>WNGD01004507.1_pt1 | contig 14777 bp, 15 predicted proteins | sample 5400671 | NCBI WGS metagenome assembly WNGD01 (sample SAMN13153369, study PRJNA577476) | soil metagenome | isolation source: 40 cm soil or saprolite under grassland replicate 2 | place: USA:California | collected 2016-06-15 | reverse complement strand
TTGCGGACAACTCCGACATCAGCGGATTCGGCATAGGCCTGCTCGAGCCCATAGGCGAGCCATTCGGCCATGGAATCGCCGATCACGATGCCGGTCTTGGCCGGGGCGACGTCGGGCTTATGCGGAGCGGGCGGCGTCGTAATGCTCGCCGGCTCACTCCGACGCGTTGGCGGCACCGAAGGTTGCTTCGCGAATGTCGTTTCAGTTGGCAACTGCTGATTCTCACCCCTTTTTCTGAGCCTCGATCTCGTTGAATTTGGACAGCGCTCGTTAAAATTTGTCATTGAAGAGCCACATCGCATCGAGAATTTCGCGGACGGTTGCAGATGTTTTTGCCCTGTCAGCTTGTCCAAAGGTGAAGATGCTGTTGTTGCGCAAATATCTCATTATGGTCGGATCAGAGATTTTATAGCTTGCTAAGTTGCCTGAATTGAGGGCAGACTTTGTCGGACTGGGGATAATTTGGATGAGCTCGAAAAGCTTCATTTGATCAATCGAATTTGGTAATGCCTTGACGATCTTCGGTATTTGTGCGAAGAGGTCTGCGTGTGCGTTGATAAGGGCGTCTCTCACGGCGGTCCAGTGATTGAGTCGATGATCTAAATTGCCAACCCGTGCCTCTTCCTCGTCATCGCGGGCGCTCAATGCGGGATCAAAGACTGTGATCGACTTTTTAATTGCTGCCCATCTCTTTTGACCACTTTGACCTTCCCACACACCTGTTTGCAAACTTCCCTTGTACGTATTCGAGCGCGCGTTACCGATGTTTTGGTTTCCATTTGTCTCGGCAAAGAAAAGGCCCAAGCTGATACGACCTGCCACTTCAGCATTTCTGGCATCGAGGCCCCTAGCTCGTCCAATGTCGGTTCCCAAGTCGACAACGTCATTAAACGGAGTATTTGAGTTTTGCGCATTGACGGGGGGCGCCTCCATGATGTTGAAGAGATTTGTATACTCATCGAGAAGCGGCTCATTGTCGGCATCGAAGTACGCTGGAGGAATTCCAAATTTATTGGGTCTTCCGATTTTGGACGGAAACGCGTCGGTTAGATCTTTATACGCGCTTATGATGTTGTTGCGAGCAAAATAAAGTGCTTGTCCCGGCAAGTTCGGCAGCTGCTGATTCGAATTGATCTGCGCGCGCCGCTGACTCAGGATCAACTTAAAATCGCTTACTGCCTTGTTGTAGGTACCGAGCGCATCCAACTGTGATTTCGTGGATGCGGCCGGCTGACCCTGTGCTGGGGAAATTAAGCCGAGGCTGCCGATGTTAGCCGGGACGAGCGACGTGGCCGTGTTGGTGATCGTATCGATGACGTTGGAAACCGGCGCTGTGAAGAAGAGCCAAAGACCAAGACCTGCCGCAGCCGTGGTTGCAAGTGCTCTGGAGGTTACTGCATTAAAGACGCGCGCTAGACGCCGACGCCCATGGCAGCAATCAAATCTAGAATCGATGGCAATGAGATGCATTGGGTGTTGTCGCCAGGCGGTATAACTTGCTATCGCCATGCAAGTCCGGCTTTGGGCATATATCGGGGGCATGGAAGCAAAATTCGTGATTTGGGAGCTTTGGCCGGCGCGTTGGGTGCCGGGCGAAGCTTGGGCCTTCATCGACGGTGAGTGGCGCGAGGTGGATTCCTCCGATGTGGCCCACAACTGCCGGGAGGTCGACGAGGTCTGCTTTAATGCTGTCGCCATCAATCTCAAAGCCTTGCCGGCAATCGCCTTCCACGGCCGCCCCGACCGCTGAAGCGCGGCGTCGTAGACGTCGGCCTGCTCTTTTCCAGCATGATCTTTCTGGATCGCCTTTCGGCAGCACCCGCGATTGGGAATAGAGCAGGTGCCCGCCGCCGCCACAGCGTATCCTGTCGATTAGCAAGCCAATCGGATTCAGTCACTTACCCGCATCCTCGCGCTCCGGATGCCCAAGCGTGTTCATGTCATCCCGCCTCTTAGCCGTAGGTGTGTGCAGGCCAGCACATGTGACCGATATAGAATCGACATCAGAATGTAGTCGCAAGCCCGTAACGCTGGCGCAGATGGTCGGCGAGGCGCTTGCCGGCGCTAGACACCAGAAATACAAACAGAATGTATATCCCCGCGGTGGCGGTCAAAATCTCGATCGGCTCGTACCAGATGTTTACCAGCCGCTGCGACTGCGACATTAGGTCGGGGACCGTGATCACCGAGACGAGTGTCGACGATTTGACGATCACCGTGAACTGGTTGACAATCGACGGCGCTGTCGCCAGCACCACCTGCGGCATGACGATGCGTGAGAATGTCTGTGCCGGTGACATGCCAGCCGAGAACGCGGCTTCACGCTGACCGCGCGGCACGCCTTCGATGCCCGTGCGGAAGGTCTCCGCAAGATAGCCGCTCGACTGGAGACCAAGCGCGATCCACCCGGCGGAGAAGAAACTGCCTGGAAAGCCGAACAGCTCGGGCCATACATAGCTCACCCACATCAGCTGCACGAAAATCGGCGTATCGCGAAAGAACTCGATGAGCAGGATGGCGATCGGACGCAGCGGCGCAATATAGAGGCGCACCACGCAGAGCACGAGGCCACCGATGATAGCCGCAAAGAAAGCGATGACACACACTTCCACAGTGACGGCGAAACCGGCGATTAGCGCGTCGCGTTGATTCCAGACAAGGCGTTCCCAGTTGTCCATCGTCACGCCAGGATCTTGCGGCGCCAACGCTCGCTGAAAGCCCGCACGCCGCTTGAGAGCATCAGGATGAGGAAAAAATACGTGAGCGCCGCCCCGGTATAGAGCGGTAAGGGACGCATCTCCTGCTGGGTGACCATCGAGACCGCATACATCAGGTCCGGCACCGCGATCAGCGACACGATGGTTGTCGCCTTGAATAGCGAGACGAATAGGTTGAGCGCCTCGGGCAGCATGCCACGGATGACTTGGGGCAGCATGATGCGCCGCAAAATCAGCCGTTCGGACGGACATGCCAAAGCCGCGCGCCGCGTCGAGATTTCCCCGCGGGATCGCCTCGATCCCAGCACGAAACGTCTCGGCAAAATAGCCGCTGTAGATGAGGCCGAGCGCGATGACCGAGGAAACGAAAGGATGGAACTCGATGCGTCGCCTGATCAGGAGCCCGATGAGCAGCGGCAGAACGAAATGCACCCATACCAGCATGACGTAGTCGGGCGCATTGCGAAACAGCTCGACATGTAGGGTGCCGATCAGGCGCATCGGGAAAAAGCGGTTCACTCGCATGAGCGCCGCGCCGAGCCCCGCCGACACCGCAAGCACGGCGCCGCACAGGAACACCAGAGCATTGAAGACGAGTCCCTGCAGCAGGATGGCGCGATACTCCCAGAACAGCGAGAGATCGAGCGCCTGCTTCAGACTCTCCGACACCAGCCACCTATTTGCGATATTTTGCCAAGAACCTGCGGAGACGTTCGGATTTTGCCGTCTCGAACAAAGCTACGGGAGGACCTTCCTCCTCGATCAGGCCGTCATGCAAAAATATGAGCCAGTCCGAGACCTCGCGGGCGAATGCCATTTCGTGTGTCACTACGATCATCGTCGTGCCATCGGCGGCGAGCTCGCGCATCACGCCGAGCACCTCGTCCGTCAGTTCGGGATCTAGCGAGGAGGTCGGTTCGTCGAACAGCATGGCTTTTGGCCGCATCGCAAGCGCGCGGGCGATCGCGGCCCGCTGCTGCTGGCCCCCGGAAAGGCGTGCCGGATATTCGCCGGCCTTGTCGATGAGCTGAACGCGGCGCAGGCATTCCTCGCCGATGGCGATCGCCTCGTCGCGCGACAGCTTGCGGACGCGGATCGGCGCCTCGACCACGTTGCCGAGCACCGTCATATGCGGCCACAAATTATACTGTTGGAACACCACCCCGAGCTCACGCCGCAGGCGGTTGATCTCGGCGAGCGAGCGCGGCCGGCGTCGCCCGCCCGCGTCGACCCGACAGCCCAGCGGCTCGCCTTCCAGATACACTTCGCCGGCATTCGGTGGCTCGAGGTAGTTCACGCAGCGCAGCAGCGTGCTCTTGCCGGACCCGCTGGCGCCGATCACGCTCACTACATTGCCGCGGTGCACGTCAAAGGAGACGCCTCGCAGTACTTCGAGAGAACCGAAGCGCTTATGCACGCCTTCGACTCGGATACGGGGAATTGCATTTATGATAGCTTGCATCATAAACATGTGCCGTGGACACTCAAGTCCCCAGTGAATATGGTAGCGATGAAACCGCGCTTGGCAAACCGACGAACTCGCCGCCCGCCGAGACTTCGGTACGCCCACCGACATGATCGAGATCCCGGCAAGGGTCATCGATCTTGGCGCGTTATGGCGGCGAGCACATAACATCCCATGGCGAAGGAGCGTTCCATGACCGACAACGTGAACGATGGCAAGCGCAACTTTCTGAAGACGACAATGCTCGGCGCGGCCTCCGGCGCGGTCGGCAGCGCACTGGCGCCGAGTGTTACGCTCGCGCAGATGCTCGAAACCAATATTCGCGAGGATTCGGTGTTGGCGAGGATCCGCCGGGACGGCGTGATCAATGTCGGTTACGCACAGACCGGGCCGTGGTTCTACAAGGACGCCAAAAGCGGCGAGCTCGGCGGCATTTACAAGGATGTCGTCGATATGCTCGCCAAGGAAATCCAGATCAAGGTCGACTGGAAGGAGGTCACTTTTGCCAATTCCACGGTGGGCCTGCGTCGCGGCGATTATGATCTGTTCGGATCTTCGCTCGTCTATCTGGTGCAGCGCGCGCTGGTAGCGAGCTATGTGGGCCCGCTGTATTCGAAAGGCACGCTCTTTCTGATTCACAAGGATAACGTCGAGCGTTTCAAGACCGCGGCCGACCTCAATGATCCAAACGTCACGATCTCGGTGACTACCGGTGCCAGCGAAGAGCCGCGGATTCCGCTGATGTTGCCGAAGGGACCGAAGGTGATCACCACTAGCGGCCAAGTCACGCTCGGCGCCGAGCCGGTTCGCGCAAAACGCGCCGATGCCTGGATCAGCGGCGACAGCGACGTGCTGCTGTTCGCCAAGCGCAACGAGACCTGGGCGGCGGTCGTCGACCCCGACCACCCGCTCGATCGCCGGCCGAACACTTGGGTAATTCGCTATGGCGACCCGGAATGGAAGCAGTTCCTGGATTTCTGGTGTGCCTATTTGGTGGTGAACGGCGAGATCGAACGGCTGCTCAAACACCATATGGGAAAACTCGGCGCGACCTGACGACCAATGGGCGAATTTCTATGAAGTCCGCTGCCCGATCTCACCTCGGGGCCGGTATCGAAGCCATCCCCGTTTTGTGAGCACACGTCCACAATGATCATCGACTGCCACGCTCACGTTTTCGAGAATTGGCACGGCGCCTGCGGGCATCCATCCGTCGACATTCATCTCAAATACATCCAGAAGAGCGTGACGCGTCCGGCCGCAAAGACGTTTCGCGTGCGCGACGGCACAGAAGTGAAACCCGCTATGCTGTTTCGGCCCGAGGACAATACTTGGGCTGGGCTCAACGATGTTGGATTTCGAGTCGGTCCCTATGGCCGACTCGAGTTCACCCATAAGGGTGAGGAATACGCGACCCAGTACATGCCGGTTGGTATGCAGCGAATTGAGGCGTCCCCGGCATTCATGGTCGCGCAGATGGCTTATACGGGTGTGGATCATTGCATCCTGCAGGCGGGCGGCGGCTACGGCGCGATGAATGACTACAATGCGTTCGCGCAGAACCAGTACCCGGAAAAATTTACCGGTTTGTTGCACGTCGATGAGGCAATCGCGGATCGCGACGAGGTGCTCGACGAAGTCGATCGGGCGCACAAGGTTCTCGGCCTAAAGGGCCTGTACTACTCGCACGATTTTTCTCGGCACGGGTACGACCGCAACCTCGATCACTTGGCTTTTGCGCCGTTCTGGGACAAAGTCGCATCGTTCGGGCTCCCGGTGTTCATGGAACTCTCGGCAACGCCGCACTACGACCGGGCGAGCTACATCGGCAACCTGATGGCGTTCGATCGCGTCGTGCAGCGGCATCCCATGTTGCGCTTCGTGCTGGTGATGGGCCCACCGGTGGCGCATTTTGCACGCTCCACCCGATGGGACTTTCCGCCGGAAGTGCTCGCCGTTTACGGCCGCAAAAATCTGCTGATCGAGATCATGTTCCCCATCACCTGGGGCGGCGTGTGGGACTATCCGTACCCCGAGGCCCAGAAACTCATTGGTCACATGCGCGACCTGTTTGGCGCGTCAAGACTTGTTTGGGGATCCGACATGCCGAACGTTGAACGCTTCTGTACCTACCGACAGAGCCTGGACTACGTTCGTCGCCATTGTGCATGCCTCTCGGCCACCGAGAAGGACGCGGTGCTCGGAGGCAACATCGCGGAAATATTGGAGCTGGATGGCTCAAAAGGCCGATCCCATAAAACGTAAACGCGCACGGGCAGCAACCCCAAAAGGAGCAGCTCGGAACCAATTTTGATCTCAACTAGGAATTGAGTGGTATCGGATGCAGGAGCAATCGCAAGTACCGCTGGTGCGACCGTTTCCGTGGCATCCACCATTTGCAGGAAATCCAGAGTTCAAAGTGGAGGGAGGCAAATCATGAACGAGAAGATTGCGCCGAGGATGGCATTGGCCGGGATTGCGCTTGCGCTCAGCCTGTCGTTTGGCGGCGCGGCACAGGCGCAGCAGAAGACGCTCTATGTGGCAGCCTATGGCGGCTCCTTCGAGCAGACGATGCGCAAGGAGGTGTTTCCACCCTTCGAGCAGAAACACGGAGTGAACGTCGAGTACGTCGCGGGCAACTCGACGGACAACCTGGCGCGGCTGCAGGCGCAAAAGGGCAATCAGCAGATTGATGTCGCGATCCTGGATGATGGCCCGATGTACCAGGCGGTGGCGCTGGGGTTCTGCGCTCCGGTCGCCAAGGCGCCGATTTACGACGCGCTCTATGATCTCGCCAAGATGCCTTCCGGCAAGGCCGTGATGATCGGCATGAATGGCACCGGCATCATGTACAACAAGAAGGTCTTCCATGAGAACAAGTGGTCGGCCCCCGCCTCCTGGAACGACCTCAAGGATCCGAAATTCAAAAAGAAGCTGGTCATTCCGCCGCTGAACAACACCTATGGCCTGCATGCCCTCGTCGAGTTCGCCAAGCTCGGCGGCGGCGGCGAGAAGAACATCGAGCCGGGCTTCAAGGCGTTCAAGGACGCGGTTGGGCCCAACGTGCTCGTCTACGAGCCCTCTCCGGGCAAGATGACCGAGCTGTTCCAGAGTGGCCAAGCGGTGATCGCGGTGTGGGGATCGGGCCGCGCCAAAGCCCTGGCCGATACTGGCTTCCCGGCCGCCTTCGTTTATCCCAAAGAGGGCGGTATCGCGCTCGGCGTCGCGAGCTGCCCCGTCGCCGGCGGGGCCGACAAGCCCGAAGCGCAAACCTTCCTCCAGTATCTCCTCAGCCCGGATGCCCAGACCGTGCTGGCGAACGGCGCCGGGCTCGGTCCGGTCAACAAGATGGTGCAGCTGCCGCCCGAGAAACGCGAAGGCATTCCCTACGGTCCCGAGCAGATGGGCAAGCTCCAGGTGATCGACTGGGATACGGTCAACGAGCACCGCGAGGAGTGGAACAAGCGCTGGACGCGCGAGATCGAGCGCTGAAGGCGGTCTTGTCACAGCAGCCATGGGGTTTCTCGTCCTTGACGGTCTGACGAAGCGCTACGGCGCGACGACCGCCGTCGATCGGCTTTCACTCACCATCGATAAGGGCGAGTTCCTGTCGTTGCTCGGGCCTTCGGGCTGCGGCAAGACGACGACGTTGCAGATGATCGCCGGTTTCGTCGAGCCAAGCGCCGGCGCCATCATGCTCGACCGCACCGACCTCCTCGCGACGAAGCCGGCAAGACGCGGCCTCGGCATTGTCTTCCAGAGCTATGCCCTGTTCCCGCACATGACCGCGGCTCAGAACGTCGCCTTCGGTCTTGAGATGCGGCGCGTATCGCGCGGCGAGCGCGACCGCCGCGTCGCCGAGGCGCTGAACCTCGTCAGCCTCGCAGGCTTCGCGGATCGCTTCCCGCGCAGCATGTCTGGGGGGCAGCAGCAGCGTGTCGCACTGGCGCGGGCACTCGTCATCCGCCCGCACGTCCTCCTCCTCGACGAGCCACTCTCCAACCTCGACGCTAAGCTCCGCGAGGAGATGCAGGTCGAGCTGCGTCAGATCCAGCGCAGCGTTGGCATCACCACGATCCTCGTCACGCATGATCAGGCCGAGGCGATGGCGATGTCGGATCGCATCGTCGTGATGAACAACGGACGCGCCGAGCAGGTCGCCCGGCCCGACTGCGCCTATGAGCGGCCGGCCAGCCCCTTCGTCGCGAGCTTTCTCGGCAAGAGCAACCTGCTCTGTGGGCGCATTGTCGCCGAAAGGCTGTCAATCAGTGACGGGAATTGGCCGGCGCCGTGCGGCATCGCCGACGGCCCGGTCACGGTCACGATACGGCCGGAGAAGATCGAGTTTGGTGGCGACGGGCTTGCCGGCATCGTGCGCAACCGGCTGTTCCTCGGCAGCCAATGGCTTTTCCAGGTCGAGACGCAGGCCGGACTCGTTCTGGTCATTCGCCAGAACAGCGGCGAGCCGATGCCCGCGGAGGGGGCGAGAGTGGCGCTTGCCTGGCGCCCCGACGATATGCGGATCTCGCGTCGCGAGGCCCACCAGCCATGAGGATCGGCGCAATAGCGCTGCAGCGTTCTCGGCCGCCGCTCGCACCCTATCTCCTGAGCGGCCCGGCCCTGCTGCTCTATGCCGTGTTGCTCCTCGCCCCGCTCATCGCGACGGCGCTCCTATCGCTGCACAGCTTCAGCCTCTACAAGGGCATCGAGGATGTTTACAACTTCGCCAACTATCGCGACATTTTCGGCGACAGCTATTTCTACGAGATCTTCGGCCGCACATTTCGCATCGCGCTCCTCGTTACCCTGCTCTCCGCCCTGATCGGCGCTCCGGAAGCCTATATCCTCAATCGCATGCGGTCCCCCTGGCGCGGCATCTTCCTGCTTGTTGCCCTCGGCCCTCTGCTCATATCCGTTGTCTCGCGCACGCTCGGCTGGGCGCTGCTGTTCGGCTCGACTGGTGTGGTCAATCAGGGGCTGATGGCTCTCGGCGTCATCCGCGAGCCGCTGCAATTCATGTACAGCGAAACGGGCGTCGTCATCGCCCTCACCCATGTTCTGGTGCCGTTCATGATGATCTCGGTCTGGGCCTCGCTGCAGCGCCTCGATCCGCAGATCGAGAATGCGGCGATCTCGCTTGGCGCGTCCCCACTAACCGTGCTGCGTCGGATCGTTCTGCCGCAGGCGCTTCCCGGCATTCTCTCCGGGGGGATCATCACCTTTGCTCTTTCGGCGAGCGCCTTCGCAACGCCTGCGATCATCGGCGGTCGCCGCCTCAAGGTGGCCGCGACGCTGGCCTATGACGAGTTTCTCAACACTCTCAATTGGCCGCTTGGCGCCGCCATTGCCATGCTCCTTCTCGTCGCCAACATTCTCATCATTGTCGGCTGCAATCGCCTCATCGAGAAGCGCTATGCCGAGGTCTTCCGATGACCCGCAACGGTCCCGCAGCGCTCGTCTTTCATGCTCTCTTCGTGATCTTCATCCTGGGACCCATCCTGATTGTCTGCGCCGTCGCCTTCACGCCGCTCGGCTATCTCTCGCTGCCGACGCAGGGTCTGTCCCTGCGCTGGTTCCGCGCGATCGGCAACAATCCCGAATTCGTCAATGCCTTCTGGTCCAGCTTGTGGCTTGGCGGACTCTCGGCGAGCATCGCGATCGCCTTCACCGTGCCTTGCGCGCTTGCCGTGGCGCGCTACCGCTTCCCCGGACGCGAAGGTCTCGTCACGTTTCTGCAGTCTCCGCTCATGATCCCGCCGGCAGTGCTTGGGATCGCGTTCCTCCGATTCTTCACCGAGATCGGTCTGGGCGGCACCTTTCTGGGCCTAGTGCTGAGCCATGTCATCATCGTCATGCCGTTTTCCCTTCGCCTCGTCATTGCCGCCTCATCGGGGATGGATCCACAGCTCGAGCACGCGGCGATCTCGCTCGGCGCTTCATGGTGGCGAGGCTTCGTGCGCGTCACCCTGCCGCTCATTCTCCCTGGCGTTGCGAGCGGCTGGGTGTTGGCCTTCATCACCAGCTTCGACGAGGTGACAATGACGGTGTTCATCGCATCGCCGCGAACGACGACTCTGCCGGTGCGGCTTTTCCTGTATATCCAGGACAACATCGATCCGCTCGTCGCGGCGGTATCGGCGGCGCTGATCGGGCTCACATTCGTCGCGATGGTGCTGCTCGACCGGCTCTACGGCCTCGAGCGGCTCTTAGTCGGGCGCGGACAGAGTTCAGGAGAATGAGCAGCCGCACTGAAAGCGACGTCGCCGTGATCGGCGGCGGACTCGTGGGCGCGGCGATCGCTTTGGGCCTGGCGCGTGCCGGTCAGCGCGTCACCGTGCTCGACGAGGGCGATGTCGCCTATCGCGCCTCGCGCGGCAATTTCGCCCTGGTCTGGGTGCAGAGCAAAGGGCTCGGCATGCCGGAATACGCGGCGTGGACGCGACGCTCTTCGGACAGCTGGGCCGGGTTCGCGGGTTACTTGAAGGAGGAGACTGGGCTCGATGTCGCCTTCGACCGCCCGGGCGGCTTCCATCTTTGCCTATCCGAGAGCGAGCTCGCCGCCCGCGCGGCCATGCTGATGCGTCTTCACAATCAGCCGCGCATGGTGAATTACCCGTATACCATCATCGAACGCGCGGGGCTCGAGAAGATGCTGCCGCAGATCGGCCCGAAGGTGGTCGGCGGCAGTTATTGCCCGCTTGACGGTCACTGCAATTCGCTGCGGCTGCTGCGCGCGCTGCACACCGGGTTGAAGCAGTTCGGTGCAACGTATCTGCCAAACCACATGGTCGACCGCATTGAGCCGGCCGGCGGCTCGTTTCGGCTCGTCACCAGGGGCCGAGAGGTCGATGCGGGGAAAGTGGTCCTCGCGGCGGGGAACGGCAACGCAAAATTAGGTCCGATGGTCGGCTTGCGCGTTCCTGTACGGCCTCAACGCGGCCAGATCGTCGTGACGGAGCCTGTGCGCCCCTTCATTGCCTACCCGGTTGCAACGATACGCCAGACCGACGAGGGCAGTGTGCTGCTCGGCGACAGCGTCGAGGAGGCGGGCTGGGACGACCGCGTCGGAAGCGCCGTCTTGGCGACCATAGCGAACCGCGCGATCCGGATGTTTCCGCTCCTCCGCAACCTCAATATCGTGCGCACCTGGGCCGCCTTGCGCGTCATGACCGAGGATGGGTTTCCCATCTACGATCAATCAGCGGTCTATCCCGGCGCCTTCGTCGCGGCCTGCCACAGCGGCGTCACGCTTGCCGCCAACCACGTACTCGAGCTCGCGCCAATGATCGCGGCCGGGCGCCTTCATGCCGATCTGGAGATCTTCTCCGCCAGGAGGTTCGATGTTTCGAAGGCTGTCTCAGCCTGACCGCGGCACGGTGCGCCTGCTCGTCGACGGCAGGCCGATCACCGCCCAGACCGGCGACAGCGTCGCCGCGGCGCTGCTTTCCGCCGGCGTTCTCATCTGCCGCAGCAGCGTCGTTTCAGGCGCACCCCGTGCGCCCTATTGCATGATGGGGGTGTGCTTCGAATGCCTAGTCGCTATTGACGGAGTGGGCAGCCGTCAGGCTTGCCTCGCTCGGGTCCGCGACGGCATGCGGATCGACACTCAGAGCGGCAAGCGCGAGGCCGGGCGATGACCGCGGGGCCGATCAAGGACCAATACGACCTCGCCGTCATCGGCGCCGGACCGGCAGGGCTCGCTGCGGCGACCCTTGGCGCTCGCCTCGGCCTTGACACCGTGCTCTTCGACGAACAGCCGGCGCCGGGGGGCCAGATCTACCGCGCCGTGACCGAGACGCCGGTTCGCGAACCGGCCATCCTCGGCGCGGACTACTGGCACGGCGCTGAGCTGGCGCAGACGTTCAACGCAAGCGGCGCGCAATATGTGCCTGGTACGACAGTGTGGAGCATTACGCGCGATCGCGAGATCGGCATCTCCGTTGGCGGTGGCGCCCGGCTTCTTGCGGCGCGACATGTCATTCTGGCGACGGGGGCGCTCGAACGGCCATTTCCGATCCCCGGCTGGACCCTGCCGGGCGTGATGGCCTGCGGCGCAGCGCAGGTCCTTCTGAAGTCGTCCGGGATGGTGCCGCAAGGCCGCATCGTACTCGCTGGAACGGGACCACTCCTGTGGCTTCTGGCCGCGCAATATGTTCGTGCCGGCATGCGGATTGATGCGCTGCTCGACACGACCCCGCGCGGCAATTGGCGCGCGGCGCTGCCGCACGCCGCGGCGTTCCTGGTCTCGCCTTACGCATTCAAAGGCCTAGCGCTGCTGCGAGAAGTGAAGCGCAGCATACGACTGGTGCGCGGGGTGACCGCGCTCGCGGCATGCGGCGGGGCCCGGATCGAGGAGGTTATCTATCGTCTTGAGCGAGGCCGCGAGATACGCATGCCGGCCGACATGCTTCTCCTTCATCATGGGGTCGTGCCAGACATCAACCTTGCCGATTCGATCGGATGCCAGCATCGCTGGGATGAGCCGCAGCTCTGCTTCGTGCCGATAACCGATGACTGGGGCATGAGCACCGTCTCCGGCATTGCGATCGCTGGCGATGGAGCCGGCATCGCCGGCGCGCTGGCAGCGGAGCATCGCGGCCGCCTCGCCGCGCTCGATGCGACGCGCCGTCTCGGAAAGATCGATGCGGCATCCCGTGATCGGCAGGCAGTGCCGCACCGCGCCGGCCTCGCCAGGGCCGAGCGCGGTCGGCGGTTTCTCGACCTTCTCTATCGCCCGGCCGCTGAATTCCGGCTGCCCGAAGCCGAGACCCTCGTCTGCCGTTGCGAGGAGGTGACGGCCCGCCAAGTGCTGGAAGCAGTGGAGCTCGGCTGCCCCGGACCCAATCAGCTGAAAGCCTTCCTGCGCTGCGGGATGGGCCCCTGCCAGGGTCGGCTCTGCGGGCTCACGGTCACCGAGCTGATAGCACGTGCGCGCGGTGCCTCGCCCGAGGAGGTTGGTTATTATCGCCTGCGGCCGCCGATCAAGCCCATCACCGTTGCCGAGCTGGCCGCGCTGCCACAGACCGAGGCCGCCGCAGAAGCGGTGGTGCGCGGCTAAAAGAGCGACGAGTGCAGCAACCCGACGTCATCATTATCGGCGGCGGCCTTCTCGGCTGCTCGACGGCGCTCCAACTCGCCCGCCGAGGCGCCAAGGCGACGGTGCTGGAAAAGGACTATACCGGCCGCCATGCCTCGGGCGTCAATGCCGGCGGCGTGCGACGCCTTGGGCGGCATCCGGCGGAGATTCCGCTCGCGATCGCATCAATGGAGCTGTGGCATCGCATTCGCGATCTCGTCGAGGATGATTGCGGCTTCGAAAGCCGCGGCCAGGTGAAGGTCGCCGAGAGCGAGGCCGAGTTCGAAATATTGAGCGCTCGTATAGCCGCGGTCCGTGGGCTCGGCTTTGTGCATGAGGAGCTGATCCCGCGGCGATGGCGCCGCCAACCCCTACCGCACGACCATGGCGTTTCGCAGAGCCGCCGAGCGCGCCGGTGCCGCGATCATCGAGGGAACACAGGTCAAGTCGCTGCGGCGCGACGGGAATGTGTGGCGCATCGATACCTCCGACGGCACATCGCGCGCTGCCGCGGCGATCGTCAACTGCGCGGGCGCCTGGGCCGACCGCATAGCGATCGCGCTCGGCGAGCCCGTGCCGGTCCTCCCATCCGCGTTCATGCTGATGATCAGCAATCGCCTGCCGCCCTTCATCAAGCCCGTCGTGGGCGCGACCTCGCGCCCGCTCTCCTTCAAGCAACTTGCGAATGGCACGGTGCTGATCGGCGGCGGCTACAAGGGGAGGCTCGATCGCGACGCCAACTGGACGGAGCTTGATTTCCGTGGGCTGGCGGAAAGCGCCCAGACGGCATGCGACCTGTTTGCGATCATGCGCGGTGCTCAGATTGTTCGAGCCTGGGCTGGAATCGAGGCGCGCATGCCCGATGACATCCCGGTGCTCGGGCCGAGCTCGACCGAAGAAGGCGCATTCCACGCCTTCGGCTTCAGCGGACATGGCTTCCAGCTCGGTCCTATTTGCGGGGCCATCATGGCAGAGCTGGTTACGACAGGCCGGACCAATCTGCCGATCGAGCCGTTCCGGATCACCCGCTTCGGGTCACCGGCTGAGCAAGAGAGCGTCTAGCCGAATGTCTGGTGCTTGGCGGCTGCTCTGGCACATGCGCGACCTGCACCAGCGAAACATTGTGGGCCGCTTAGCGATTCGATAGTGTTCTCTAATTCCGGATCTGGGTGTCAAGCTCTCCTCCCCTATCATCCTCGCCGGGCCCACTGTTTTCTCCGCGGTAGGGGCGTGCCCTCCGCATGATGGCGCAAGACGACGCTGGTGGATCAATGTTGCAAGCGCGGTCGCCCTTTCCGGCGCTCGCAAGGCGGGCAAAGCGCCAAAGAAGTGTCTCGTTGCCCGGGGACGCCATCCGCGGAATGCCAGATACAGCGATTTTTTTCGTAGAGCTCACATCCAGCGAGGTTTCAATGGCGGTCGCAACAGGCCTCTATCTGGTTTATTTGTTCACTCCGATAGTTCTGCTGTTCATCGGCTCTTTTGGCGGGATCTGGTTCAACACGCTATTGCCGTCAGG
>WNGD01009049.1_pt1 | contig 14782 bp, 14 predicted proteins | sample 5400671 | NCBI WGS metagenome assembly WNGD01 (sample SAMN13153369, study PRJNA577476) | soil metagenome | isolation source: 40 cm soil or saprolite under grassland replicate 2 | place: USA:California | collected 2016-06-15 | reverse complement strand
AAGACAAAAGCATCGGACGAACGCAATCCTTTTTGGACCTGGGAGTGTTCGTCTTCGGCCAGCGGTCGGATAAAAATGGGTGTTCTCATGCCCTGTATTGTACCACATTTCCTATCACCTTTGGTGTCTATGCACTAGGATGCTCGTGTTGCAACCAGGCGGCAAAGCGGCGCGCATCCTGGGTATAGAGTGCGATGGTTTTGGCAGAGAGATCCGGGCGCTGGGTGAGTGTCTCCTGCCAGATAGCAATCTCATCCCACATGACGTCTCCTTGTTGTGGTTTACTGAATTAATCGCTACTTGGGGGAGAAAAGAGCTACTGGTGAAGATATGCATCAGTACATAGGTTGATTCCTACATCTTAGCAAGCACAGAAAATTGGTGAGGATATAGACCCAAGCATTGCTAAGCACTCCAGTTCATAATCACAGCCCCTGTAGCTTCCTCAAGTAGGATTCTATCTCTTTCTTATATGCCGTTATCATCGTATCAGACAGGCCAAGACCCTCCTGTTGTAAATGGAAGAGTATGCCTCCTACATCAGCACTTATAAACGCTTCCATAGTAACATACCTTCTGGATAAAGTTTCAGCAACACTTGGATCTGCTCCTACGGGTACCTCGTAGAGGAATAGTGGTGAAAGATAGTGCTGCCCCTTACTGGCATTCAGCGTCTGGATAGACTGTGTTCTGCTAAAATGTCGCTTTAACTCTTCGGCAACATCCTCAATAGCATGACTACCGCTCCGAGCGGTGTACTGTATGCGAATGACGCCAGCTAGATCAACTGGGGATTGACCAGCTCCTGAGTAATTTAACACAATGAGTGGTTGCTCCCGTTTTCTTGCCCAGTGCATAAACCCTAATTCCATCATCACATTAGGATTCAGCTCGGAGATATCCGCAATATAAGCATCAGCACGCTTCATCCAGTAGGCAACATTATCGTAGATAGTGTTACTGAAGTAATTATCATCAGCACGAGCTACCTGCCAATGATAGGGATATAGTTCCAGTACCGAACGCAAAGCTGGCAATAGTACAGTCTCGTACGAGACAGCTACGCTGTCTTGAAAAGGCAACGCTGCAAAGCAGACAATGTGTTTGGGTGGAGTATCAGCTTGAGTTCTATTGCCACTCGTCATTTCTCACCCTCCCTGTGGCAGAACATTATGGCACTTAACCTTGAAAACAAACCACTTACTGCGGTAAGTGACACAAGTGCTTCTCCTGCAAGAGTACTTAATTTTTCTGTCAAAAGCAAGAGAGTGACGCATATCTTGGTAATTTTCACAACTTATTATCGGCACAGTTCCATTATCGGCGCAGTTTTTGGTGAGATAGCGCCCGCGACTCTGCCGATAATTGTCATCTTCTGAATTCTTTGGCGTACTTTCTTCCGCGCTCGTTGACGTAATTTAAACGTTCAGCTCACCTGTGAGGCGAAGACGCAAGGCATTTCACCTTTCATACAGTGAACTTGTAGGAATAACGGCGGTTGACAGAGATGCTTTTGGTGGGTTTCTGTGCTATTCTCTTAGCGGAAGGACCCTTCTGTCCACTGATCTAGTTCTGATCCACAGTACTGCAGGCGAGCTCGCTACAAGTATATCAACTTAGAATGGAGGAGGCAATGACCGAGCAAATTCCTGAGGTTGATACCAAGCCTTTGTGCTTCAGAAGCCAGAGGAACAGTAGAGGGAAGAAAACCCGTATCTTTCCCCTCATGGGAATTCTCATCTTTTTGATGACCATGTTGATCTTAGTATTTGTTCAAGCACCTTCAATGACAATAGCGGCTCCTCCAGCATCATCGTCTGTAATGGTAATTGCCCTACCTTCACCTACAGTGACAAGCACGCCAAACACAGCCGAAACGATTGCTGATTTGGAGCATCGCGTGTTTGATCCAATCCTTGCTGCTCTGAATTTTACTGCTGCATTGCTGATCGGCGTGCTCATTCTCTTACTGGTACGGCGCCTCATTGCCTTCGCTCTTTCGCCCAGTCTGAATATCCCACGAATTGCGCAACGAGGTTGTTGCAGAGCTAAACCTGATCTGATGAGCGAAAGTCGCTCAGAACCGGACGTTGAGCCCGTGAGAGATGGTAGAAACAGCAGGATGGAGAGCAAAAAAGGAAGAAGAGAGAAAGAATTGAGGAACAGCCAGGAAAAGAGGCCATGAGGCTCCACTCGGACAAGCTTGCTTGTCCGAGAAGAAGGAACCCAATGGCTGTCAAGACCGTGTTAAGCCGTCGCTAAACCGAGCGAGATGGCAAAGCCTTCTGGGATACCGAACAATCTGATCGTCACCCGACCAGCCATGAGGAGACGCGCATTGCGAGCCAGCCGATCTGCCCACGAAAGCCGATAGTGGGCACGTTGGGCACGGGAAAGGGACGCAGATTTGACGGTGAGGCTGGCAGAGGTGGGAGGTTCGACCTCGACCTTGACGCATTGATGGCGTACCAGCTGGATGCATGCACGTCGATGGGCGCGACGACTCCAGTCACGCCATCGAATGGGCTCAGATCCGACAATCAATGGATGCAACAGCACGCTCACCTGGCGCGGCTTCTTGGTGGCGCTGCCCTGCCATTGGCACTGCTCCCGCAGAGGACAGGGACGGCAACTACGGATGCTGGCCGCATACACCACGCGTAGGCTTCCATCAGCTTCTCGGCGTCGCTCGTGTGCAACCAGCGACTGGCTGGCTGGACAGCGCAGCGTCCCATCGGGCTGGAGGGCAAAGTCCTGTCCAGAGAGACGACCCGCTTTCCAGGGCAAGGCGACCGCAGGCTTGCCATAGCCCTGCACAGGCGCCTGCTCTCCTGTGGTCTCTGTGACGGGGGGAGCAATGGAGGTCGTGCGCATCGGAGTCGGCTCAAGCTGATGGCCCAGCTCCAGGCGCAGGTTCCAGATCCATTGATTCAAGATTTGCCACGCTTCTTGCCCGGCGGGTGCATGACTGCACCAGCGATCCGGGTCGCTCTCCTGGTCTTCATCGGCAAGCACTGGTTCAAAAGCGCCACGATGTAGGTAGAGTGCTACGACATCGGAGGCGGTGAAGCCATCTTGCGGCAGAAGAGTGAAAAAGAGTTCGTAGACCACGCCCTTGCGGGTGTGACCGATGCGGCTCCTTTTCTCGGTAGCCAGGTGGGTAGCCACCACGACGCGACAGCGGCAGCCCGTCTTCCCCACAGGGACATCGAGGCAGTCGTAGAGGGTGCGCACCAGGGGGCTTTCCGGGCGACTGAAGGAGGCATCGGGGGGCAAGTGGAGCCGCGCCTGCACGGTCGGGTGATCCAACACTGCGTAGTCTTTGCCCCGCATCACGAAGAAGAGGCCATCCAGATCTGCAATGACGGCCCCAGTGCCGTAGAGACCGTCTAATCGCAGCAGGGCATGTGTTTGAGGCTGGCCGTTGGCCGCGAGATAGCGACGGATGACCCCCATCGCGAGTGCCAGTTCCTTGCGGTACTCCCCGTTGCCTCTGTTTCCGAAACTGCCGAGCCACTGAGAGCTGTGGGCTTGCGAAACGACGGTGCGAGTGCGGACGATTTCCCCACGCTTGCGACCGGTGTAGCCAGCAGCACAGACCTCATTCAGCCGACGCTGGGCAAGGGGCAGGTCCTCCATCTTCGGTAAGGCGCGTTGGCGGGCGGCCTCACGCGTCCCATCGATGTCGAAGACTTCCCACTGTCCGCCTGCTCGGTCCAGTAGTTCGCCTCTCTGCCGCTCTTTGGTGAGCGGGCGGGCGAGCAGATCCTCCAAAAAGAGCGCGCGCAGGGACTCCACGGCCACAGGGGTGAAGCTAGAGAGATACCGACTGAGTGCCGAGCGACTGGGCAACTGCTCCCGGTTGAACAGGGCCATGAAGGTCCCCGCCCAGGGCATCAGTCGTTCATAGAAGGCTTCCAGGGTGCGTTCGCCGCTGATCGCGTAGCCGAAGAGCACCGCCAGAAAGTCGATCACCTCGTAGTGCCCAAAGCGCCGCCGTGCAAAGCGGACCCGTTCATTGATGGCGGCGAGGACCCCCTGCTTGCACAGGTACTCGACAAGAAGCACCACTTCCCCCAGCCAACAGGGGATTGAGGGGACAGACTCCGAAGAGGCCTGGATAATCACCGAAGAATCAGCGATACTGGTCATATCTACCTCCTTGTTGGGAAAAATTTGTATTCTTCCTTCAAAGGAGGCACATTTTACGCCCGTTCGCTACAAGCTACCTCTCGTTGCGCAATTCGTGGGAATATAGACACCCTCAACAACTCGAGTGGGAATGACGATCTCGATAAAGTCCTCCTAGGACTTACTCTAGAGGCGAGAGAAATGTTGTCACAGAGCTTAAAAAGTATTGAGAACTATATCCATAACCAACAGCCAGGGTTTTTGCAGGTACCGGTACCACACGAAAACTTAAAGCCACCTGTACCGTCAGGAACGCAGGTGCCGACGTCCGCTCTGCTCAAATCACTCCAAGATGTAACGACTGGGGAAACGAAGACAGCCATCCAGCTTCTGAACCTACTGTTCACACCGCACAGTATGAGGGTGACAATGAGCCTGCTACGTAAGGGACGTAAGGGAGATGTAGCTGAGAAGGATGATATACCTACTGTGCTTGGTATCAGCCTCGAAGTGATAGAAATGCACGGTCAACAGAAGCCAGTTTTACACATCATCTGGGAGCAGATAGCACCATCAGTACCACCGGACAAAACAGCACAGAGTGAGACCTCGGAAGAAACGAAGTTACCCACGAGCTTCCAATTAGAAAAGCGCTATCGAGATCTACTGCAGCCAGCCATGTGGTGGCTGGCTATCGAACTTACCGGACGTTTACCTGGAGGACGGCCCTTCCCCTATCTCTGGAAAAGCAAACATAGCCGAGCGATATTGCACAACTTTAGAGGTTCTCTTTTTCAATCTCAATTTATTGCAACTGTTAGGCTTAATTATTACCAAATTGACCCCGACATCTTTTTTCTATCAGCTGTAGACGAGTTCCAGCAGGCAAGTGACACTGACCCACAGTGGTACCTTCCCTATCTACCTAATTTTTGTCCAAATTAGCGACCATGGTTTTAGGAGCAAAGGAAACGTTGTCCAGATGAATGGCCATGTGAGTAGGAGCGAGCAGCTCCCGCAACGAGTCGACTAAGACAGGAGCCAGGGGCGCAGCCTGGTTGAGTCCAATCTGAACGATTTGCCCCAGAGCATCGACACCGAGAAACCCACTGATATGGAAGACATCGCGCACCATACGCAACATGCCATAAGACCGCAGTTGGGGAGCCGCCAGCCAGTGACGGGCCCAAACGATCGTATTGTGGGCCAGACTGCCCAGCAGCATCAGCATTTGCTGGGCTTCAAAGCGCTTTTTGTTGCGCCTGGTCAGACCCAAGCCGCCCTTGTCGCCCTTCAAAGAGGTTTCGATGCCCCCACCACGCTGATCGTAGAACGTCACAGAGGCCCACAGCACCGCCTGTGCATCAGCGGGCTGCGATGGGGACTGTCCAGTCAGGTGGAGCACGTCAGCTGCCGACACGTTCGAGATCAGGACCCCAACCACCCATTGCCCGTCCTGCTTGCGACAACGCACAGCAATGCGCACCACCGGGCGCACATAGGCCGTGGGAGCCTCGGTCACCCAGCCCGCTTGCCGTTCGGGATCGTGGGGATCGTCGAACCACACCAGCACACTCTTGGCCAAGCTGCGGGCGTGCCTGCCCGAATAGTCTTTGCCATGAACGTGGTAGCCACGGGCGAGCAGCCAGTTCACATCGTCCAGACTGCCTCCCCCGGAGTCCACACGCACAATGGTCCGTGCTCGTTTGGCTTTGTCCAGTTTCAAGGTCCTTTCAGCGGCTTGCATCAACGGCTGCATGGCCCTGGTCAGTTGCGTTCTGCCGTCAAAGAGCCGATCCACCACGATTTCAGCGTAGTGGCTGGCCAACACCCGCCCCAATTGTCGCCCGCGCCGATTGCGCTGCTTGGCGAAATAGCCTTTTGTGGCAAAGGCCGCTTTCTTTCCACAGGGCAGGCCGCTCATGTCCACATCCAGCACCTGCAAGCCAGCTCGAGAGTCATGCCGATAGCCTTGACTGTGCTGTCGGTAGATCCTGTCCATCGCTTGCTCTAGTTGTCCGACAGTGGCGGCAGTGCAAGCATCCAGGGTCTGCTGCACCAGGGACTGGTCCGCACACGCCGTCCGACCAAAGGCCGCCTGCAACACAGGGTCACTGCGCAGGCGGGTATTGATTTCCACCAGCCCGTGAGCACCGGCCAACAGGCTGATAAAAGCATCGTAGAGTTTGTCACTCGGTGAGTGTTTCACCGTCTTCTGCGCAATCGTGACCGTCTCTCGGATCGGACCAAACACATCCAGGTGCTTCAACTGCACGCCCAGCGCTGCCAGACTCGCATACGCGGTAAAATGACGTTGGGTGGGTATGGTACACTCGGTCATGATGATAGGCCTCCTCTTTCGGGGTTTAGACTTCCTGAGATAGGTATGCACCATCATCGTTCATTTTGCAAGTCCTTTGCTCCTGAAAGCACGGTCGCTAAAAAGCATGGTCGCTAATTTGGACAAAAATTAGGTAACTAACTCACTAAGGTTAATGTTTGCGCTTTCTTCTCAGCGACACGCACTTGCGAGAACTGTTCTACGTCGGACGATTTGTACAAGGCGTTCTTCCTTCCTGGTAGGTAGCATTCCTGCAGATGTTGCAAGAGGTTGCTGTAGCACGTGCCCCGCGAGATACTGAACCGTCGTGCAACTTCGGTAACGGTGACGTACTGTTCACCTTCGTATTCGATCAATGGTTGGTTGCTCCTTCCTTTAAGTGTCTTCCTTGACCGATGCTTTCAAAATTGACACTATTAACATGTCTAAGAGTACCTGATAAAATCGGGATTGTCAAGTAATTGCGGGAAAACTTTTGATATGTGGGAAAACTTTGTAACCCTGAGCATTGCCAAGTTAACTAGGGGGTATGTATAATACAGGGAAAATCGGGAAATGTAAAAATAAGGAGGCTTTCATTGCCACGTCTTAAACCAGCCCCAGGGTATATCACCGCGAAAGAAGCAATAGCCATGCTCAATATTAGCGATTCAACACTATCCGCCTACGTGAAAAAAGGATGGCTCAAACGGTATGGGCCATCGGGCCGTCAGCATAAGTTTTACAAGCTCAGTGAAGTCGAGGCGCTCATTGAATCTCGCAACACTTTCGATGAATATCAAGAGATGCTGCCTGCTTCCTTTGACGTAGCAACCCCTGAAGATATGTCAACCATCGTCGACATCGACAAACGGACATTTCACGTGGATATCACAGAAGAAACCTATCTACGATGGATGAGGAAAAACCCCGAAACGTTCTTTGTGCTTCGAGGTAGCAGTGATAAGATTGTTGGCTATGCGTGCCTTCTTCCGATGGAAAAAGAAGTCATGGATCGATTTGTGAGAGATGAAATCGACATGGATGATATCTCACCTGACGATGTTGCCCTTTTTGAGCCTGGAAGGCCATTACACTTATATGTCATAGCTCTCTGTGTTGATCCTACTTATAGGTCAGCAATCAAGCATGAATATGGAGCAAGATTGGTCAGAGGTCTGTTCACTTTTATCCTAGAGCTTGCCAGAAGGGGGGTTGAGATCGAAACGATCACAGCGAGAACGTACAAGGCCGATGGCATACGCTTATTGCGCAAGATGGGTATCCCTCAGTTACGTTCCCCTGTCGTCGGTAAACATCTCTTTTCAGTTCGTGTTGCTGATTCAGGGTTTCCCATATTGGTACGTTATAGTGATCTACTTGCTGAATGGAAGCGAGCAGAGCATCAACGGGAGGAGTAAAGAATGACAACAACGCAAGATATGCGTCAAGCTGTGCATCAAATCATGCCCACAGTGATCGATACCTTGAAGCAACTAGTGAGTATACCATCAATTGCCACACAGGGCTACCCACGTGAGCAAGTACTAGAGGCAGCACGCACTACCGAAGCACAATTAAAGGCAGCAGGCTTCCAGCAGGTACGCCAACTAGAGGAACTCTCTGGGGGCTATCCCGCTGTCTATGGAGAAATCGATGGACCTCCAGGCACACCAACAGTGCTACTCTACGCCCACTACGATGTTCAACCTCCAGGCCGAGCACAGGAATGGAACAGCCCACCATTCGAGCCAACAGAACGAAACGGACGCCTCTACGGGCGTGGGGCCGCAGATGATAAATCAGGCGTAGTCGCGCATATAGCAACGATTCAAGCATTCGAGGGGAGACCTCCCGTCGGAATCAAAATCATCATAGAAGGCGATGAGGAATTTAGCAGTAGCCTAAGCACCTACATCCCACAACACCCCGATCTCTTCAAAGCCGACATCATCATCATAGGCGACCACGGCAATATCACGGTAGGGCAACCAACGCTCACAACAACATTACGAGGATATGCAGAGCTGACGGTAGAAGTAAGGACGCTCACGGACCAGGTACACAATGGCGTCTTTGGCGGTCCCGTACCAGATGCATTAGTAGCCCTATGCAGAATGATTGCAACACTACATGACAAAAATGGATACATCTCCATCAGAGGATTAGATCCAAACCAACAGCAGGAAAAAAACACACTCGTTGAAATACCGGAAGAAACATTTCGCAAAGCTGCCAAATTACTGCCAGGAGTAGAACTTATCGGGAATGCTGCTCTCAGCGCACAACTATGGACAGGCTACTCCGCAAACGTTATCGGGCTCGACGCCCCCGCTACCAGCGATGCATCAAACGCACTAATCGATAGAGCACGGGCGCGTATTAATTTACGTGTTCCGGCAGGCCAGAGTGCGGAGCGGGCGCTAGAACTGCTCACACAGCACCTAGAAACAGTCGCACCTTGGCACGCCAGAGTCGCAATTAGCGACAGCCATGCGAGCAACGGATTCGTCGCAAAAACAGACGGCCTCGCATACACTCCTCATTTGGGGCGCGGAGGACCTGGCTGCCTGCATTCATGGCCCAAACGAGAGCGTTGACCTGGAAGAACTAGAACGAGTCATCCTCACACAAGCATTGTTCTTACAGAGGCTAGTACAGAAGGAAAACGAGAAAACCATCCAAGTAGGAAAAAACTGCAAGGATGGTTTTTTCCTGCCATAAATCCTGCAAAAAAACGCGGTTCTGCGGCTCAATTGGTTGAAAGCCCATAAAGATGGAGTGCTGAGAGAGTGACCTTACGGTTGAAACATCTGTTGGTAAATGACCTGAAGGATCCTTCGAAAATAGAATTCTGACCCCGCTCACAGACAGAATCGCCCCCTGTCTCACAGCAAAGCCGTGAGCAACTCAGTGTGGACATGCTCTGGATGAAAGGGAAGCGTTAGGGCGTTACCTCCTCTTGTGGGGCCAGCTCGACACAATAGCCCAGGGTTTCTAACTGACGGACAAAGCGTCGTGCTTGCTGTTCCTTGTCTTGCTTGCGAAAGTAATCTGCTCCAAGCTCCTGATAGGGCTCTGCTTTGGCTAACACATGGTAGACGATGACCAGCACGCTATGAGCAACGGCTATCACCGCTTTCTTTGAACCGAGGCGAGGCCTGAGATGATGGAACTGTGCTGAAAGATAATTGTCACGCATACGCGTGAGAATCCAAGCGATTTGGGTCAGGACAGAACGCAGGTAGGTGTTGCCCTTCGTCGGTTTGCCGCTGCGACGTTTCCCTGCACTCAGGTGGCTTCCAGGACAGAGCCCCACCCACGAAGCCAGGTGGGCCGCGCTGGGAAATGCTGCCATATCGGTCCCTAACTCCGAGAGAAGAATGGTGGCAGAGCGTCGAGAAATGGCAGGGATCGTCATGAGAAGCGCGATGCTCTCCTCAAAAGGAGACAGACGCTCCGTCACTTCCTGCTCCAGTTGTCCGACGCGTTGCTGGAGAAAATCGAGATGGGCAAGGGTTTCTTTGAGCAGAAAGCGATGATGGGGTTCTACGTGTCCCTGCAATGCCTGTTGGAGCAAAGCTATCTTCGGGCGCATCCGACCACGGGCCAGCTTAGCCAGCTCAACGGAGTCGCTTTCTCCTGCAATGAGGGCTTCCAGCATCTGCCTGGCGCTTTTGCCCACCACATCACTGACCACCGAGCCCAACTTGATATTGGCGGTTTCCAGGATCTTGTGGATGCGGTTTATATACCGGCTCCGCTCCTGAGTCAGATGGGTCTGAGTACGGACCAGATCACGCAGTTCCCGGATGGGCTTAGAGGGAATGAAGCTGGCTTTCAGCAAGCCATGGCGCAAGAGATCAGCAATCCACTCGCTATCTTTGACGTCTGTTTTGTGTCCAGGAATGGCGTGCATATGCTGTGCATTGACTAACAGGATCTTGTAGCGTCCTTCCAGCAGATTGAAAATGGGACGCCAATAGATGCCAGTGCTTTCGAGGGCCACTTGCTCCACTTGCCCCTCTGTGAGCCAGTGGTCAAGCTCTATGAGCCCACTGGTCGTCGTTGCAAAGGTACGGATCGCTTTCTCGATGGTCCCCTGTTGTTGGGTGAGCAACCGGCATCCGACCACAGTTTTTTGGTGGATATCCAAGCCACAACACCGTTCATATACGACCTGCATTCGCTCTCTCCTTTCAGAAGCTGAGTCTCTCTATGAGAGATATGACACAAAGCAGAGCGGAGAGAGGTGCGGGAGAAAAAACAGTTTCCTTCACGTGCTCACCTACAGGTGGCGACAATCATCTCTTCGGAACGCACCAGGATCAGCTTCGAACGCGGGTTCCTTGACACCAACTTTCAACGATCTCGTCTCGCCGCTCTGCTGGATTCTACCCCATTTTCATCCTTCTCTCTGACGGCGACGTCATGGTGCTTCGAACGAAAATACTGGGCTGAGCGCCTCTGTGTCGAACCTTCAGGTCATTTACCACCTAACGAGCAGACACCTCTTGCGGTTGAAACCGCTGTCGGTTTGCTTCAGATGGAACTGCGTTTGTCGGAGAAAATAACATCTTCGCACGAAGTGTCCGATACGGAAGTCCAAAGGTAATGCGGGTTGCCTCTCGTATCGATCGATTCATGCGCTCCGTGAACGCGTTAGTGATAGCTTGTGGAGCGCTAAAAAATGAGAAGACTTCTTGTCCCCAGGTCTCCAGCGTGAGCAGGAAGGGGAGAAACGCCTCATAGAGTGTTGGAGGAATCCGCTCCTGCCAAGTCATATAGCGTTTATACGCGTCTTGCTCGTTGGCTGACAAATCTTATGTGCGTTAGAAAGCGCTAAGAAGACTCAACCAAAGGAATAAGCGTGAGTGACCAGTTGTGTAAGTTTGTGTGTAGTATTCTCTTTCATGGAGGTGCCGCCATGACCGAAGCCAAGCACCTGCATGAGGAACTGTCGCATGCCTTACAGCTCCTCATCCCACAAACGACTTACCAAGATCTTCGCCGCTTAGATACGTTGGCCTGGGCCATCACTGGCCTCTGTCTGACACAGACCGTGCGCCTCTCCGCCTGGGCAGAGGTGGTGGAGAGTCGCGCCACCTTGGCCGCCAGCCGGGTCCGCCGCTTCTCACGCTGGCTGCATCAGCAGGCTATTTCTCCCTCCTCCTGGTATCGACCAGTGATGCAAGCGGCTCTTGCTGCCTGGCCGCCAGCATCTCGCCTGTATCTTGCCCTGGATACCACCGCGCTCACCCCTTTCGTCCTGATCCAGGTCTCGCTCATCTATCGTGGCCGTGCGCTCCCGCTGGCCTGGCGAGCGATGCAGCACCACAGTACGACAGTGGCGAGTGCAGGACTATCAGCCGGTGTTGGAGCAAGCCCGGGCCATTCTGCCTGGCGGCTGCGTGATCACGCTCCTGGCTGATCGTGGCTTTGTCCACCAGCGACTGCTGCACTACTTGCGCAGCCAGCAGTGGCACTTTCGCCTCCGACTGACCGGCAAGACGCTCATTCATCTGCCAGCCCAGTCGGTTGTCGCGGTAAGAGAGCTCGCTCCGCCAGTTGGAGAGTCCTGCTTTTTTCAGCACGTCGCTCTCTTCGCAGCCGCCTTTGAGCCTGTCCATCTGGCTCTGGCCCGTCCCTTTGAACACCCAGATGACCCCTGGTTTGTCGCGAGCGATGAACCGACCTCGGCTTTGACCCTGCAGGAGTACGCATTGCGCTTTGAGATTGAAGGCGCTTTTTTAGACGAGAAATCGGGTGGTTTCCAGCTCCAGCACAGCGAACTTGCCACGCCTCGTACCCTCGAACGCCTCCTGCTCATCATCGCGCTTGCCACCCTTCACCTGACCAGCATCGGCACAGGAGTCGTCCAGGCAGGGAAGCGTCGCTGGGTCGATCACCATTGGGATCGCGGCCTCTCCTATCTGCAATTGGGGGCGCGTTGGCGACGGCAGCAGAGGCAGCGTGGCTGGCAGTCCTTTGCCCCTTTTCAGCTCGATCCTGCCCCAGACCCCTTTCCAGCCATTGCCTCCCGTCGCGCTGCACAGGCAGCCAGCAGTACGGTTGAGCTGCCAATGGCCGCGTAAACTTCCCCGTTTCTAAGGCAGATAAGATTTGTCAGCCAACGAGGAAAACGGCAAGGATATTCCAGAAGTGACACATGTTGATGTCATTGCTTTTACGTACGTGATTCTACTTAATATGCGATATTTGAATATATTCGAATTTTTATTTTCTTTGATGTTTTTAAATCCGCCCACTATCACTTGACATCATTACGAGATGGACTATATCATCTCTGTAAGAGCATCGTCTAATAATAGATTGCCTGGTTTCCGCTTTCCCCACGGCAGGGTGTTCATTGCTTAGATTCGATAGGAGGTGCTAGTATGCTAGCAAGCAGGACCATGAAAGTCTACCGTCTTCTTTCTCGTCCCATAGTTAAACTTCTCCTCGTTGCCTGTATTGTTCTCTCGGCATACGTCGTGAGTTCACCTTTATTGAGTAGTCAGCCTGCACTCGCCAAGGGAAGTGAACCACCATTTGCGGCGAAGTTGCGTCCACTGCTCGAGGCGAAAATGAAGGAGTTGCGGGTTCCCGGAGCGATCATTCACATCCATTATCCTGCTCAGGGTTCGTGGACGACCACGATGGGAACGCGCAATCTGGCGACCGGGGCTCCGATGAATGTCAACAGTCATATGCGTATTGGGAGCATTACCAAGACCTTTACCGCAACAGTCATCCTGCAACTGGTCGATGAAGGCAAACTGGGGCTTAACGACCCGGTGAGCAAGTATTTTCCAGAGGTGCCCAACGGGTCCAACATCACCATCCGTGAGGTGCTCAATATGACCAGTGGGCTCTTTGACTACACGGAAGATGAAGGCCTTTTTAAAACAGTCTTAGCACATCCAGACAAGGTGTGGGACCCCTGGGAACTGCTCACCATTGCCTTTCAACACCCGGCATACTTTGCCCCAGGCCAGAGCCTGCACTACTCGAGCACGAACTATATCCTGCTGGGACTGCTCATCGAGCAGATCACCCATATGCCTGTTGAGAAGGTCTTCCAGCAGCGCATTTTCCGTCCGTTGGGCATGCATAACACTCTCTTGCCGCCGCTCTCATCGGCGGCGATCCCCAATCCACACCCAATTGGCTACTTCTTTGAGACGAGCAACGCCGCTGCTCCTCTCGACGTGACCTCCTGGAATCCATCATGGGGATGGACGGCGGGAAGCGCCATCTCGACGCTGCATGATCTGAAGATCTGGGCGAAGGCACTGGAAACAGGCACTCTGCTCAGCGCAGCGACGCAGAAGGAACGACTGACCTGGGTGAAGTTCCCAGGGGCTACCTGGATCGGGCATTTTTATGGATATGGGCTGGGAATAGCAGATTTCGGCGGGATGATTGGGCACGACGGCGGATTACCCGGCTTCCAGAGCTTCATGGGGTATCTGCCGCAGAAGCAGGCAACGATCGTCGTCCTCACGAACCTTGATCCGGCTCCTGATGGCTCTGAACCTGCCGATGCCCTTGAGATGGTCATCCAGGAAAATCTCCAGCTCTTCGCTTGACACAACAGACATGAGGCGCAGGGGCTTTGCCCAAAAAGTGCTTGTATTTCTGTACTTGTTGGGCAAACGGGGTTTCTGCCCAACAAGTTGGTTCTCTCCCGAGTCAATTGGCGAAAGAGGGAAGGCTCACGGAGTAAGGAGCGCGGATCGTCTGCTCTCTCCTCCCAGTAGATATTTTGGGCAGACTGCCGACTTTTTGGGCAAACGCCATTTTTTGGGCAAAGCCCCTCGCCGCTTTAGATCAGGTTGATGGGAGTACTTCTCTGGATGTAGAGAACGACTGGTCATACTGGTCATTTGCTTCTTTGAAACCAAATGAGACGTTATGGGGTCCACATGGGTACCATCGCTATCCCGCCAAGTTTATTCCACAACTGGTCCGTCGAATTATTGACACCTATTCTTGCCCAGGGGATTTGGTTGGTGACACCTTCGTTGGGTCCGCTACAACTGGAATTGAAGCACTACGAAGTAGAAGGCACTTTTGGGGATCTGATATTCCCACGAATTGCGCAACGAGGTGTAATCTCTAGCAAACCAACCTAAAAATATGCCTTCTTGATGAGGAAGAACAAAAGAATTTCTCACAAAGGAGGCATATGTATGGTTTTCCGCCTTTGGCACCAGGATGGGTACTTGACCTGGAAAACGAGCAGGCAGAGCAAAGGAGAAAAGCAGGCAGCCTGACACGATGAGAGCATCTGGTGGTGAAAGGAGGTGGTCTGAATGAGCGAGAAAA
>WNGD01003957.1_pt1 | contig 14785 bp, 6 predicted proteins | sample 5400671 | NCBI WGS metagenome assembly WNGD01 (sample SAMN13153369, study PRJNA577476) | soil metagenome | isolation source: 40 cm soil or saprolite under grassland replicate 2 | place: USA:California | collected 2016-06-15 | reverse complement strand
AAAATAGGATCAACCCGCTCCATGATATCTGCCGATACATCTAGAAAGTGGCGTTTGTTTTCGATTGGTATCAATGCTCGTCTCGCTCCGTTGTCCATACCTACCTGGAGGGGCTCGGCGAGGGAACGGACTGCTTTGATGTTTCCCTGGATGCTCAGATCGCCGAGAATCAACAATGCGGGCAATGTAGCATGTTTTTTGATGGCGGAGTAGATAGCGACAACGAGGCCAATTCCTGCATCACAGGCGATATGATTTGCCAGCAGGTCGATCGCTTCAACATGAAAATCCGTGTTATCGATGACCTGGGCAATACCCATGTTCGTCTTATGTCCCTGGATATATGCAAAGGCTCTTTGGATGGACTCCTTCATTGAGCCTTCAATCCCTCCAGCCACCTTTAATTTGCCAGTGCCAGGCGAACATCCGACCTCTAGACGGTACAGACCGACCTTCCCCTGATCGTCTACGGAAGCGGTGTAAACCGAACCTGGGGCGAGCGGATCAAGTGAGATTAAATCTCGCCCTCCCTCCTCTGGCACTCCTACGTATCGTTCAGCACGAGTTTCGTTATCGATATAAGAAAAGGACGTTTGATGGTACTCGAAGGACCCCATCTTTTTTAGCTGCTCTTTGACACGGCGACGACCTTCTAGTGCCAGATCTACTAGCTCGGCCATTTCTTCTTTCGTGAGATTACCATCGGGATGAAGCAACTTGATGAGGCCAGATACCGTTTTGCGCACAGCCTTTACATCGCGTGCGTTCAGATGTGATCCAAGAGAGAAATCACGGTCGATCATCTCAGTGAAATTATGCCGGCGCAATTCCCGTAGCGCTTCTGCCAGGTAGTCTACCACGAAGCCATACTGATCGGTGAAATACTCGATGCGCATCTTTGGCACCTCCCAACCAGGGAGATAGAAGTGGATGCGATCGAGAAAGGCCATGTCTTCGCGTATCACTTCAGGCAGCGGGATGAACAGGTGGGATGAGCGAACCATCACTTCTACTGGTTGATTCGTATTGCCAAACAAGGCAATGGAGGCGCTTCCTGATACGGCATCTTTCCCCCTGGCGAAGGTCCCGGACTCACAGTACGTTTTGAGCGTGGTTACCACTTCTTTCGGCATTTTCTGTAAGTCCGCTACCTCGTCAAACGCTACCGCGTCCCACAGGCCAACCAGCCCGATCTTTCCCGTTGCCATATTGTAAAAGAGGTTGGCTACTGTGGTTGGCCCAGTTAAGAGAATTGTGTAGGGGCTCAGTTCCTGGTACGCATACGATTTCCCAGTCCCCCGTGGGCCAAGCTCAACCAGGTTGTAGTTCTGTTCGCACAAGGGGATCAGCCGGGTTAAGAAGAGGAGCTTGAGTCGCCGTTCAAAATGTGTTGGCTCTAATCCGATGCTGCGAATGAGCAGGTCAATCCACTCCTCTGTGTTGAACTGGCTGCGGCATTGGCGATAATCGGTGAGGTCGAATGTGGCAAGTTGAATGGGCCGCATATCTTCGATCCAGAAAGGGCTGCGTTTCCCTTTGGCATCTTCATCGTACTGATGAGTGATGTTTACCTGGGCCCAGACGCCACCCATGAGCAGTCGATCATACTCGCGGATATAGTGCTCTGGAATGTGAACATATTTATGACCGAAGTTAACGAGTTCGGCCCAGTATTTGTCGTCGTCAGAGAGATAGCGTACTTTCACCTTATCGATGAGAGTATGTTTTCCCTTTTCGCGCACTAAGGATTGCGCTTTATTAGACTCGTCTGGGCGCACAAAGTTTTCTGCCAGTGTCCAGTTGACAATCTTGAGGCCCGCATTCATTGCCGCGGGGTCATCAGTGGCGCAATATTTACCCAGCAGGTACTCAAGCACGAATACCGGAACGTTCGCTCCAACCTTGATTTTTCTGACAAGGTCTTTACGGACAACCTTCCCGGCAAATACTGCAGTCGCTTTTTGGTCAAGTTCGGGCATTATTAGTCACCTCATTGAGCGATTCTCTTTATCACTTTCTTATATGGCTATCGCCATCTCTATCTTGTCTAAACGAGCAAGTTCAACCCCAGTTGTAGCGTCTAATAAATGGATGTTCACGGTCGATTTTGCTGCAGGTTCGGTGATTCCCAGCGTTATTGTATTCGGTTCGATCGCCTGGGGATCGGTTTCGGCTCGTTTGAATTGCACCTCGCCTGTTGCTTCCTCAAATCCGTAGGATGCACCAAAGGGAAGCGAGATGCAGTGCTCGCCGCTCCGTATTTCTACTCGCGCTTTGGGGGGGAGTAGTTCGAACAGACTGGTGACCTTCCCGGTAATTTGCACAGAACAATAGCGCGTACTTATCTTCTGACTACCCAAGACGATATTCCAGGCAATCTCGCTCGCGGTGCCAGGTGCATTATTTTTAGAGGTGAGGGTCACCACGGGGATAATGATTTCTTGCGGCGACATGCCACCATGAAAATAAGCTTCTGCACCACCTGCTACTTTGAAACAGGCAAAGTTCCAGGGTACAGCAATTTCCAGGGAACTGTTGAGGCCGAAATCAGCAATTTTGGCACGAAGATACGAGGGATCGGCGGCCCCTCCGTTTCCTACCCACACGCGTCGATGAAGGTCTTTGGTATCGCCTCCAGGCGCATCAATTTTCATATCATTCCCGAGTTCGTCAGCAAAGAGGTGTCCATGATCGGCGGTAAAAACAATTGTCTTCACGCCCAATTGGCCGAGTATGCGAAAGGCTTTTCTTAACTGGCGCAGAATTTCATCCATCGTTTGACGAGCAAGCGAAATGTTATTCTCCTCGCCCATCGCATCAATTTCCTGCGAGGTAATGAGAACCAGGTCTGCGCTGCTTATACTATCTTGTACTTTCTTGACTGGCCTGGGCAGCAGGTCTTCAAGCTTGGCCTCAAATACTTTAGCTCCTGCATGTGCCTTGAGGAAATCCACACGACTTTTTCGGTCCTTTACGCACGTCTTTCCTATTTCAAGTGCTAGCTTGCCATCACCTACCGAGATGAGGGTAACCGCTTCCTGGTCAATGGGGAGTAATGACGCCATGCCAATCTCGGTAATCGTGGGCACTGTTCCAAGTGCGGCTTGGATGCCCACGTTGGAATCTGTTTCAAGTATGTGAGCCAGTTCACAGGCCATTTCGTAGCGCAGGGCATCCACCCATACATAGGCTACTTTACCCACTGCAAGCCGGGGTTTGATCTGTCGCTGAAATATCTCGGTCTGGCGAAGCACCCCGGCGATACGAAATTTGTCAGAATGGTATGCTCGCAGGAAGGCTTCTGCCAGCATCGACCCAACCTCCATATAGCGATTCCTGGCCCTAACGAGAAGCGGCTCAAGGCGGTCGTGTAGTTCAAAGTTGAAATCGTAATAACGGTGCTCCATGTGCCTGTAATGGGTATCAAGCATACACCAGGGGTGGTCGTCAGCAGTGTACTCATGGAAAATGGCTATAGCAGTGGTCACTTTTGTTTTTAGTGCTCGTTCGATACGATTGGCCTCGAGGAGCACCTGACCAGCTAGCACGATGAGCGCCCATTTTGCCTGAATATCCGGCTGGTATTCCGACCAGAAACTCGTTTGCCGAGCCCTGCCTAGTTCGACCAATGCACCAGTCGCTTTTTCCAATAAGTGAGATGCAAAAGCGTCTTGTAGTTTCCTTTCGACTCCCAGGAATGTATCTACATTGGCGATCTGTTCCAGCGTAAAATCAATCCCGCCTAGACCTAACTCCTGTTCAATATGATTAGCATGAGATACGTAGCTGTTAGAGAGATCGCGTCTGAGTCGCCAGTTTCTCGCCAGCGAAATGCAGGCCTCGCGCGTTGCAGGCTTAGAAGTCACCCTGACGGTTGACAACCGATCGGGTACTGTATCCTTAATAGCGGCAAGCAGGTCAGTAGAAAGAATGTTTCTTGCGAGCCTTGTTCGATATGTATCGGGGGTTTCCCCTTCTGATAAATGGACCTCAAACGCATTTTGCAGCAGAGTAGCAAGCTCAGACACAGCACCTTTATGCACAAGCTCATTATCATACTGATCGCTAGTCAAGAACTTCAGAGCAATCTCCTGGGGATTATCTGTGTTAAAGATGATTGATAGAACGCCTTGCCCTGTATCTTTCTCGGCTAGTTTATCCAAGTCGACTAGACTTAGCTTTCCAGCCTCCACTTGCTTTTCAATAGAAGTGATTGCCTCTTCAGTCGTTAATTTCGACTTGAGCGCATTGCGGGCGATGAGCGAGAGCCGTGTATTGCGGTTAATGGATGGGTGACCAGGCTTCATCAATACACCAGCAGCCTCGAGTTCGATAAGGGCACTGTGGGTCTCTAGCTGATCAAGCGGGACATAGACAACCAGGCGAGGTGGCTCAAGATTGTTCATTAACGGCTCGATTTGATGGCGCAAAGCAAAAAAACTCCCGATATAGCAGACAATAGTAGTATTCGGGATTACCATGCCTTGTGCGAGAGTATGATAGTGCGCATCAGGATCGTACCATACCACCAATCCATTTTCATCTACCTGCCTGCCGATCAACTTGACAAGGTAATCTGTAACGGTGCCCATTCTATATTACCTTCCTCTCACGCTGCTGCTTACTGATTGAAGACCACTCATACTTCCCCGCCTTCAGTTCTTCCCAATACTTCCTGGCTTCATTCCAGGGCACCAATTCCCACAGAGGAGCGATATTCAGCACTACACCATCGTTGAGATCGGGTTCTAAGTTGAGATCAGCAGCACGGCGCAACTTATCGCGGAAGTCATACAGTTCAGCCATCAGGCTCTCCTGGCGTTCAAGTTGCTTCTCCAACTGCTTCACCTCGCGGCCCGCACTGCCCGACCCAGTGAGCTGGGTGCGCAATTGGGCTAACCGACTTTCTTCTAAACGTAGCTTCGGCTCGACGTAGTGTGTCAATACTTTGAAGAGCATATCTTTATCCAGACAATGGTAGTAGAGCCAGAGTGCGTAGTTTCTCTTCGAGGATTGCAGTAACCAGTAGATAGGAGCCTTGCGCCGGCTCTTCGAGTAGCGCCTTACGTGGTCCATCCAGAAACCACCATTGCCTGGGCGGCGGAAATACTCGCGCAGGTCTTTCAAGCCGAGTATTTGGCATGCTTCCTGCTCTATCACTTCCGCCTTCTCTTGCCAGATGACTTTGAACACATCCCGCACCCGACGCACGATATCTTCTGAATGATCTGGATCATCAACGAGGATGCCTTCCCTATTGATCTCGAGAGGATATCCAGTAGGAGTCTCGTTGAGAGGTAAACCGTCATCACCAGTCAACATGCCAGGTGAGCAGACCGGTAACGGAGCAAAGGGGTCTGGCAGTTCTGGTGCTTGTCGTTCGCCAGTAGCAAGGCGCACATCCCAGCGACCAAAGACACATCCAAGAGAGTAGGACAGTAGGGCGACAATAAAATCATCTGTATCTATATTATTCTCGCTGCTGATATCCTCATCCTCAAAACTTATCTCGCTATCTTCGCCTTCTTCATGCCTGGTAATCTCTAAGGATTCTTCTAAAGCGTTCCGGTCTTCATTATCGATGCGGTAGAGATGAAATGCAATATCGTTCACTTCACACTGATATTCCGACAGACGCTGTTTGATTTGGTTTAGTCGACTTTGCCATAATGAAATACTGGCTGCAAGTGAGTCACTTTTAACCTGCAGGAGTGCCGGTAGGCAAAAGAAGTGCCCACTTTCATTAGCCGTGCTTAGCAAACGAGATAAACTATATGACTCTAGAGCTAATTGGCTCAACACTTGTGTGATTTCCTCATCCATACTCGGTATTGGTACAGAGGCAACATAGCCGATTTCGTATTTCAAGGTCTGACCACTTTGTGCTCCACCTCGCGCCATTAAAAGATGTAGTAGCCCGATGTAAGTATCTGAGTTCAATAATGCCAACGTTGCCCAATGAGCCTCTTTTGGTAAAAAAAGCATTGTTCCAGTGTGACTAAATATAGTTCCATTAGGAACATTAGAAAATGCCCCACGTTTATGTGGACGTGATGGCCATGTTAGCCCTGAATGGAAGTATAAATTTTCGTTACGTATAAATGCTCTGTCGAAATTCCGAATGTCCTCACCATCCCTATTCCAGTTCACCACTAGCTGTAGTTCAGAGTAATAAGGTGAGAAAGCACCACCCTTAGTAAGAGGTATCCAACATTTGCCAATCCATGTTTGTCGACGAAATTCTTCAGGTTTCGTTCTCAAAAAACCTGAAGCAGTACTTTCAGATTTGACTTCCCACCATAATCTCACAAAACGAAAATCATCAGCTGTAGCAAGTCCCTGTTTTACTGTTCGACCTTCGGTCTGAAAAGCAGGAAACTCCCTGAAGATATGACGTATGTGTTCACTTACCCAATAGGCAAAGGGAGAACCAGGTATCTGACTAAACGATGCAGGGTCAACCACAGAAACAATGGAATCTAGAATTTGTCCTTGTTGCATAGCATCGATCGCTTGAGCTAATAATGTAGGTTTATTTTCAAATGACATAAGCTTTAAAAAGAGAGCTTTACTCACTACCTCACCTCCAGACAGTACGCTGCCGTTTCCACTACCGCCGTATCGAGGACTCCGTAACCCAGATCAGCAAACACTATAGGCCAGGTTTCTTTTAGGAGAATCTCTTCACGCCACCTCTGGAATGATGAGAGGAAAAAACCTGTTCGTGCTGTAATCGCCCCTAACGTGCCTTGCTGCATAAGTAGCTTTAAGCCACGCTCAACAAAAGTTGCGTAGAGATCATTTTTTGTAAGTGGATAAGAATACTCAATGTATGACTTCGATATCTTACTTGGCTCCCCAAACGGCGGATTCATCAGCACCACATCAAAGCGTTTCTGACAGATATCGATGAAAGCGAAGCCCTGTACTACATCGTCGGCAAAGAGCTGGCGTGCCAGCCCTTTTCCATGTGAGGCAGCTTGAGCGTACTGGTGGAGGGCATCGATTACACGCGCCTCGGCTCCATTCCAGAAATCTTTGTTTGTAATGCCTGTCTCTTCAAGCAACTTTACCCGCTCTGGTCGCAAATCGCCAGACCAGAGCGCTAATTGTCCTGGTCTCGATAATAGCATCCACCGCTGCCTCGCTTCGAGCACTGCTTCTCTGATTTCTTCCTCTATCTTGAGCAGTGATCCAGCTTCGCTGGCAAGTTGCATCTTCCCAAAAATGACGCGCACCATTTCACCGAGCATGGCAGGCTCGAGGGTGCGTATGAACTCGTCCAGTATGCCTTTTTCGCCCGGCATGGGTTCTGCACAGACGATGTTCGAGCGGGTAATCCGGGGACGCTCAGTACCCTTGAGGTTGAGTTGCTGGTAGACACGCTGTGCGCGCAGCCAGAGAGCGAGGGCGGCAATTTGCGTGGCGCGCAGGTCGATGTCGATGCCGTGCAGGTTGTGCGCCAGGATCAAGATGGGAACGGCTTTTTTGAGATCTGCCAGAGTGGGATAGTCTCGCTGCAACGCCGGGCCAAGATCGGGATCCTCGTAAGCTTCCTCATAAATGGTGGTGAGAAGGTCAAAGCAGTAGAGCAGGAAATGTCCGCTGCCACAGGCTGGGTCGAGGATGCGTAATTCGCGCGGGTCTTTTTTCGCCCGATATGGGACGAAAAAGGGAGCACGCAGTAGCACTTCCTGCGTGCAATTGTCTCTATCGAGTAGGTGAACGCGCTCACTTAGCACATTCACAATCAGATTGATCTCGCGAGTACGCATATCCAGAGTACCTTCGCTAAAGCGGTTATAACGATGCCAGAGAAATAAGAGATCCAGAAGTTCCTGGGTCTTTAACTCCTTTGCACTCCCTTCTGACAGATAAGACAGTCGTTGTTCGATCCAGCGGCTCGTCGCTTCCGTGAACGCATCATGACTATTGTAGGCGTTCACTGTATAAGCCAGGGAGACAGGATCAGGCTCTGGCACATCTTCACCTTGCAGCCAACACTGTGCTTCGGCAACTTCGGAGGTGTCAGCTTCAGCAAAAAAGACTTCATCTGGCCTGCGCACCAGATACGAGCATTGCTCTTTGAGTTGTGTCTTGCCCTGGCGCATCTCGTACCAGGTACGTCCAAGGGTATTATCTGTGAGGAATTGCACGACGTAGCGCGGTGTATAGAACTGGTTACGGAAGGCCAGTTCATAAGAGTTGCGCGGAGCCTGGCTTTCTTTACGTGCCTGGTCGCGCAGCTCTTTGGGCGTGAAGTATTGATAGACCCAGCCGATAGTCTCGTCCTCGCCCCAGATCTCTTTCAGTTCTTCACTATTGAGCAAATCCAATACCTGCTCTAAGACCCGGTATGGTGGAAAGAGGCGGCTTGCTGAGCCATGGGGTGAAAAGAGCACGCCAATTTCTTCTGAGAGTGTTCCTCCCAACCATTCAAGGAAATGTCGATAAGCGATATCCTGCTTGCCACTGGACCAAAGTTGCTCATCGGTTGGGTGATCGGCAAGGTAGAACATGAAGCCCCTGGATTTGGAGCCACGGCTGACAGCTTCCTTGGTGAGTCCTCGCGTTTCCATCATTTTATAGGCACACAGGCGATTGAGATGGGTGAAAGCTACCTCGCGTATCAGTTGTATGATGGCATCATTGAGCTTGAAGCCAGAGGCCTTGATATGTTGCAAATGCGTGAGTATCTGCTCGCGGTACTGGTGATCCTCCGCGGAGAGGTGGTTCATGGAGCCAGCATCCTCGATCTTGCCGCTGGTATGGATACCAAAGTGCCCCTGGAGTAGTTCACCAATCGCTTCTTCCAGGAGCTTGCGAGATTGGGTCGCAACAATGCGAAGTGTATTGCGTACAGCCTTTTCCAAACTCATCCCCCTTACAGTGGTTAATTAACCAAATTGTAAGAATGCTCTTATTACTCTCATTCCAAAATGATCTTTAACCCCTCATCGAGCAGCTTCAACAGGTATTCACGCAATCGTTCAACCGCTTTCTCAACTGCTTGCTCAGACTCAAGTGTCTCTGTAAAGAACTCAGAGAGTTTGACCCGCTCCAATTTCTCTTTGGGGGCAACGGTGCGCTGGATATGTGCGATCACCTGGGTCTTTAATTCTCCGAGGGCTGCAAGATCGGATTCCATTTGACCTATGGTCGCGTTGCAGAAGCGACAACGCAGAGCATTGGTGGTGAGTATCGCGGACCCATTCCCCTGCAGCTCTGCCTCATTTTTGCAAGCGCGAGAAGACAGAGGGTTGAGCACATCAGCAAGTATTGCTCTGTCCAGCTGGCTCCACTCCGGACGCGCCTTGATTTCCTCAATAGCCTGTCCAAAGGCGACGGCGCGTTGCTCATGTAAGTTGGTGTATGCTGCCCGGTATGCTGCATTGATCTGCCGGGTAAGTCTCGCAATGTGGTCGATTTGTTCGAAGAAGTCCGCAGAATTGATCAATGCCTGAAGTTCCACAGCATCTGCGCGCAGCTCTCCATTTTTCCCCTGGGCCTCTAGCGCTGGCCACATCTCTTGTGCTGCACTTCTGGCCTGTTGTAATGTAGCTATGCCCGAGGCATTGATCGTCTGTCGAATTTTGCGTACCTTCTCACGGATTTCTTTAAAAGAATTGCCCTCGCCAGACAGGATGCGCACGCAGTCGTCAGAAGCCGCTGTCAGAATGTTATCCAATGTATGTTGGTACTCGTCTAATGTCTCCGTTATTGGCAAATAGTTGGCTCTTGCCTCGGCTACCACGGGAAAGAGCTGCTTTAGCTCACTCTCTGCCACTTTTTTGAATGCCGTGGCAATTGCCCCTTCCTCAAAATCAATCTCTTCCCCCGTGAGTTCCTCGAAGTGCTGAACTGCTGTCGTTAAGGTCTTGAGCCCAATAGTTTCGCGTGGAGCGAATGAGGCAGCCTTAAATGCAACATTGTTAGTAAAAGGAACGCGACACTGGGGATCCTGGTGATTGCGATAGCGTCTCCCCTGGTAGGTCACCTCGATTGACCCTGCTCGCAATAACACCGCCAGCACCAGGCGCAACATGTCCCGGTCCCATCCGTAGCCGGTGCCCTGAAAATACTCTTCGAGGTTCTTACCCGTCACTTTATTGCCGTAAGCATGTTCTCGTCGAATATAATCCATCACTTCCTTGGCGATATCGGCAGCTGGATTGAGCACATACCTGGCATCTTCAGGGATAACGAGGTTCAGCCCCTGTTCACCTCCATAGAATACCTGGGGCAGAGCACTGAGATTGGCGGCTTTGAGTACCTCTTCTGCCTCTGTACCTTTGAGGTCGCGTACTCCCATTTCAAGCTTAGGATAGAGGTCTGGGACCGCTGAGTCAAAGAGTTTCTTGAGGATCTCACCTAGTGTTTTCCCTAGTGCGGAGGCATCTCTGGACACACCACGGAAGAGCCCCTGTCCTCGCTCCAGGGCCTGTGTCATTTGTTCATGCATGCGACTCTGCAGGCGCATCACCTCGTTCTTCTCACCGGATAACGAAGCTGATTCCTCGTTGGTAATGCGATTCTGTGCACGCAACTGGTCGTACTTGTTGACCATTTGCCGTGAAGCATACAAATTGACGACAAGGGTGTCAATTTCAGGCGTAAGAGCGAATACCCAGTAGAGATCGTTGCTATGCGTCGGTTGCCGACTCTCGTTGCGTACCTCTGCTACTTTGCCTGGAAATGCCTCATCATCCTCGGCAGTGATGATCGAAAGCGGTATTTGACCTTCATCACCTGTGGGGTTTCCATCGACGGTAATCCCTACGCGGAAGTTTTTCAGGTTGCGGTAGCGGTACGTTTTCAGCTTTGGATCAGAAAATATCTCGCGTAGCGCTTCGCGCAGGATCTCATTGCGGTCCCTGGTTCTCGGGGAATTGGACCTGCGCTCCGTATCCCAGTTCTTCTCCTGGGCGGTTTGTAACTTCCACCCTTCTTCTGTATTACGCACAAACTGGGCATTTTCAAGCTTTTTCAATGCTGTCTGAACTTCTGCAAGAGGTGCAGGATTACCAATCTTCCCGACAAGACAAGCAGCAATATTGGCCTCCGTGCGCGGGAGATCGCGCACAAATTCGAGTAAACAGATCGTTTTCGCGACACGAGAAGCCATGCCTTGATCTTCTGGATCGTCTGTGAACCGCTGGCGAATATCACTGATATCTTTCTGTTTTTCGCTCGGCAGGTTGCCCTCGACCAGCTCGAAGATGTCGTCCAGCGTCACTAAGGTGCCGATGGGTTTCGATGCAAGTGCTGTTCTATCGGAGACAAGCATCTCATACGCCTGCTTGATAATGGTGCGGTTGCTGCCTCCCAGATGTTTAGGTGCCCCCGGCTGTAGTCGAATGCCGGACATAATATCGATGGACAACTCGACGAAGTGCGGAAGATACGGGTAGAACTGGATAAAATCATCCTGGGTGATCTCGCTCCTCCTGGCCGTTCTTTCGAGACGGCAGGCGATGTTGAGTTGACCCTGTGAGGCGCTGTAGAGGTTTTGCAGAATGGGTATGGCATCATCCTTCTTCGCCAGCACGCGCCGCGTTGCGACTTCGCGGATATCGGCTGGCGCCATATCGATATGGTACTTGAAGCGATCTTGAAGCTTGGCAAGCTCGACCCGCTTGGAATCAAGCGCGGCGACCACCTCTTCGAGCTTTTCCTGCGATGTTACCATGAGCCAGACAGGAGCTACGATCTTCTTTGCCTTGAGTAAATTTTTGCTCACTTTGCCGAACTGCTCGACCACGGCACGCAGATCCTCGATTTTATCAGCGCTGCGGGCCACGTATTGCCCTACTTCATCAATAATAAACACGAGCGCTTTTCCTGGGCGTCTGCGGGCACAAACCCCAAAGGCTCGTTCAACGAATTGTCCTACCGTGATATCGGCGCTTTTGTTGCGGAGGGATTGCGCCCACGTTTCGGGTGCTGGAAAAGTTGCGGGATCTATCGCATGCAGGATGGCGCTGGCGCGCGATATTTTTAAGGCCCCTTTGCGTACCCTCCGCCACTCTTCAGGATACATGTTCAGACAACGAGTCGTGAACTCTTCAAGCTTGCCCTCTCCTTCGAGCTCGAATTCCAGCTCAGCGATATCGAAGTCTTCAGCGTAGTCGAGTTCGCGCAGCAAAACGGTGTACATAATTTCTGCAATGCGCTCAGTTGATCGCTTGACGGCTCTATCCACCGAGACGTCAAACATGATGACCTCGGTTGGAATGCGTACATTGATGAAATCCACCAGTCCACTTACCTGTCTGTCAGCTACTTGTGCCTCGAAAAGGTGGCTGGCTGGTTGCCCAAGCACCGGTGGATTAGCTAATACATAGCCAACGTTCTTTGCGAAAGAGGATTTACCGGAGCCAAAAAAACCAGAGATCCAGACACCGATGCCTTCAGAAGGATCAGATGGCGCTTCGGCAATCGCTTTGAAAAGGTCGCGGTACTGGTTCTTGATGCGGTCGGTGGCAACGTATTCAGTGATCTCGGTATAGACTGATTGCTCGTCAGTCTGATCCACCTTGATAATCTCTTCGATCTTTTGCTGGAGATTGCGAACAAGCACGTCCCCAATTACCCTCATGACTCCCTCCCATAAATTTTCACACGGTAACTGCCTAGAGGTTCCTCATCACTTTTCAAACCCATAAAGTTCAACGATCCTCTCCAACTGCCCGGATAAAATAGTACTGCTGGCACTTTTGTTTTGCCCATCATCTGCTCCAACAGCGATGACACCCGATACATGGCGGGAGCAAAAACGGCACAGCGCGTTAAAAAGACAAACGTCCGGTGTGGATCTAATTGCGCCATAGCCTCCGCCAGCAGCGCGGGGAGAGGTCGCCAGTCAGGATCAGATAAGTACACACTCACTTGCGCCTGCGCCGCCTCAAAGCCGCTTTCAAGTTCCAACTGGACCAGCGTTTCAAGCCCTTCAGATTGATCTATACTTTGCCAGAAAAGTGTGGACAAAGAAAGTATATGAACATGGCGTCCCGTGTCATTTTTTATGCGCACGCCGAGGTTCTGTATCTCCCTGCGCATCTTCCACTCACCCTCATCGGAAAGCTTTGGGTTATAGCGAAAGAGAGCAAACGGCAGGTCTGAGGACATAATAAAGCCCGGCGGATTCTGCTTCAAATCGTTCTCAAGCAGTTCAATGCGCTCTTTGAGCGAGAGCATAGGCGTACTCCTCAATTGATGTGGCTGGAAACGTGATGCGGATAACGGATCCTGCGGCGCGGTATTCCAGCAAATGATGCTGGTGCGCCTCCAGGAAGAACCTCTCTACCGCATGACGAGAAAGGAAAAATAACTGCCATTCAGGATCGTCCAAAAGACGTTCTCCAGATGGCTGACGCTGCTGTAAATAAAAGGCAAGATAGGCGAATGCCTCTACTGGTAAATAGATTGGAGCCAGGCGTTTGTTGACTGCCCCCTGTAAGATACCAAAATCACGTAAAGTGGATAATAATTCGCGAGTTGCCCGAACCAAGGTATTTTCCGACCATGCACTGATCATTCTTCCCTCGGCTATCCATTGCGTAATCGCGGCTCGGATGTCTTCTGGAGTCACCTCTATCTTCCCCACGCTATGAAAATGGGTGAGAACTTCGGTCACAATATCGTGCAGGAGGGCATCAGATTGCGCTGAGTGAAAATAAAGAATGCGATCTAATGCCTCATTGGGAAAACCGCCTTGAACGAGGGTCACCAGGGCTTTTGCAACTGGAGCCGAATTCAAATAGCGCTGGCGGAAGATCGTCAGGATGTCCTCGATTCTGGAACGCGAGGCCTTGCCAAAGATATTTTCTCGGCGGAAACGAGCAAGGTTTTCGCTTACGGAGCAGTTCTCATCCCAATGAGCCAGCATAGTTTTTGTATCTGCTAGCAGCGCCCCAGCCTTGATGATTTTGCTTGTGTATAGTTTGTTCGAGATAGAAGGATCACTCGCACCAGACATCAATTTATATTGTACCGAGAGAGAGTAGGACAATCCGCTTTCAGCGTGTATCTATTTGGAAAACAAAAGAGGTACGGCGTCGCAGTCGGCTGAATCTTGCCTAATTGCTGCTCCCAGGGGTGCTCCTCTCCAGAAAGTGACTAGTATTAGTATACTAAAGCGGTCAATATGTAAAGTGCTTTGGGGTGCGTTTCATTTTTTGCACAGCTCTTCAATTGTGAGCGTGACAGGTTTGACTCATCAAAATCTCCCTGTACATTATAAACTCATCTTTGCAAAAAAATGAAACGCACCCCTGCTTCTCTCCGACAAACTGCTAGATTCCCTTGATTGTTTGCCGTATCAGATTCTATAATGTTCTTAAGTTATTTTTGTTGATCTACTAAGTCAAGAATGGAGAAGAGCTATGAGCACATTGGCCACCTTCAATGGCGTCGACACTTCCAGGATCGCCGCATTGAGCAACAAAATTCAGGAGGAGCCCGCACAAGGGGACACGCTCTGGAAAGCCGAGGTCATCTGGCAGAACGGCTTCCGCAACCAGATTCGCATACGCGATCTCCCTGCGAGTTATGCCGATGAGCCGGAGGAGCTGGGGGGAACAAACACAGCGCCCAATCCCGTAGAGCAGCTGCTAGGTGCGCTCGGCAGTTGTCTGGCGATTGGATACACCGCGAACGCTTCGATACGGGGCATCCAGATTGAAGATCTGCGCATAGAGTTGGAAGGTCACATTGATCTCCCAGTATTTCTTGGTCTACATGAAGGACACGCCGGCTATTCCGACGTCGCCATCAAGGTCTACTT
>WNGD01003956.1_pt1 | contig 14785 bp, 10 predicted proteins | sample 5400671 | NCBI WGS metagenome assembly WNGD01 (sample SAMN13153369, study PRJNA577476) | soil metagenome | isolation source: 40 cm soil or saprolite under grassland replicate 2 | place: USA:California | collected 2016-06-15 | reverse complement strand
GCCGACATCTCGCCGACCCCCATGGCGAACGCGCGGTGGCGAATGCGGCCGAGGCCGCAGACATGGCCATCGATCGGGACGTTGTAGGGCGGGTCGGTAAACACGAGGTCGGCGCGCTCGCCCTGCAGCAGACCATCAAAGCTCTCGGCCAGCCGTGAATCGCCGCAGATGAGCCGATGCCGAATCGAGTAGCCACAGGTCTCCCGGCTTGCTTACAGCCGATATGGAATCGATCGAGGAGGGGATCTCGTCCTCCGGACCGCCCTGCGGGCCGGGCGAAGCCTCTCGGGCTTCGTCCAGCAACAGATCGACCTCGGCGAGCGAGAAGCCGGTGATCTCGACATCGAAGTCGATGTCGATGAGCGCCTGCAGCTCGATGGCGAGCAGGTCACGGTCCCAGCCGGCGTTCAGCGAGAGCTTGTTGTCGGCGATTACATAGGCCCTGCGCTGCGCCGCGTTGAGGTGGGACAGGCGGAGCGTCGGGACGCTGTGCATCCCCAGCAGCCTGGCGGCCTCCACCCTGCCGTGCCCGGCGATGATCTCGTCGTCATCGCTGATCGCCGGGTTGGTGAAACCGAAGTTCTGGATGCTGTCCGCAATCTGCCGGATCTGCTTCTTGGAATGGATGCGGGCATTCCGGCTGTAGGGTCGTAGCCGGGTGATCGCCATCGGCTCGACCGCCGTGGAGATGCGGTGAATGTTATCCGACCAACCACAGGGGCGTGGGTTCATTGTCATCGCTGGTCCTCTAGCGGCTGCTTTCATCAGCCAACGCGAGGACCATGCCCGCTAAATCGGGAGTCGGGCGGGAGTTTAAATCTGTGCTTTGCCTGACTTAATCTCCCGCGCAGGAGCCCGGCGAGCACTTGCTATCGCGGTGGCCAGGGCCTCATAACTGAAATTATGGCGGCGAAACTTGTCGGGAAACGCGCGCTGTAGTTCATAAACGAAAGCGACGAACGGCGACGGCTCACCCCGGCGTGACTTATTCAAGCCCTTGGATGCCCCTACTCGCAAAGATCGCTCCTGGCAGAAGCGATCGAGTCCACGAATGAGCTCGCGCCAGGCGTGTCCCTCGATGAACCCGCCTTTCACGCGCCTTGAAAGCGCCGTCGTTGCCCCTGCAATCGCGGCTACGAACGCGGACATAAAGCGGATGATCTCATTCCACTTATGTACTCCGCTTTGCTGTCCCTCATGCAAATTTCTCAGTAATCAGACGCTGCACGAAAAAAGTCGCTTCACGCTGCAAAGCCGGTGGCTGAAGGGATCGCCAAAAGGCGTCCGCCTTGGTCCGCACATCGGCAAGCCACGCTTGCGCGTCGTGCGCGAATGGTGCTGCTCTTTCGAATGGCTCAGATTTGAAATAGGCCTCGACGATGTCGACTAATTCCCGGCGATCCTCGTCGCTGAAACGCAAGCCGAAGGGTCTTTCTATCCGCTTCCACTCTTCAGCGGCGGGCGTGAACCTCGTCGTTCCGGTATAGCTCGCCGACGGCAACCTGGTCCGCCGGTTGTTCCGCGGCTTGCCGCGCTTTTCCAGAACCATCGGAGTTCACCTCGGCACGATGCCAACCTTGGAAAGCCAGCGCGACAGGAGCACGGCAGCAATCTCAGCTTAGGCGACCCGGTACGGATCCGGGACGCCTTGTCAATGCGTCAGAGGGGTTCACTTCCAAGTATACCGCTTGTTCAGAAATCAGCGTCTTGATGCGGTTCGGTCATATAGCCAAGAGAGATTCCCTGTTCGGTATCAGAAATTCCCTGGTCGTTCCCTGTTTAAGCTTCGAAAATTCCCTGTTCCTTTGCGCAGGGAATTTGGCGGCAAGCCTTTGATTTAGTTCGTTGATTAGAGGCAAAACCGTCCGCAGGGATCAGATTTTCCAAGTTTCCCTCTTAATTTCCGAAACGAGCCGGTTTCCGCGACTCCCGCAAGTTCCTCGGCCCACGTAAAACACACCATTGGGCCTCATGTGGAAGTTGCCCGGGTCAGACTTGGTATTGGCTTGCACCAGTTCTCGGCCATTCTCGATGCAGAGGCCGACCGGTTTGTAATCGGGATGGTACATCCCGGCGTTTCATTACCCACCCCTCTGAGCGGCAGGCGCCGAAGTGTGAACATCGGGGATAATAGGCGAGCAGATCTTGACCCGCACTATGCTTCGCCACACTAGAGGTGCTCTCGTTCCTAGATAGTTCCAGACAAGTTTTGGCTTGTGGTTGAGGCCTAGCTCTCGCCCGTTCGGGACATGTCATGCCACCTTTGGCGTGTCGCAAATCTAAGCCTGTCATGGCGCTGGACTCCCGCGGTGTGGCGCAGTATGCGGCCGAACTCCTCGTGATCGGCATCGCCTATTATGCTCTAGCGAGACTCGGCCTTGAGCTAGGCACGGTCGACCGGAACACCACCCCGATCTGGCCACCCACCGGTCTGGCGCTAGGTGTCGTCCTTTTGAGGGGTTTGCGGATCTGGCCAGCGATTTTCCTCGGGGCATTGATTGCCAACGCAACATCGGAGATCGCCGCTGGGAGCAACGCCGGCTTGATGCTGACTGCATCGGCCATTGCGGCGGGCGATACGCTCGAAGCAGTTCTAGGCGGCTATCTCACCATCATTTGGACAGGTGGTCGTACCGCATTCGACACTCCGAGCGGGATTGCGAAATTCGCATTGCTCGGCCTGGGCCCTGGCACGATGATTAGTGCGACGGTCGGGGTTGGCAGCTTGAGCATCGCCGGATACGCGGACCTAGCAAACTTCGAGACCGCATCCTTCAGATGGTGGCTCGGCGATGTCGCCAGCGCGCTGGTTATTACGCCAGTCATTGTCTTATGGCTCACTGCGAAGTTTAGAGCGTTCAATATCCGCAAGTTCTTGGATTCAAGTATCGCGGCTGTGGTCGCAACTGGCGTCGGCCTCATCGCTTTCAGTCCGCTCATCGAGCAAACCGCATACTTGAACCCACTGAGCTTCCTCGCCATTCTGCCCTTACTCTGGGCTGTGTTGCGATGCGAGCCGCCCGACGCCGCGACGGTCGCATTCATTCTGTCGTCCTTTGCCGCTTGGGGCACTCTGGAGGGCCGAGGGCCTTTTGGGGGGCTGACTCCCTACGAGTCGTTCCCGCTGCTGCTCATGTTGATGATTGGCTTCGCCGTCCCCAGTCTCGCCCTGAGCGCGGACGTCGCAATGCGAAAACGCGTGGAAGTTAGACTGCGTCAGCAAGAACAAATTTTGCGCGGCATGTTCAGCCGGGCGGCCGTGGGCATTGCCCAAGTTGATACGGAAGGGCGGTTCAAGCTCATCAACGACCGATTTTGCGAGATCGTTCGACGTTCATCCAGAGAACTGGCGCAGCTGAGACTCCAGGACATTGTAGACCCCGACGATCTATCGCCAATGTTAGATTTGTTTAGGCATGTGATTCACATCCGAGAAGGATTTGTCATCGAGAGTCGATACGTGCAGCCCGATAGCTCGCGCGTATGGATCAGGAACAACGTCTCGTCCATCTTTGATCAGGACGGCAAGTCGCGTCGCCTCGTTGTGGTCGCGGAGGATGTCACCGCGCGCTATTGGGCGGATGAGACTCTGCGACGCGCCCACGACGACTTGCACAGACTTGTTCATGAGCGGACGGCGGCCCTCAACCACGCCAACAACCTCCTGCACACCGAGATCGAGCAAAGGAAACGCATGGAGACCGCACTCAAGCGGGACATTGTCGAGCGCCGAAAGACGCAAGATGCGCTTACGGAGAGTGAACAGCGCTTTCGGCTGTTTATCCAGGGCGTCACCGATTACGCAATCTTCATGCTCGACCCCGAGGGGTACATCATCAATTGGAACATGGGTGCGCAGCGGATTCATCACTACGCTTCAACGGAAATTGTCGGCGAGCACTTCAGCCGTTTCTACACTGAGGAGGAGCAGCAGCGAGGGGAACCTGCGCGCGCTCTCCAGCTCGCCGCCTACCAAGGCAAACATGTCGCGGAAGGCTGGCGGGTGCGGCGGGATAGCAGTCTGTTCTGGGCAAACGTGGTCATCGAAGCCATCCGAGACGAGCGGGGTGCGCTGGTCGGCTATGCTAAGATCACGCGCGACGTTACTGAGCGGCGGGATGCTCAAATGGCGCTCGCGCGCGCGCAAGAGCAGCTTGCTCAGTCACAGAAAATGGAGGCCCTCGGTCAGTTAACGGGGAGCATTGCTCACGATTTTAACAACTTGTTGATGATCGTGAGCGGCCATGCCCAGATTCTGCGCGGCCGCTTGACCGATCCCACGCATCTGCAAGCGCTCGAAGCCGTGCACTCGGCCGTCAATCGCGGCGAGAGCTTGACGCGTCAGCTTTTGGCTTTCTCACGGCGCCAGCCGCTCAGCCCCATCGTTGTCAACCTTAAGGAACGCGTCGAGGCGATCCACGAAATGCTGATGGGATCTTTGCGCGGAAACATCGAGCTGAAGTGCGACATAACGACGACTATTTGGCCTGTAGAGATCGACGTCGCGGAACTCGAACTGGCGCTTGTGAACATCGCGATTAATGCACGTGATGCAATGCCAGGGGGCGGTACCCTGACGCTATCGGCTGCAAACGTTACCCTGAAGAAAAGCGACGAGGTAGATCAACTCGAAGGAGACTTTGTCGCATTGATGATGAGGGATACCGGCGTTGGCATTGCGCCGGACGTTCTGCCAAGAATTTTTGAACCGTTTTTCAGCACGAAGCCGCTCGGGAAAGGTACCGGCCTGGGATTGTCGCAGGTTTACGGATTTGCTCACCAGTCGGGCGGCACTGTGGTCGTGAAGAGTGCGGCCGGCAGCGGAACGTCGGTCACGCTCTATATGCGGCGCAGCTATCGTGCCTTGTCGACCGAATCCGCGGATGCGCCTGCTGCCCAGCCCTCTATAGCCAAGCAGGGGACGGTTCTCGTGGTCGAGGACAACGCGGATGTTGCCGAGGTCACGGCCTCGTTGGTGGAACAACTCGGCTACCGGACTCTTCGCGCGGAAAACGCCATGGACGCGCTCAACCGATTGCAACGTGATGACAACATCGATCTTGTCCTCAGTGACATCGCAATGCCGGGTGGCATGAATGGCGTCGCCCTCGCGCAGGAAATCCGGCTCCGCTACCCGCACATTCCTGTTCTCCTCAATAGCGCGTACAGCGATATGGTTCAGGCAGCCGAGTCGGGCTTCGCCATATTGCGCAAGCCCTTCCAGCTGCCAGCTCTGGAAAAATCCATTAGTGAGGCCCTGGAGAGCGGGCGAGGCCGAGACGAAGGCAGCCGCGTGCTGCAATTATCGCACTGGCGCCCGGCGATGGGTGCTGCGCACAGGTGAGAAGGGACTACTCGCGCCTTCGGCACCGGCATGTCCGCGACTAAACCGCCCGAGATGCCGTCCGGACCTAGCTCTGTCCATCTGCCCCCAGTATGCTCTTTGTTCCAGCCTCTTGGATGACATGATCCAGCGTGGAGATGCTTCGCGTTGCCCCACGCCCATCCGTGGTCGCCGCCCCGAGTTCAAGCAAAATTCCCTGTTCCTTATCGAATATTCCCTGTTAGGCCTCCGAAAATTCCCTGTTACTGTGCGTAGGGAATTTAACTGCAAGCCATTGAACCAGCTTGCTGACTGAGCGCCGAAATTCGGGGCGGAGCCCCAGATTTTGCAAAATTCCCTGCTGATTTCCCTGTTATCAGGGAATCGGAGAATTGGAGACGGGTTCAATCGGGGCTGGCATCCACCACCACGCACTCATATGCTAACCGATATTTCCCGCGGTTGGCCAATACCTGCGATTTGGCGCGGGCGCAGGCCGGATTCCAGTCTCTGCAAGGAAGAAAGACCGCTCAGAGGCATCCCCGTCCGAAAAGGACTGGCTCGCGGTACGCTCCTTCGTGATAGCGAACCGCCTTGAACAAGCTGCGTCGTGTGATCATCGCGTCCTCGTGGCCTAAAGCGTGACGCCAATCATTCTGATTTATGGTGAATTTAGGCGCAAATTGTCGAACGTGTCGTGCGCAGATGATGAGTTTAGGTTCTTGGCGCTCAGCCCCGCACGAATCGATCCGCACACATCGAGGTCGCCAAAAGCTATCGACCGAGACATCAAGCCGATCACGCTCGCGGCGTGTGGTGCTTGTAGGCGAAGGGCGCCGTGTGTGCGAACATCGTTCATCGAATTGCGCACGTTGCCACCGCGTGGCCGAAGGGTGGTAGCCTTATTCATGTCACATTCAAAGCGAAAATCGCCTCATTTGCAAGAAACGCTGATCCGACGAGGATGGGGATCCTGTGATCCCGGTAGTCGTTTGCGTGTTTGTGCGACTGCCGGTGCGCTCAGGGGGAGGCATGTCAGGAACTCGGCAGCGGACCGCCCGATCGGGGTGGAGGCTAGGCGTTTTCGACGCCGGTGCGTCTGTGTCCGGCCCGGCAATGCCGATCAGTGTTCTCTCGCGGCAAGAGACCGAAACAACATGCCCAGGAGTTGATCGTCGCGACGTGCAGCGGGCAGCAGCACGCCCGCTCGCTTGCTGCGTCTTTAGCAAGCGGCAGCGCATCGTGGGCCCGCCGATTTGCAAGAGACCGAGGCGGTTGACGAGGTGGTCTAGGTTGAACAAGCGGGAGGCGATCCATGAGTAGTCCGTTGGATCGAACGGCCAGTCCTGACGAACCTTCGCCCTGTGCACCGAAATGGGTCCGTGATGCCGCTCATGCGGCTAAGCGCGATAAGGCCGCGACGGGTCTCGAGAACTTCGAAGAGGATGAGCTTTCCCAATCCGCCCCACCCGCGGCCGTTCCGGACGAGGGCGTGATGATCGAGCGCTTCCCCCTACCGCGTTCGCTCCAGCCGACGGTATCGCCGGAGCCGCCTCTGGTCCCGGGACAACGCTCGGTCATGGGTGTGCTGGGGCGTCTCGCGCTTGCAATCGCCGTCGCAGTAGGGATCGCATTCATCGTCGTCGCGAAGCCGTGGACGAGCGAGGCGAACAAGAGCGGCGACGAATCGAGCTCGTACTGGTCACGATTCCAGGGGCAAACGTCGGGTACTGCCCGGCGTCCCAGCCAGCCGGCTCCCAAGTTGGTCGCCAACCAGGCAGGGTCGCGGGGGACAGGTGAGGCCCTTCCTCTCGGCGTGTCAGTTCGTGGCCCGGGCGACGGTGCCCTCTTGGCCATCGGCGGCCTTGCGAACGGAGCAACCTTATCGGCGGGCCAGCCGGCAGGCGACCACAGCTGGCGACTATCCGCCGCAGATCTCAAGGATGTCATACTCCAGCCGCCGCGGGACTTCGTCGGCGCAATGGACCTCACCATCGACTTGCGCCTTGCCGACGACAGCCTTGCCGATCGCAGGTCATTGCGCTTTGAGTGGGCGAAGGCGGCGGTCCCGGAAGCCAAGCCAAAAGCGTATGCGATCCACCAACTCGACCCCGACGAGATTGCCACGGCACTGAAGCGTGGGGATGAATTGATCGCGAGCGGCGATCTCGCCGCGGCCCGATTGGTGCTGCAGCGCGCGGCCGAGGCGGGCGATGCGCGAGCCGCGCTGACGCTTGCCGGAACCTATGATCCCATCGTGCTGGAGAAGATCGCAGTCCATGGCTTCGCTCCAAACATCGCGATGGCGCGAGAGTGGTACGAGAAAGCCAAGCAATCCGGGTCGGTCGATGCGCCGCGGCGACTCGAGATGCTGGCGAGCAGACGAAACTGATATCGCCGCATGCTTCGTAGTCGCTCTGTGTCGCAAAATGGACCAGGTTGGCTGAAATCCGGTTCGCACCACCTAGTTAGAGGTGTCATCCAGTCTTAATCGTGAGGAAATATCATGAGGATCTCCAGCTCAGTCGCCAAGAATGCTTTGATGCTGCTATGCGTGTTCTTCACTTTGCCTTTGCAGCTTGCGCAAGCCCAGGGCCAAAAAGCGTCGGTCAGTTACGAAGAAAAGAAACGCCAGACAAATGATATTGCGGTCAGTATTGTTACATCTGGTCTTTCTTGTACTTGCGCTCGATTTGCCGAAGACATCCGCAATGTCGTGAATGATTTGCGGCCGGATGGCCTGCGTGTGTTGCCAATACTGGGCGTCGGGGGTCTCCAAAACGCGAACGATGTGCTATTTATGAAGGGCATCGATATGGGCGTTGTCGATGAAGACAATCTTAGACTCCTAAAGAAACGCGATCCCCAGCTTTACGCGAATGTAGAACAACGCATTCAGTATATTACGAAGCTCTACAACTCCGAATTTCATGTTCTGGCGAGGAATGAAATACAGACTTATGACGACTTGAGCGGCAGGAAGGTAAGCTTCAATCTTAAGGATAGTCAAACAGAGGTTACTGCCGACATTATTTTCAATGCGCTGAAGATTGATGTTCAACGGGCCAATTATGATAACGATGAGGCAATCAAGAAATTGCGCGAAGGTGAAATCTCCGCAATGATCATCCTCTCGGGCGCCCCACAGGCGGCTTTGGCTAAACTAAAGAAAGAGGACGGGGTCCATTTTCTAGCGCTCGATCGGGAGAGCTTGCCCAATCACGATCTGCATTCAATATTCTCTGATTACTTGCCTGCCGAGATTACACATGAACATTATCCGAATTTGATCGCTGAAGGAACGTCTGTGCCGACTCTTGCGAACAGGGCACTACTTGTCACTTATTTCTGGCCGGAAGGGTCCGTGCGCTATAAGAAAATCGCCAAATTTGTGCAGGAGTTCTTCGGAAAAATTGATCAATTCCACAGCAGCGCGAGGCATCCTAAGTGGAACGAAGTCAATCTCTCGGCTGAAATACCCGGTTGGACACGGTTTAAGCCCGCAGCCGACTGGCTCGCAGCACATCGGAGTGTGGCTATGCGAAGTCAAGGCAATGCGGTTGGCCAATCGCCGGCTGAGTTAAAGTTGGCATTTGAACGGTTTCTTGAAAGCTACACTGCTTCGTCTGGTCAGAAGACGCTGTCGACCCGAGAGCGGGAAGTGCTGTTCGCGCAGTTCATGCAGTTTCTAGAGTCGCAAGGCACGGGGCAGTCCGCCCGCTAGATTCTAACTGCGAGAAAGAGACGGGTAACCGAGCGATCGAAAAACCGCAGATCAGCGGCCCGATTGCGATCTGGCGCTGCCCGAGAAAAAACGCGAACGCCCCCGGCCCTGCCACAAACAGGTGCAGAGGGCCGTGGAAGTCCCCTTCATGCCCGAAGCTCAAGAGCTATTGGCATTTCGAAGGATGCCGCTACCGCAAGAGCTCAGGCACTTGCGCCGAGCCCGATCATCTCTCGGCCTGCCCGTTGCCAACCCATCGGCTCCGGAATGGTGGCCTGAACCAGCTGGCGTACGGCCTGTTTCTGTTCTGCCGGGACAGTGTCGGCGGGGAAGTGGTCGCCTGGCTCGATACGAGGCTCGCTGAGGCCGATCGTCCGGGCGGGCCGAATGCGGGAAGCCGTTCTGGGGCCGCTGCGGCATGTCTACGGAGCATCCGACAAGGTGCTGAGCGTGGCGCTGTCGAGCCTGCTGCTCGGTGCCGGCCATGAGCGGGACCGGTGGGTCGAAGTCGGGGCGGCGATGATCGCGATCGATACCCTGGTCCACAATTTCCTGGCCCCGGACCGGGATCCTGACCCGGCTGAACGCGGCCCATCCGTATGGACCAGCGTGCTACCGGCCAGCCGGATGCATATCGGCGGCGGAACCGAACGCCCCTGAATCATGTTTACAGGCTCAGAATTCCCGACCTCCGGCGCCCACTCGCCGGACCCCGCGCAGGATAGCCAAGCGTCGGATTAAAAGGCCGCCCGCGGAAACTCGGGCGGCCTCTCTCGTGACATTCGTTAGGGCCGCTAAACGCCAGGGGACTGACCGACATTGCGCTGCACAAAAAAATAACTCCACTCGCTCTGGTTTAATGCTACCGTTCCAGGGCCGGGGAGTTCAGTGAGTTTGTGCCCCTCCCCGGCCGGGCGGTCCCGGTCCCAGGTTGCCCCCTGCGGATCGGGCCGCTGTCGGCAACTGCCAGAATTCCGATTGTATTCGTGGCTGTGGCCGAGATCCCGTGGGTCTCGGCCTCGTCCAAAGTCTCTCGCGTCCAGGCGGCAACATAACGGGTCTTGCGACCTTCGTGCCAGGAGATTTCGTCGGAAAATCAATAGAAATCCTACGGGAAATTGTTCCTAGCGCCTCGAAAATTGCGATCCTGGTCAATCCGGGCAATCCAATTCACAGGCTGATATTAGCCGAGGAGGTGCCCCGCACAGCCCGGAACCTAGGCGTGGCTCTGCTGATAGTTGAGGCGACCACGGCCGAGGAACTCGACATCGCCTTTGCCTCGGCCGCCGCCCAGCACGCCGATGCAATAGATGTTTTTGCCGATCCTCTGACCAATCTCCACGCCCCGCGAGTTGTCGCGCTTGCGGCGAAACATCATCTGCCCGCGATTTACCTCTTCCGACAATTCGCCATTGGTGGATTGATCGTACACGGCCCCGACCTAGCCGATTTGTGGCGCCGTGCAGGCGACTACGTCGATAGGATTCTCAAAGGCACCAAGCCTTCCGATCTGCCGGTTCAGCAGCCGACCAAATTTGAGGTTGTCATCAACCTCAAAACAGCCAAGGCGCTCGGCCTTACCGTGCCGCCCTCCCTACTCGTCCGCGCCGACGAGGTGATCGAATGAGGGGCAAGGTACCGGCGACCCTTTTCGCAGACAGGCTCCAAGGGAAACGGGGCCGTGGTGGTCAATGCGTTTGGCGGCGGGGGTTTTCCCGTTGGTCGGAATGCACCCCGAGGGTCCTCTCACGTCCCAATCCCGGCAACGCGGTGTTATCATGCGCCTGCCTTGAACGGAGCGTACCCGTGTCCTCGGAGCGAGTAGAACGACGGCTCACAGCCATCCTGGCAGCCGATGTCGCTGGGTACAGCCGACTGACCGGCATGGATGAAGAGGGTACGCACGCCCAACTCCAGGACCATCTGCGCTCCCTCGTCGATCCTAAGATCGCTGAGCACCGTGGGCGGGTTGTCAAGAACACCGGCGACGGGATGCTGGCCGAGTTCAGCAGCGTTGTGGACGCGATGCGCTGTGCACTCGATGTCCAGCGGGGCATGGCCCAGCGCAATGTTAACGTGCCACAAGAGAAGCGGATCGAGTTCCGCATCGGCATCAATGTCGGTGACATCATCATCGACCGTGGCGACATCTTCGGGGATGGGGTCAACGTGGCGGTAAGGCTGGAGGGGCTGGCTGAGCCTGGGGGCATTTGCCTCTCCGATGACGCGCACCGGCAGGTGCGGGGGAAGCTTGAGTTTACCAGCGAGGACATGGGGGAACAGAAGCTCAAGAATATCGCCCAAACGGTGCGGGTCTATCGTGTGCGCCCGAGCGGGGCAGCAGCCACCCCACGCCCAAGTCTGCCACTGCCCGACAAGCCCTCGATTGCCGTGCTTCCGTTCGAGAATATGAGTGGCGACCCTGAGCAAGGGCATTTCGCTGATGGCATAGTGGAAGAGATCATCACGGCCCTGTCCCGCTTCCGACAGCTATTCGTCATCGCCCGCAATTCGACTTTTACTTACAAGGGGCGGGCCGTGGACGTGAAGCAGGTCGGTCTTGAACTCGGGGTCCGCTACGTGCTCGAGGGCAGCGTGCGCAAGTCGGGGAACCGCATACGCATCGCAGGCCAGCTCATCAATGCGTCAACCGGCGTGCACCTCTGGGCAGACCGCTTTGAGGGTGGGCTGGAAGACTTATTCGACCTACAAGACCAGGTGACCGCGAGTGTCGTGGGCGCGATTGCGCCGAAGCTAGAGCAGGCGGAGATCGAGCGCGCCAAGCGTAAACCGACCGAGAGCCTGGACGCCTACGACTATTATGTGCGTGGGATGGCCAGCTATTATCAGTGGACCAAGGAGAGCAACAACGAGGCGCTGAGTTTCTTCTACAGAGCAATCGAACTCGATCCGGATTTTGCTTCGGCTTATGGCTTCGCCGCGAACTGTTACGTCCAGCGCAAAAACAACAAGTGGATGACCGATCAGGCGAAAGAGGTCACCGAAACCGCGCGATTGGCTCACCGGGCCGTGGGTTTGGGGAAGGACGACGCTGTCGCGCTCGGCACGGGCGGGTTTGCGCTCGCCTATGTCGTCCACGAGGCCGACGCCGGCGCCGCCTTCATCGATCGAGCGCTCGTGCTCAATCCGAACCTGGCTACGGTCTGGTTTTCCAGCGGCTGCATGAGATACTGGCTTGGCAAGCCGGACTTGGCTATCGAGCACCTCGCACGCGCTGTGCGCCTGAGTCCGCTCGATCCGCTCATGCCTGTGATGCAAAATGCAGCCGCACACGCTCATTTCGTCGCGGGCCGCTATGATGAAGCATCATCATGTGCGGAAATGGCACTGCGCGAGCTGCCCGAAACCCACTCTCTATTACGCATCGCCGCCGCGAGCAATGCGCTTGCCGGGCATATGGAGGAAGCGAAGAAAGTGAGCACCAGATTGCGCCAGCTCGATCCCACGCTGCGCGTCTCCAATCTCAAAGACGTGTTGGGACCGTTCCGCCCAGAAGACCTTGCCAGATACGAAGAGGGCCTGCGAAAAGCCGGGCTGCCGGAGTGATTACTGCCGCATAGCCGCGTGCGGGGACATCAGTTAGCCCGACTGGCGCGGAAGCAAGCCCACCGCCTCATGCGCTCGTTCAACAGAGCCCCTGCTTGCTTGGGTCTAACTGTCAATCGGCGTCCGATCGGGACCCCTGATCGGCGTCCAAAAGGGACCCCCTCGTCCTACGTTTCGAGCGATTAGCGCTCGCCACGTCGGAGCTGGTCGGGGCTGCGGAGACGGGGCGAGCGCGGGTTGGCGTGTGATCGTCTGCTCGGCTTTTGAAGCGCCAGCTGTCGTTGCCGGTCTCGATGATATCGCAGTGGTGAGTTAGGCGATCGAGTAGCGCGGTCGTCATCTTGGGATCGCTGAAGACGCTCGGCCACTCCCCGAAGGCAAGGTTCGTGGTGACGATGATCGAGGTGCGCTCGTAGAGCCGGCTGACGAGGTGGAATAGGAGTTGCCCGCCGGATTGAGCGAAGGGCAGATAGCCAAGTTCGTCGAGGATGATGAAGTCCATTCTGGTGAGGTGGTCGGCGAGCCGACCTTGCCGTCCATTTCGGGTCTCGGTCTCGAGCCGGTTGACGAGATCGACCACGTTGTAGAAACGCCCGCGGACGCCGGAGCGGATGCAGCTTCTGGCGATGGCGATGGCCAGATGGGTCTTGCCGGTGCCGGTTCCGCCGACCAGCACGGCATTGCGCTGCTGGCTGATGAAGTCCCCGCCGGCAAGCTCGTTGACGAGTGTCTGGTTGATCGGCGTGCCGTCGAACTGGAAGTCGTCGAGGTCCTTGGCAAGCGGCAGCTTGGCGATGGTGAGCTGGTACTTGATCGAGCGCGCCTGCTTCTCGCTGATCTCGGCGTTGAGCAGATCACCGACGATGCGCTGAGGTTCGTGCTGGCGGTTGACGGCCGTGGCCATGATCTCGTCGAAGGCGGCCTTCATGCCGTAGAGCTTGAGTTCGCCCATGAGGTCGAAGAGTTGGGATCGTTCCATCAGAGGGTTCTCCTGAGGTTGTCGTAACGGGCACAATCGGCGATGGGCGCGTGGCGCAGCGTCAGCGCGGCTGGCGTGAGGATCGTGGCCGGCGGGCCGGGATCGCGCTGGCGGCGAGCGTTTCGTATCCCGGCGCGCGCGTTGTCGCCGGCCAACGGCAAAGGAAATTGAGGTGGCCAATCGCTCTGACGCGGCGGACCTTGAGAAGCTGGTGGGGATCTGGACGCGGTGGTGGTGCGGGCTCGGGTGCCGCGGACCGCGGTGATCTCGGTGCCGGCCTACGGCAAGAACATTCACGAGGAAAAAGAGGTCGTGGTCGCGGGTACGTCGTGGAAAGCATGGGACGCGTGGTACCAAAAGGCGCCCAGCACCGGGAAGGTAGGTTTTTGATGGCAAAGAAAAAATGGATAGTCGACCTCGGCACCGCTGACGACCACAACCTCACGCCGGGCAAACATTGGCTCGCCGAGCTACACGACTTGAAGCAGGCTGTAGAGAGATCAGGGCGCGCGTCGCGGAACGAATGTGGGAGGCACATCGTCGCGGCGATGTTCGGGCGACGAGCGGGCGCGCGTCAGACTTCTACGGGCCGGGAGGGACGTTAACAGACCTGGGTGATCAGTTCTGGCGTCCGGCCATCGCGGGCAAGCGTGGGCGCGTCGCGGCGGGGCTAGCGGCGCTCGGCACTGCAAGCGACGATGCGTACGGGCGACTGTGGATGCTGCCGTGCGCGCCCGCGGAAACGATGCGGGCACTGGTGGCGCGGTTTTCGCGAGAACTCGGACGGGAAATCAAGCTGATGACCATGCCGCGGACGGTTCTAAAGATAGTCGCTCTCGTCGTGCCGTTCCTTCGGGAAATCGATGAAATGTTGTATCAGTGGCCCCTGAACTAAAAACCGGACCGTGCCCGAGCGCACACCAGCTGTTATGCAGACCTTCGGCAACGGCCTTTGCAGTTTCGCCAGACCGACCATCGGCAGGTTTTAAATGGGGGATGGCCCCGATTGAAACGGGGTTGATGCATATAAACGAGCGGCGTGGATGGGTCACACCACGCCATCTCGATTCGCGAGAAGTCGTTGCGGCAGCGAGCTACTGCCGCCGTTCGCCGGGGGCGGGACCCTGCGATTGTCCGGCACCGCCGCGTGGCTCGCCACGTTGCTGCGGCGGGCCGGCGCCCAGTCCCCGCG
>WNGD01003955.1_pt1 | contig 14786 bp, 13 predicted proteins | sample 5400671 | NCBI WGS metagenome assembly WNGD01 (sample SAMN13153369, study PRJNA577476) | soil metagenome | isolation source: 40 cm soil or saprolite under grassland replicate 2 | place: USA:California | collected 2016-06-15 | reverse complement strand
CGAAGCGGCCCATCTCGCGATACAGCGCCGCCAGCAGCGGCTCGCCATGAACGAAAGCGGGGTCGAGCTGCAATGCGCGCTCGCCGGCTGCAATCGCTTCGTCGTAAAGGCCAAAATACCGATAGATCTCGCAGGCAAAATTGTTCACCCAAAGCGACGCCGGATCGATCTTCGCCGTGCGCCGCAAATAAGTGAGCGCTTCTTCGCGTTCGCCGCGCACGGCCCAGAACGCGGCCGAGAAATAATTCGAAGGCGTCGATTTCGGATCAAGTTCGACCGCGCGGCAAAATTCACGGGCCGCTCCGTCCATGTCCCAGTCGAGGATCCGTTTCGCTTCGCCGAGATAGACGTGCGCCTCGGCATCATCGTTGTCGATCTTGAGCGCGTTGGTTGCGGCCTCGCGTACTTTCGGGTAAGCCTCTAGAGGTGGCACGTACGCATCCGCCAGCCACAACCACGCCTTAGCGATGCCCGTCCATGCGCGACCAAACTGCGGATCTTTCTCCAGCGCGCGCTGAAAATAGACCAGACTTCGTCGCAACGCCTCCTCGGTACTTTTGTCCGAATAAAAGAGGCCCTGCAAATAAGCGTCGTAGGCATCGGTGCTGCGGGAGGGCGTTGGCGCGGAAATATCGAATTGCAACTTCAGCGCATCGACAATCGAGCGCGTGATCTCGTCCTGCACCGCAAAAATTCCCTGCAGCTCGCGCTCGAATGTGTCCGTCCAAATGGTGAACCCATCGCAGGCATCTATCAATTCTGCCATCACCCGGACGCGATTGCCCTCGCGCCGGACGCTGCCTTCGAGCACGTGGCACACACTTAACTTTTCCGCGATCTCGCTTAGCTCGGCCTCTTTGCCTTTGAACCAAAACGAAGACCGTCGCGCGGCCACGCGCAGGCCATCTACTTTTGCCAGCGCGGTGAGGATTTCTTCGGCGATGCCGTCGCCAAAATAATCCTGATCCGCTGCCGAGCTCAGATCGTTGAAGGGCAACACCGCGATCGATCGCGTCTGCGATGTCGATTTCAACAAGAGATCCTGCTGTGCTTGCTTGAGTTTTGCCGGCAACTCCGGGTTCCCGACTTCATCGGTATAAAGATTGACCACATATATCCCGACGCCGTGCTTTGCGCTGTACTCGCCCAGATCATGAAGGTACGGACGCCAGAATCGGGCCTGAGCCAAATCTTCCGCCACGCGCTTGGAGAGAAGGATATGGCCTGCGTCGCCGCAATCCATCACTCGCTGGGCAATGTTAATTCCAGCGCCCGCCACGTTCGTTCGGTCGTTTACGTCTTGTACTTGATTGACCGGGCCGCTGTGGATGCCCATGCGCAGCCGAATGTGCGGCGATTCCTTGAGCGCCTGGCTGATCTCAATCGCGCAGCGAACCGGCGTCTCGGGACTATTGAAAAAGACGAGCGCCATTCCATCGCCCGTGGGAATTCGGATCAACCTGCCAGCTGCTTCCGCGGCCTGCACCTGTTGCGTTTCTTTGACGATCTCACTGAGTCGTTCCTGGAGCTCCCGCTGTTCATCCAAAAGCAGCTTCGAATAACCAACCATGTCCATAAACAGGACGTGCCCAATTTCCAACTGAACATTCGTTTTAGAATCCTCAGTCATATCACTTCAGCTTGGCAAAAATAGCTTTTGAGGCATTGCTTGAACAATGCGATTAAGCCTCGCATTTCACTCATCATTGGCAATTGGAAGATTGACGTTTGACAGCGACGACGGTCCGACAGTATCGATTTAAAATGAACCAAACAACAAACGACGGCGAAAAGATGGAGAGACAAATGTGGGAGGACATCGAGGCGAAGAATTGGAAAGCAGTGGAAGGCAAAATCGCCGAAGGTTTTCAGTCTGTGCATCCGGATGGAGCCCGCGATCGGGCCGGTGAAATATCGTTGATAAAAAATCTGAATGTCGGAAAGACGGCGTTGAGCGATTTCAAATCGACCGCGAACGGCGATAACATTGTGGTCACCTATATGATTTCGGCGCAAGAAACGATCGACTTGGAACGATTGCCGACGAAACCCGCGCCGCGCCTAAGTGTCTGGAAAAAAGCGGCAAACGGCTGGCAATGGATTTGCCATGCCAACCTTACGCCAATTCCGTAGGACCGCCGTCTACCAATCTCATCAGCAATCAAGAGAATTTGGCAGGGTGCGAGCCTCCTTCGCCTTAGCAGGCTTGGCTGCGGCGAACCGTTGGACGCGCCGAACCAGACAGATGCCGGGCGCCGAGTGCGCGTCGCTACAATTTGTGAGTTACAGGTTGTGCCGCTTGAACTCGGCAAAGGATTTTTTCGGATTCACGGCAGCGGTTGTTCGATCAATTTTGTGAAGCGCGGATCGCTCCGAATTGCGTCCCATTCCCAACGATATTTCAGGTCGTTGACCGTGATGCTGTAATCGACGCTGTCCACCGCGCCGGTGTCTTGAGCAAGCGCTCGATGACTGGAATCGCCAGATCATTCTCGCCGACGCGCGCATAGATGAGCGCGAGATAACAATTCATGATTGCACTATCGAAAGCGTCTTTCGCCTCGGGCCAACCCCGGGGCGGCGCGCAAAGTTCGGACGTCACGGACAGGATGGGGCAGGATGAGGTTAGTCCTCACTATTGACACAAGAACCAATGGTGTCGATCCGCCGCAGTTTGCGATAACGACGCATCAGTTTGAAAAAGCGGATGGCGTCGCGCACGGGACGAATGTTGCTCACTTCATCCGAGTAAACAGTTGTGATCGGGATTGATTCGATATGATATCCTTTGCGGCTGGCGATGATGAGCATTTCGGTTTCGTAATCGAAACCCCGAACGCTTTCGGGGCCAAGGAGCTCGGAAATCAATTGTCTATCCAACATCCGAAAGCCGCATTGCGTGTCCGGGATTGTTTGCCCGCAAAGACGGCTGATCTGCCTGCTCATGTAACGATTCACAACGCGCCGAATAAATGGCATTCCGGCGGGGTTCTTCATGCGATTACCGAGGAAGAAGCTTGGAGCCACCGCAGTGGCAGCCGCCGCGATAAACCGATCGATTTCTTCGGGAAGATGCTGGCCGTCGGCATCGAGAATGATCACACGAGCGAATTGCCGATCTAATTCGCCGGCGGACGGGCTCGCCGCGGCAAGCCAGTGCCGTAATCCAGTCTTGATCGCTTCGCCTTTCCCGCGGTTTTGGTTATGAACGATGACTTCAGCGCCGGCCTCGCGCGCGCGCCGCGCGGTCTGATCGTTTGAGCCGTCATCCACCACGAGCACATGAGCGAGTTGCAGACGGGTTCGACGAACAACGTCGCCGACATGTTTTTCTTCGCGATACGCCGGGATGACCGCTGCGGTTGTCAAACGAATTTGTGCGAGCTGATCCCGCTCCGTTAGGGAATTCGCAACCATTGTCGGGCTTTCGTTCGGCGCGCCCGGCCCGCCTTGGCCGTGGACGGGCTCCGCCGTGGCGAGCGGTCGCGCCCTACCTTTGTCATCGGCGAACCACCGGATGAAAATCAGCCGCGTGATAAGAGCTGCGGACGAGCGGACCGGAGGCGACGTGCAGAAAACCTTTTTTACGCGCGATATCGCCGTAGTAATCGAATTGGTCCGGCGTGATGTACTCCACCACCGGCAAGTGTTTCGGGGTGGGGCGCAAATACTGGCCCATGGTTAGAACTTCGCAGCCCACCTCGCGCAAATCGTCCATGGTCTGAAAAAGCTCGGTCTCTTTTTCGCCGAGGCCGAGCATTACACCGCTCTTCGTCACAATCCGGCAGCCGCCGGACGACAGTTCCTTTGCGCGCCGCAAAACCTGCAGCGATGTCCGATATTTGGCGCGCGAGCGCACCAGCGGTGTGAGGCGTTCGACCGTTTCCATGTTGTGATTGTAAATGTCCGGCCCGGCATCCAGCACGGTTTGAATGCACCAATCCTGCGCATGAAAATCGGGAACGAGCACTTCGACAATCACCGAGGGATCCATTTCCCGAATCGCAGTAATGGTGCGGGCGAAATGACTGGCGCCGCCGTCCTTTAGATCGTCGCGCGCAACCGCTGTGATCACGACGTGTTTTAATTTCATCCGGCGCACGGCTTCGGCGACCCGTTGCGGTTCGTCGTCTTCCAGCGCATAAGGTTTGGCTGTTGTCACGGCGCAAAACCCGCATGCCCGAGTGCAACGATCGCCGGCGATCATCATCGTGGCCGTGCCGTGACTCCAGCATTCCCAGCGATTCGGGCAGTGCGCGCTTTCGCAAACAGTGTGCAAACGCAAATCAGAAATGAGCGCCTTGGTTGAAAAGAAAACCGGATTCGATGGCAACCGCACCTTGATCCAGGGCGGTTTCTGGGCCCGGTGCAACGCCGGATCAATCTTCGCGCAGGACATGTCAACGAAAGCTAACGCAACGTTGAAGCGTTGAAAAGTTGAAGCGTTGAAGCGCACCGCTTCATCCTTTCAACGCTTTATCGCTTCGACGATCAAAGCTTCGTCCTGCCCGAAAGCGCTTGATAGAGCGTCAATTCGTCAGCCGATTCCAAACCACCCCCAGCGGGGATGCCGCGCGCAATCCGCGTCAAAGTGACCGGCCTGTTTTTCAAAAGATCGACGAGATAATTTGTAGTCGCTTCGCCTTCAACATCGGCGGGAAGCGCGAAAATGATCTCGGAAATCTTTTCGCGATCAAGGCGTTCGACCAATTCCTTAATCCGCAAATCTTCAGGGCCAACATGATCGAGCGGCGAAATTTTCCCTCCGAGAGAATGATAGCGGCCCCGGAACGCCCTGGTTTTCTCCAGCGGGAGAATGTCCGTGGGCTGTTCGACAACGCAGAGCAGTTCCGATGAGCGGGAGGAATCCGCACAAATGTCGCAGACCTCGTCCGTGGTAAAAAATCCGCAGAGCGCGCACGGATGAACAGCCTGACGGGTATCAGCGATGGCCCGCGAGATTTGCTCCGGGTGATCACTCTGCGCGCGCACAATCCAGAGCGCGATCCGTTCCGCCGAACGAGGTCCAATTCCCGGCATTTGCCGCAGTTGCGCGATTAAATTCCGGATCGCCGCCGGGTATTCCGTCGTTCTCAAAACAGGCGCAGATTTAAACCGGAGGCGTTTCCGTTAGCTGCAAAGCGAGCGGCTCAAGCCGGCGCAAATAAAATTCCAAGGGAGGATCTTCTTCCTCCGAACCACGCGCCTTCTGAAACTCCGTATACGCTTCCGACCAACGTTCCTCTCGAAACAGAACCACGCCGCTCCAGAAGGAATCTCGACGGGCGATATCCTCCGGGTTGGCTTCTGCAGCAAGCCAAAGCGGCTCGTAGATTTCAAGTCGATCCTGTGAATTAGCCCCGTTCACAAAATCGATCGGCCGGGCGACGATTGTGTTGCTCGCCAGATCAAAAGTTGGCGTGTCCATTAGAATTTTTGATCCATAACGATGATTTGCAGTACAGAATCTGCGCGCCAGATCGAGCGGTTCGCCGCTGATTAAAAGGGCCGGACGTTTACCATCCTTCAATGGAGCGGCAATAATGGCGCCGGAACTGACTCCGGCATGGATATCGTACTCTGCGGAAATTTCTCCGTTGTTCTGCTGCCGCTTGCGAGAATCCCGAATCAAATCGAGGACCACGCGCAAAGCTTTCTCAGCATGCTCGGAATCGCCGCCGGGAAAGCCAAAAATCGCGACCACTCCCTCCCCGTCCGCGGCTTGTAAATAAGCTCCTGCTTGCAGGAGACGATCGGCCGTATCGCGAATAAATTCTGCCATCGTTTTGGCGAAAGAGACAGGGCCGGAATCCTGGGCAAATCCGTGCTTATCAGCCATGTCGCAAGTCACGATGCTCACTTCGTACGCTTTAGGATGGAGATCGAACGAGATTGTCCCCTCTCTCACGCGCCGAAATTCTTTCTTCGACAAGCGGTTGGCGAAGAAGCTGCGCGCCAGCTGCGAGCGATCCCGCCGCAAAAAAGCAGTCCAACCCTCCGTCGCAATCAATGCGAGCGCCACAGCAAAAACCGATGGCAGCGGCTGGAAAAATACGCGGTAAAGCGAGCAGACCCATGAAAGGCCGAACAACTCGATTACCAAAATACCGATTAGCAAGCGGGCGCCGCCTCGTGGGATACCGCTGAGACTGAGCCATGCGACACCGAGAGCCAGCAGAGAAACAAAAACGTACTGCCATTGCTCGCTCACCACTTTCGTAGCGCTGGCGTAGTCAGACACGAGCCCACCGGCAGCAGTCTCTAGACCGAGGAGCAATCCAGTTGCATGCAACGCGCTGAGAATAGCAGCAACGGCACCTCCGATTATCAGCGTCGTGAACAATGATCGTCTCATAAACAATCAGGCTTTTTGTGCCACCGTTGCCGGGTAGTATGAGTGGACGACCAGCTCGCTCAAGAATTTGTCCGGAGCATCAACGGCCGCAGCATCAATTACAAACCGCGCCTGGCCGGTGTTCTTATTAATCAGGCTCAATCCAAATTGGTAATCCTTAAACAAATGAGCGCAGAGATCGCTCATCGACATCCGCTCAGTTTGCGCGCGCTCAACCAAACGTCGCACTGCTGTCTCATCAAAAATAATCTCCAGCCCGTGTTCGTTTTTGAATGTCTCGGCGAATTGATGCACACCGGCTTCGAAGGTTTGCACCTCCAGCTTCTGCCCCTCGGCCATCAACTGATCCAGCACCCGTTTCGGCTCCCGCACGAGGCCGGCTGTGACGCGCAACTGGCTCAAGCCCGACCCGGCGAGATAATATTTGTAATCGCGAAATAATTTCTCAAATACAGTCAGTAATCCGCGCGCGCCGGTTTTTTCCTGAGCGGCGGCTTCGGCCAGCAAACGCAACGCTTCATCTTCAAAACTGATCTGGATGCCATAGGCCCGAAACGCGCGTTCGTATTGCCGAAGCAAACTTCCCTCGGAATATTTCATGATCTTGAAGAGATCACCCGCGTCGAGCTCCTCGCAGACCACGCGCACCGGCAAACGCCCAATGAATTCCGGCTCGAATCCGTACTCGATAAAATCCCGCGTCGTAACGTGCTGAAATAGCTCGTTGTCCATCACCTGCACGGGCGAAGCGCTAAACCCGATCTGACCTTGTCTGACGCGCCGGGCCACCTGCTCTTTCAACTTTTCGAACGCGCCGCTTACGACAAAAAGAATATGTCGTGTATTGATTGTGTCCCGTCTCGCTTTTCCGCGCCTCTGAAATTCGAATGCGGCCTGCAATTGCGCCTGGAGATCGTTCATGCTTCGCACCGGGACTTCCGTTTCCTCCATTAACTTGAGCAGCGTTGTCTGCACGCCCCGGCCGCTGACATCGCGGCCAATCAAATTTCCGGCCGAAGCAATCTTATCGATCTCGTCGATGTAGATGATGCCGAATTGCGCCAGATTGACATCCCCATCCGCCTTGTGGACGAGTTCGCGCACGAGGTCCTCGACATCACCGCCGACGTAACCGGTCTCGCTGAACTTGGTCGCGTCCGCTTTCACGAACGGCACTTTGATCAGATCGGCGATGTGCTTAATGAGATAGGTTTTACCGACCCCAGTCGGGCCGACCAAAATCACATTTTGCTTGATGTACTCGGTCTCCTCGGCTCGCCTGGGATCTTCTTTCTCAAGTTGCCGCAGATACTTGGCATGATTGTAATGATCGCAAACCGCGATCGCGAGCACCTTCTTCGCTTCTTCCTGTTTAATGACGAACCGGTCGAGGTGCGCTTTGATGTCGCGGGGCAGGAGATTGAATTCAAATTCGGGGTGCTCAGTCTTCTCCGGCGTTTCATCCTCCACTGCGGCTGTCGGCGCCGGCTCGGCAAACGTCGCCACCGAGACCCGATCGCCGAAGTTCTGTTTCATAAACTCCGTGATCTTGGTCTTCAGCTCTTCCGGTGAAGGAAACGATGGCGGCGGATTTTGCTCCATGTTTGAGAAAACATCGTGCCAAAGATGCACCGTGGCAACGATTCGTCTAAAATCTGACTCTCAGGCGCAAGATTCGTTCATCTTGGATCTGTGTCGTATTCCTACTTTTATTCTTACTCTTACTCCGCTTCTGAAGAACATGAATATGAGTAGGAATCATCTCATAAATGGTAGGGACGGACCGCTGGGCCGTCACGTCTCCTTCGGCGCGCCCGGCGGTCGCGCCCTACCAAATCGCCTCAGTTCATTTATCAGATGGGTTTCTAGGAGTAAGAATAAGAGACGGAGCGCGCTACTTCCGTAGCTAGCGAGTCTGCGGACTATCTGGGAACAGGATAGAAAGTTGTTTGCTATAATCAGGGTTGGTTTTTGCAGCGGTCTCCGCTAATTGCCTGGCCGTTTCGGCTTGGCCGGTCTCGCCCGCAAAAACGGCGCAGCGCCATTGTCGATCCGCTGCGTCTGGTGCGGTCGCCTCAATGAACGAAGTGGAGACGCTGAGCAAAGCCTGTGGCGAAAGCTCTGTCCATGGAACTCGCGCGATGCCGTATCGAAGCTTCAAACTGAGACTCGTATCGGTCGCGCTGGCGATGCCGGTGTACTGCTCGCCATCGCGGTCTGCAAATGCGCCAGAGAAGTGCGTATCGTTAAGGTCCTTCATTAGGTCGTTCTTCCAATCGACTAGCCATTGCGCTTTTTTCTCTGCTGTTTCCTTTGCTCGTTTCAGCGATGCGTCGGTCAATCGCACATTTCTAATCACCTCAGCCGCGTCAGCGAAATTATAGAGAGCAACTTGCTCTCCATAACTGGCGAGCGCTGCGTTCCACGAAGCGGCCTCAAGATCGTGAGTCCTTCTTGCCTCCCCTTCCCCGCGCGTCGCATTTGCGACGCCGCGCGCCGGGCTTTGTTCTTTTGTCGTTTTCCTGACAGGCTGGGCCGATGACTTCGCCAGGGTTCTGGCCGGAGCATATTCCGGCGGCTTGCGAATGATCAGGAAGATTGCTGCTGCCACGATCGCCGCCATGAGCAAAGCTCCAGAAACAAAAAGCCACCGCGCACTCCCGTGTGCCATGCTCTCGCTGCCGGTATTGGCCAGCGCGCGTTGCGCATGCTCAAGTTCAGCGACAAGCTCATCGTAAGAAGAAAAACGCTGAGCGGGATCAGGAGCGATCATTCGTTGAAAAACGGCCGCCGTGGCCTCAGATACTTTCGGCGCGACGGAGCGCAAATCGAGCGGTTGTCGTTTTAACTCGAGCAACAGAGCGGCAGAATTCGTATTACCTTCAATCGGCGCCCTGCCTGCGATTGCGTGAAAGAGCGTTGCGCCCAAGCCGTAAATATCGCTTCGGAAGTCCTCTGGCTGGTCACTCAATCTTTCGGGCGCGATATAATATGGAGTGCCCCAAATCATGTCTTCTGTCGCTGATCCCTGTGCCGCAGCGCCTGCCAGGCCGAAGTCACTTATTTTTGCCGTGTGTTCATCGACAAACAAAATGTTGGCCGGCTTAACGTCGCGATGAATCAAACCCTGCCGGTGCGCGGCACGCAATCCTTTCGCGATCTGAATACCCGTCTCGAGCACTAGCTTTTCGGGCAGGCTTGTTCGCTGCTCGATCAGATCATCGAGGCTTCCATGACCGACCAGTTCCATCACCACATAAAACTGTCCGTGATCCGTTCCAGAAGAAAAGACCTGGATTACATTGGGGTCGCTCACCGAGGCAGCGATGCGCGCCTCCCGTTGCAATTGAGAAGTGTGATCTCCATCACTACTAAGATCCCTGCGCAACAGCTTCAGCGCCACAAACCGATCCAGGAACGTATCGCGCGCCTTGTAAACCGAGCCCATCCCGCCAGCGCCCAGCCTCTCGACCACAACGAAATGATCAAACGTCCGTTCCGCCCGAACCTGTTCGCCGCATTTCGGACAAGCCACCCGCGCCAGCGGCTCCGCGTCGCTCGTTTCGACGGCCGCACCGCAAGTCGGGCATATCTGGGGGGTCGCCTCAATCGCCATGACCGCCGATTGTAACATCCAGGGCTTTCAGGGCAACGAAATGGCGACGTCAGCCAGCCAGGGACTGGTTGCACGCATTTCTGGGTGGCGCACGCGTCCCGCGTGCTGGCGATTGCGTCTCGCGATCGCGGACTTTTCCACGAGGCAGCAGACGCATTGTGCAGCAACCCACAACAAAAGCCTGTTTCGGCGTGACGCCGAAACCAGCACGCGGGACGCATGCGCTACCCAGAAGGCCACTCGCGCTTCTCTCCATTCAGGTGATATCGTCATTTGCCGCGAGAACTTAAAAAAGCGCGCGGCATCGATCCATTCACTTTCCTATGAAACGACTTCCAACTGATGGATCGACAAGGAGCCAGTTCGTCGTTTCAAAAGAGGATGCAAAGGTTCGTCTCGATCGTTTCCTGGCAAAGCAACTTCCGGAATATTCGCGCTCCCGGCTTCAACAATTGATCCGCGCCGGATTCGTGCGCCTCAACGGCGCAACCACCCGGCCCAGCCAGCCGGTTCGCAGCGGCGATGAAATCGAACTAACCGAGCCACCGCTCGGAAAGATCGAGACTCAACCAGAGCCCATTCCGCTAGAGGTTTTGTTCGAGGACAACGATCTCATTGTGATCAATAAGCCGGCTGGGCTTGTCGTTCATCCAGGCGCTGGCCATCCGCAGCACACCCTGGTCAATGCATTGCTCAACCATTGTACGACCCTGTCAGGAATCGGCGGAAAAGAACGCCCCGGTATTGTTCATCGCCTCGACAAAGAGACAAGCGGATGCCTTGTCGTCGCGAAAAACGATGCGACCCATCGGGATTTATCCAGACAGTTTGCCGAGCGGACAGTCGACAAGATTTACCTCGCGCTTGTGGCGGGGAAATTGCGCAAGCAGACAGGCGCAATCGAAGAAAACATCCGCCGCCATCCCGTCCATCGACAACGAATGAGCGTGACTTCATTACGCGGGCGCGCAGCCAAGACCGAATATCGCGTCCTGCGTTCTGGAGATCAGGCAAGCTTGATCGAGTGCCGGTTGCACAGTGGGCGCACCCATCAGATCCGAGTGCATCTTCATCATATTGGTCACCCGGTGTTGGGTGATAAAGTTTATGCGGCGCGCCTGGCAAAAGGTTTCCCACGCCAAATGCTGCACGCCTGGAAAATTGGATTTCGCCATCCACGGATGGGCGAATGGAGAAATTTTGAAGCGCCATTGCCTGACGATTTCGCGACCGCGCTAAGACTTACAATCGAATCTCAAAAAGTATGAAACAACGAAAACTTGGACGCGGCGGACCGATTGTCTCGGCAATCGGTCTCGGTTGCATGGGAATGTCGGATTTTTACGGCGGACGAGACGAACAAGAATCTCTGGCTACAATTGATCGCGCTTTGGAGGTCGGAATCACATTCTTCGACACCGCCGATATGTACGGCCCGCATACCAACGAGCAATTGCTTGGGCGCGCCCTTCGAGGACGCCGTAAACAGGTCATTATTGCGACAAAGTTTGGGATTCTCCGGGACCCGACCAGACCGGAATTTCGCGGGATCAGCGGCAAACCGGATTACGTCCATAAGGCGTGCGAAGGAAGTCTGCGCCGGCTAGGTATGGATGTAATCGATCTTTATTACCAGCATCGCGTCGATCCAGAGACGCCGATCGAAGAAACAGTTGGCGCAATGGCGGACCTGGTACGCGAAGGCAAAGTGCGCTTTCTCGGTCTGTCCGAAGCCGGCTCAGAGACCATTCGCCGGGCGCACAGCGTTCATCCGATCACTGCCTTGCAGTCAGAATACTCACTCTGGACGCGCGACCCCGAAGCGGAAGTTCTTGGTGTCTGCCGTGAGCTGGGCATCGGGTTCGTGCCATACAGCCCGCTCGGCCGCGGATTTCTGACGGCGAAGATCAGGCGCTTTGAAGATTTGCCGGAGGACGATTACCGACGCAGTTCGCCGCGATTTCAAGGCGAAAACTTTCAGCGAAATCTCGACCTGGTGAAGCGCGTGGAAGAAATCGCGCGCGAGAAAAAATGCACGCCGGCACAACTTGCCCTTGCCTGGGTGCTGGCCCAAGGCGACGACATCGTGCCGATCCCCGGCACCAAACGGCGCAGATATCTGCAGGAGAATGTCGGGGCACTAAATGTCGAGCTTACCAGCGCCGATCTCGCGCGCATCGATCAAGTCGCGCCGGAGCATGCCTTCGCCGGCAAACGCTATCCCGACTGGGCAATGGAGATGGTTAATCGGTAGATCAGAGGTCAGAGGTCGGAAGTCAGAACTGTAACCACGTCGCTGCGCGACGTTTTCTGCCAGACCACCGACCCCTCCATCGATTCACCAGTCACTAGTTACTATTTGCTCCGCGGAGCCGCCCGCCTGGGCACCATTGCGCTGGCCAGCATCGTCTGCACGACTTCGCCGCGCTGATTTGTCGTCACCTTCCGCACCCGAATGATCCCGTATTTGGGTCTCGAGCGCGACGGCCGCAGATGGACAATCTTAGTCTCAACCGTGAGCACATCGCCCGGCCGCACCACATTAGGCCAGCGCAGCTTGTCGATACCTAGACCGATGGCGCCTTCGGCGAAATTCAATGTTTGCACAAACAAGTGCATCGTCATTGCCGCTGTATGCCAGCCGCTCGCAATCAAGCCTTTAAAAATTGTTCGCTCGGCGCTTCTGCGATTGAGATGAAACATCTGTGGATCAAATTTATGGGCGAACTCGATTACCTGCTTCTGCGTTACTTTAAGCGGCTCGGATTTGAAGCGATCGCCCACTTTCAAATCATCGAAGTAATGCTCTTTCATTCTGAACGATGGCGAAACCACATTCATGAGCCATTGCTCGGGATTGAGCAATGCTAAGTTCGCGCCTCATTATCGATTGACGGACGCGCGTTGACAGTCCTCCAGAGGCAGGCGCACAGGCTGCTCTTGGCGAACGAGGGTGCGCCCGCCCGCGAGAGGAGCATGCAAATTTCGGTTAGCATTTCGCAAGATCCGCCCAGCGGAATTGCTTCGTCTGCCCAATTATGTAAGCATCAATCAAATTACATCACCGAGAATGGTTCTTCCGGCGGACCGGAACCGTGGCCCGCTGGCTGCCGATGCCATGTGCGCGGACGAGTTTGAAAGCTACCTTGAAAAGTACGAGCACCTGGAAGAACTGACGGAGCTATTTTTCGCGGCGAAACGGCATCATTCAAATGTGCCGACTCATGCACAGGCTTGACTCCTACAGCGAAGTTCAAGTGCGTTCGGGTTCTCATCCATCACTAGGATATTGGAATTCACGTTCTTGACCAGGCGCCAGCGTGATCTGAACGCGCGCCTGAGCAAACAGTCTCTGCCTAGGCCGCTGAATTAACTTTTTCATCGCGTCCGGCGTTTATTCCTTGATAAGGTCGCGGTTTAGATCGAATTCTTCGCCTTTTTGAACACGAAAATAATATTAGGAGTCCTCGCCGTTGTAATCGTCGGGTACGTGGCATGGCGCTGGTTTGCACCGGCTCCAACCGAACACGCTCCCGTCACGCCTGCCCAAGCACAACGCACCGCAGCCAAGCCGAAACCGGTGGCCGCGCGTTCAATGCCTGCCAAACGAACGGCGGCGCAACGGCCCGCAGCTCGACCAACGCCTGCTCGCGCCGTCGCCCGTGAACCGCGCCTTGCACCTGAAGGAACCTTTTTCCTGCTCCAGCGAACCTCGCTGCCGATTGATTCAGGAGTGATTGGTTTTGCCCCGGGAACGAAGGTTACGTTGGTCGAGCAAACCGATTCGGTCAGCACGGTGACTGATGGCGAGTACCAATTCAAGGTCCCCTCCTCTCAGCTAACCAACGACCTGGACCTTGCAGCAAGCGTGGCTAGTGCTGATTACGCCGCACAAGCACAGATTGCGGAATTGACCGCCAAAAGGGCTCAAGAATACAGCCAGCAGCAACGCGACGCGTTCATCGCTTCAGAGAAAGAAAAGGCGCAAAAGAAAACAGGGAAGAAGACTTCGCGACGGCCTTCACCCACACCAAAACGGTAAACCGGCACTTCGTGTTTCGGTACGTTGCCTTCGTGATCGACGCAGAACCGCGCTACCCTAGGTAAAATCGCTGCCAAACCGGGCTAAACCACGTTATCTACCGGTTTCGCAACACTGATACGGCACTATCATACGGCAGTGCACATGGCGTTTTCTGTGGCGGTGAATCGTTTCTGATAGCGCCGTCCCATGGCGACGTTCAGTGACGTTTTCGCCGGGGAGCCGGAAGGGCTCAGGGCGACAGAACATAGTTGCGACGCGAATATCAGGCTTGTAGCGTCCAGTTGCGAATCCGGCTGACTTTAGCAACGTGAGAACTATTTCCGATGGACAGACCAAGGTATGATTTGCGAATACTCCTAAGGCCCCGCGGCATCTTTAGGCCGCTGGTCGATAGGTTAAAGCTTGCAAAGCTTCAAAGCGAACGGGCACAGGTTTCAAAGGATTTCGAGGCTGAACGGAAGCGATTATTGGCTTCTGGTGTGTCAGAGGAGGAGGCGTCAAGGTTAGCTATACAATATCACAAAGGCGATTTTCGTGTCACGCATATCAACATCGTCGTCTTTTTTTCCGACCGATTGATTGAGAAGGTTGAGCGCCTGCAGGTTCCCGTTCCTCAAGATGGGAAATACTGGACTGCGGAAATTCCGCCTTTCAATTTTGTTACCAGATAAGCGCAGAATAATTGTCGACAAGGTTTGTGTTCTGGACTAGGGGAGGCGCGCCAGCGAGGCGATTCGAGATTGCAGATCGCGAATCGCGAACGTTTCCTT
>WNGD01003953.1_pt1 | contig 14791 bp, 13 predicted proteins | sample 5400671 | NCBI WGS metagenome assembly WNGD01 (sample SAMN13153369, study PRJNA577476) | soil metagenome | isolation source: 40 cm soil or saprolite under grassland replicate 2 | place: USA:California | collected 2016-06-15 | reverse complement strand
CCCATGCGCAGCCCCCGCGACTTCACGAAACCCCTCGCCATCGGCGCCCCGCAGCCGGTCCTCGAGATCCCCGTCAAGCCCTCGCGCTGCATCCACTTCTTCGACCCCTCGAACCCGAAGATGGCCGCCAAGCTCCCCGAGCTGGCCAAGCAGACCGACATCCTGCTCGGGAACCTCGAGGACGCGATCCCCGCCGACAAGAAGCTCGAGGCGCGCGAGGGCCTGGTCGAGATCGGGCGCGAGGTCGAGCTCGGCGACACGCCGCTCTGGACGCGCGTCAACAGCCTCGACAGCCCGTGGTTCCTGGACGACGTCATGCGTCTGGTCGGCGAGATCGGCGACCGCCTCGAGGTCGTCATGATCCCCAAGGTCGAGGGGCCGTGGGACATCCACTACGTGGACCGCCTGCTCGCCCAGCTCGAGGCGCGCCACAAGCTCGGGCGCCCGCTCCTCGTGCACGCCATCCTCGAGACCGCGCTCGGCGTGACCAACGTCGAGGAGATCTGCGCCGCGAGCCCGCGCATGCAGGGGATCAGCTTCGGGCCCGCGGACCTCGCCGCCTCGCGCCGCATGAAGACGACGCGCGTGGGCGGCGGCCATCCCGCCTACCTGGTGCGCACCGACCCCGACCCGAAGCACCCCGATGCCCCGCGCCCGACGGCGCAGCAGGACCCCTGGCACTATTCCATCGCCCGGATGGTGGACGCCTGCGCGGCCACCGGGTGCCTCCCCTTCTACGGCCCCTTCGGCGACATCTCCGACCCGCTCGGCTGCGAGGACCAGTTCCGCGCCGCCTTCCTGCTCGGCTGCGTCGGCGCCTGGTCGCTCCACCCGAGCCAGATCGCGATCGCAAGGAAGGTCTTCAGCCCGCCGGTCGAGGAGGTCGCTTTCGCCAAGCGCGTGCTCGAGGCGATGCCCGACGGGCGCGGCGTCCTCATGCTCGACGGCAAGATGCAGGACGACGCCACCTGGAAGCAGTGCAAGGTGATGGTGACGCTCGCCAAGCTGCTCGCGGCCAAGGACCAGGACCTCGCCCGCCTCTACGGCTTCGCCCGATGAGCGCGGGCGCGTTCTTCGCGCAGCACGAGGTCCACGTCGGCCAGGACGTGGGCGGGCGCACGCTCAGCGTGAGCGACGCCGAGGTCGCGCGCTACGAGGCCGGGACGGGCGGGGTGAGCAGGCGTCCGGCCGGCGCTGCGCCCGCGCTCATCCTCCACTCCGAGGTCTACCGCTCGCTCGCCTGGTACCTGCCCAACATCTTCGGGAACCTGCACGCGCGCCAGGAGTGGGAGCTCTTCGCACCGGTCCTCGTCGGGCAGCCGATCCGCACCCGCGCGACCGTCGTCGACCGCTACCGCAAGCGCAATCGCGAGTACGTGGTGAACGAGGTCCTCGTCACCGATGCGGAGGGCCGCTGGCTCCAGCGCAGCCGCACGCACCAGAGCTTCCTCGTCGAGGACGGGGGGCGCGACACGGTCGTCGACCGCGAGCGCGAGAAGCGGCCCGAGCGCGTGTTCACCGTCGGCGAGGGGCCCGGCGAGCCGATCGGCCCGTTCACGCGCCCGATCACGCTCGCGATGTGCGAGGCCTTCTCGGGGCCGGAGAAGAACTACCACAACGATCGCGAGATGGCGCGCATGCTCGGCTTCCCCGACATCGTCGTGCAGGGGATGCTGTCGGTGTGCCTGGTCTCGGAGCTGATGACCGAGGCGTTCGGCGCGGGCTGGCTGCTCGGCGGCAAGATGGACGTGCGCCTGGTGAACGTGGTGTGGGTGGACGACGTGCTCGCCACGCGCGGGAAGGTGCGCGAGGAGGTGGCCGAGGGGAGCCATCGCCGCGTCCACCTCGACGTCTGGTGCGAGAAGGCCGACGGCACGAAGGCGCTGGTCGGCACGGCGAGCGCGCTTCGCTAGCGGCATGCTGACCCGCGTCCACCACGTCGGCCTCGTCGTGCGCCGCCTGGAGGATGGCCTCGCCTTCTGGCAGGACGTGCTCGGGCTCCACGTCTCCAAGCAGGCGACGGTGCGGGATCAGGGCGTGCGCGCCGCGCTCCTCCCCATCGGGCGAAGCGAGATCGAGCTCCTCGAGCCCATCAGCGCCGACGGCGGCGTTGCCAAGTTCCTCGAGCGGCGCGGCGAGGGGCTGCATCACCTGTGCTTCGAGACGCCCGACGTGGCGGCCGAGCTGGCGGCGGCGCGCGCGAAGGGGCTGCCGCTCATCGACGAGGCGCCCCGGCAGGGCCTCGCGGGCATGATCTGCTTCCTCCACCCGAAGGGGACGCGCGGCGTGCTGGTGGAGCTCGCGACGCCGCCGCCGGGCGAGCACGCTCCTCCGGCGGCGAGCACGGGGCCGCTCGCCGGCCTGGCGCTCGAGGAGGTGACGGCGCGGAGCCGCGACGCGGCGAGCGCCGCGGATCTCTTCGCGAGCCAGCTCGGGCTCGCGCGCGAGGCGTGTGGCGCGGAGGCCGGCCTTGTCGCCGTCGCGGTGCGCGTGGGCGGCGTCCGCCTGCGCTTCGTGAGCGCCGACCCGCGCTCCGGCGGCGCCGAGGCGGCTCGGCTCCGCGCCGCGGCCGAGGAGGGCGAGGGCCTCGCCGCTCTCGTCCTCGCCGTCCGCGACCTCCCCGGCGCCGCGGCCGCGCTCGCCGCCCTCGACCCCGTGCGCGCGGCGGGAGCGGTGCACCTACGGGCCGAGCGGTGTCACGGCGTGCCGCTCACGCTCCGCCCGCGCTCACCGGAGCCTACGTAGCAACCCACCCCCTCAGCCGCGCGTGAGCTCGCGCAGCGCCGTGGCCAGCCGCTCGTAGTCCTCGCGCGCGTTGTAGGCCTGGCACGAGACGCGCACCAGGCGCCTCGGCGGCGCGGGCCACGGGACGATCGGCACCTCGATGCCGTAGCGCTCGAGCAGCACGTCCTGGAGCGGGTCGGCGTAGAGCGGCGAGCGGAGTGGCGCGGCGGCGCCGTCGGGCAGCGGCACAGCCGCGAACGCACCGACCATGTCCTCCGGGGCAGGCGGCTCTGCATCGAGGGCGTCGCACAGGATGCGCCGCGCCTCGAGCGCGAGCGCCCGGTTGCGCGCCATCAACGCCGGCCAACCGCCCGGCAGGAGCCCGCTCAGGAAGCGCACAGCCTCGGGCACGCAGAGGTACGGCGTCGGATCGTGGCTTCCCGTCCAGTCGAACTCGAGGAGGAGGCGCGACCGATCCGTCCGCGGGCTGTTGGCGCCGTGGCTGATCACGACCGGCCGCACCCCGCCCTGGCGGTCACGCCGCACGTGGAGGAAGCCGGCGCCCTTCGGCGCGCACAGCCACTTGTGGCAGTTGCCGGCGTAGTAGGCGGCGCCGAGCGCGCGGAGGTCGAGCGGCAGCATGCCCGGCGCGTGCGCGCCGTCGACCAGCGTGTCGATGCCGCGCGCGGCGAGCTCGCGCACGAGCCGCTCGATGGGGAGCACGAGGCCGGTCGGGCTGGTGACGTGGTCGAGGAGCGCCAGTCGGGTGTGCGCCGTCACGCGCGCGAGCACCGCTTCGACGACCGCGTCCGCCGAGGCGAGCGGGAAGGGAACGGGCACGATCACGACCTCCGCCCGGGCGGCCCCGGCCACGAAGTCGAGCGCGTTCCGGCACGCGTTGTAGGCGTGGTCGGTCAACACGAGCTGGTCGCCAGGCGCGAGCGCCAGCGAGCGCAGCACGACGTTCACGGCGGTGGTCGCGTTGGGGACGAAGACGAGACCCTCCGGGTCGGCGCCGAGGCAGGCGGCGAGCGCGCTCCTGGCGTCGTCGAGCAGCGGTTCCAAGTCGCGTACGAAGAAACGCACCGGCTGCCGCTCGAGGCGCTCGCGCAGGCGTTGCTGCGCCTCCAGGACCGGGCGCGGGCAGGCGCCGAAGGAGCCATGGTTCAGGAAGGTGACCGCCGGGTCGAGCGTCCAGAAGCGCGCCAGGCTGGAGGGCATGCAGGATCATACCGGCTCCGCCCGCCACGGGCGATTCGGTCTGGCGCTCGCCCCGCCTATCGGTTAGAAAATCTTCATGGCCACGCCGCTCGAGCAATGGGTCGACGAGGTCGCGCGCCACACGCACTCGAAGGACGTCTCCTGGTGCGACGGCTCCGAGGCCGAGAACCAGCGTCTCGTCCACGAGATGCTCGCCGCCGGCACGCTCTTCGAGCTGAACCAGACCAGGTACCCCAACTGCTCCCTCCACCGCAGCGACCCGAGCGACGTCGCGCGCACCGAGCACCTCACCTTCATCTGCTCGCGCGCGCAGGACGACGCCGGTCCCACCAACAACTGGATGGAGCCGCGCCAGGCGAAGGAGAAGGTCGGCGCCCTCTTCCGCGGCGCGATGCAGGGCCGCACCATGTACGTGGTCCCCTACTTGATGGGCCCGGTCGGCTCGCCCTTCAGCAAGGTCGGCGTCGAGCTCACCGACAGCCCCTACGTGGTCGCCAGCATGCGCATCATGACGCGCATGGGCGCGGCGGCCATGAAGCAGCTCGGCGCCCGCGACGACTTCGTGAAGGGCCTGCATTCGCTGGGCGATCTGAGCCCCGAGCGCCGCTTCATCCTCCACTTCCCCGAGGACAAGCTCATCTGGTCGGTCGGCTCCGGCTACGGCGGCAACGCGCTCCTCGGCAAGAAGTGCTTCGCGCTCCGCATCGCGAGCGTCCAGGCGCGCGAGGAGGGCTGGCTCGCCGAGCACATGCTGATCGTCGGCGTGGAGAGCCCCGAGGGCGAGACGCACTACATCGCCGCCGCCTTTCCCAGCGCGTGCGGCAAGACGAACCTCGCCATGCTCGTCCCGCCGCCGTCGCAGAAGGGCTGGAAGGTGTGGACGCTGGGCGACGATATCGCCTGGATGCGTCCGGGGCCCGACGGCCGTCTCTGGGCCATCAACCCCGAGGCCGGCTTCTTCGGCGTGGCGCCGGGCACGTCGTCGAAGACGAACCCCAACGCCATGGCGACCCTCCGCAAGAACTCGATCTTCACCAACGTGGCGGTGACCGAGGATGGCTCCCCCTGGTGGGAGGGGATCGACGGCCCGGTGCCGGAGCGCCTCACCGACTGGCGCGGGCGCCCGTGGCAGAGGGGATCGAGCGAGAAGGCGGCGCACCCGAACTCGCGCTTCACGGCGCCCGCCGCGCAGTGTCCGTCGATCTCGCCCAGGTTCGACGATCCGCAAGGCGTGCCCATCTCGGCGCTCGTGTTCGGCGGGCGGCGCGCGCGCACCGCGCCGCTCGTCCTCCAGGCCTTCGACTGGAGCCACGGCGTGTTCGTCGGCGCCTCGGTCGCCTCGGAGACGACGGCGGCGCAGAGCGGCGCCGTCGGGATCGTGCGCCGCGATCCGATGGCGATGCTCCCCTTCTGCGGCTACAACATGGCCGACTACTTCGGCCACTGGCTCGCGATGGGGAAGGCGCTGAAACGCCCACCCGCCATCTTCCACGTCAACTGGTTCCGCCAGGACGCCGAGGGCAAGTTCATCTGGCCGGGCTTCGGCGAGAACATGCGCGTGCTGCGCTGGATCGTCGCGCGCGCGACGGGCGGCGGCGCCGCGGCGGAGGCGCCGATCGGGCTGCTCCCCGCGAAGGGCGCGATCGACACGAGCGGGCTCACGGTGGACGGGCGCACCATGGAGGAGCTGCTCTCCGTGTCGAAGGACGATTGGCGCCGCGAGGCGGCGGGCATCGGCGAGTTCTTCGGCAAGTTCGACGGGCGGCTGCCGGCGGAGATGGAGCGGCAGCGCCAGGGGCTCGTGAAGCGGCTCGGCTGACGAGCGCGCGGGCGCGCGCAGAGGTAGACGTCCGGCGGGTCGGCCGCCGCGAGATTGAATCGTCGGCGGCGAGCACGTGATCGATTCGGTAGCTGTGGCGATACGACGCTCAGGAGGGCGTGTTCACGGCAACCGACGACGGCGGCGTCCGCTTCCATCCGCTGCCCGCGCCGACGGACGAGGAGGTCGCGCGCGTCCTCGCCACGATAGCCACGCGGGTCCGCCGGCTCCTACGTCGCCGCGGCCTGGAGGCTGAGGAGGGGCGGAGCCCGCCGGCGACTACGACGTGCCGACGTTCCTCCGCCGCGGGGCAGACTGAGCCGGGGAGCGGCGTCCGTCCTCTACTCCTGTCTCCGCGCCCATCCCGGGATCCGTTGTCGGCGAGCATGGGCCGTTGCGCTCACTGGCCCAGCTGCTGGCTCCGGCGGCCACCCGCCCACTAGTAGGTCCGCCGGCCCCATGCTGCCCGAGGGCCTAAGCTTCCCTCGACATGGCCCTCGCGCCCTCGTCCACGACATGGTCGAAGCGGCTTCTGCGGATCATGCCCCACTCCGCGGTGCGCATGTTTTCGTCCTCCAAGCTTGACGGCAGGCGCACTGTTCGGTATGCGCGGTGGGCCTCCTCTTCGTAAAAGCCAACCAGCACCCACGGTTTCTCTCCCGCGGCCGATTCTCGCCAGGACCAGTTGCGCACTGATCGTCCTCCTCAGAGGGGGTCGCGCAGCTGGCGCGTCTGGCGCGGAATCTTCGAGAGCGTCCCCATTGCATGCTATCCGGCTGGCGATCGGAAAATTTGAGCGCGGGAGGGTCTTCAAGGGCGTAGGTCAGCCATGCAGGTGGCACTGATTGCGGTGACCCGGGGCGGATGTGATTAGCACCTGCGACAGCGCGCTGGCCGGTTTGAGCATGGGGAGTGTGCCCCGCTCACCTGCTCGCTTCCGTGTGGCGTGTGTGAGGCGCGCTTACAGCTCTCCGTTCAGGGGATCGGGAGATGGCCGGCTGGTGAGCGCCGGGCGGCCACCACCCATTCGCGCGAGCGAAGGCTCGAGCACCTGACCATGCCCCGAACAGAACTGTAAGGCCCGCGGCTTCTTCGTGACGCTGTCCATCGGGTCGCCCCGTCTCTCGACGCCGAATTCCACCTGACGATTGCTCCTCGGGAACACCGACGGGTCAGCCGGTGCGAAATTTGCTGCCCGACGAAGGGCCTGGCGTATCTCCGTGAGGCTGCCTGCTCAGAACCGGCGAGCGCCTTCCGGGACCTGGAAGAGGCGGGCGAGGGAAAAAGAAGTCGTCTATGGAACAAAAGGAGGACGGTGTGCTTTGGAAGTCAAACCGTTCGGCGATCAGATTGGTCCCATGGCTCGCGGTTGCCGCGCTGGTGATATGGGTAAGAACCGCTTTCGCGGCGCCCCTCGTCGAGATCGTGGTGTACAGCAGTGGAACAACCCTGCCCGCGACCGGCATTGCAGCCTGTTCTGAGGCTGATTGCCTTGGCTACAGCATCCCTCAGTCCGAGTGGACTTGGGCAGTCCTCTACCCGAAGACCTACGTTGGCTGGTCGGTGGCAAACGGGAATTCCAAAAAGCGCGTCTATCTGCTGGTGGACGGGAAAACCGTCGCTTCGGCCCGATCGGGGAACCTGCTCCTATTGAGTACCGGTGGTTTCTCGACGGGTCGACACGTGGTGCAGGGTATGGGCTATGGTATGGACGGTAGCCCAGGTCTCTCGACACCGATAACGATCTGCTTCAATACACCCGGTCCGTGCTAAAGTAGCTGGTCGTTCGAACGAAACACGCCAGCCAGCGCCGCGCCAGCCTCGGGCATTCGATCACCGGAGGCCGGCGCGCTGGCGTTGCTGCCAGTGCGCCCGCGCAGCCCTCCTCTGAGACGCACGAAGCTCTCCAGCGGCTGCGCGTCCGAGACCAGCCGGCCGTTGATGGCTTGCCTCTCCCTTTCCCCCCGCCCGCGAAGAGCCGCCCTTCGTTGACGCATCCTGAAGAAAATACGCCGGGCAGGGCGGCGACCCGCCCTGCCCGGCGCTGATGAACCTCCCTTTCTTGGACCCAGTGGTCGGCGCACCGACCACCAGGCCCCTCGTCACGTGATGCCGCTCTCGGTTACTTGGTGGTGTCGATTGCGCACACGGGCTCACACCTGCTTGCCGTGGAGGCGTTGTAGACCATGTCACCACCGTAGGTGGCCATGTAGGAGAGGCCGTTCGCACCCAGATTGAAGACCTGCGACAGCGCCTTTCCGTTGGCGTTCAAGGTGCCACTCTGGGTGGGTAGCGGGGTGCCCGAGCAGGCGCCGTTGTTAAACAGCGTGAACGTCACGGTACCGGTGGGGCACGGTGGGAGTGGCGACGATCCGCACGTCTGAGGCGGCTCGGGCGTGACGGTTGCCTGGTCGACCACGGGCACCGTGGTCTGACCGGCCAGGTCGATGTGGTTATCGGTGAACGTCCCGTCCAAAACCAGAGGCGGCCCGACGCTACTCACCTTGAAGATGTCGGTGGCGATGACCGAGTTCAACTTGCCCACTTCCACCACCTCGCAAGAGGTAGCTGGGAGCGCTATGGGCGGGTAGTTGCTGTCACCATTGTAGGTCGCCAGGTAGGAGTAGCCAGGGGGCTGAACCGTGGTGAAGGTGGACGAGGTCGCCGTGCATGAACCCGCCCCCGGTCCATCAGAGACACAGGGTTTGTTCTCCGTGCTGGTGGGGGTACCCGAGCAAGAGTCGTTGGCGAAGCGCCTGAACGTCACGGTGCAGGGGCGCGAAGTCGTGCAGCTACCGGAACCGCCCTGCCCGGGGTCGGGCCCGCCTTGATTCCCGGTGACGAAGGCCACGTCGTGGATCACCGTGCCTGGGATGACCGACGTACCAGTGATGTTGTTGTCGGCGGCGTCGCGGATTTCGGTCGCGATCTCAGCTTGGCAACGCTCGAACTGGGTGATCGTGAAGTCTTTGAGCACCGCCGTGATGGACTGCGAGGACCTCGTCTCCACGATGGCCGTGGGGAAGCACTCCCCACCCAGACCGATAGCGGTCAGGTCCAAGCCACCCTCGAAGAAGCCCACGATCGGATAGTTCCCGCCTGCCGCGCCAGCCTTGGCGGTGAAGGCCGGATCGAGCGCGGTTACCACGGCTCCGTTCGTCGCCGCGCAAGCGGCGTCGGCCGGCACCGCGGGACTGGTAGTTGCGGAATTACAGACGCCGTTTAGACCAGCCGTGCCATTGATTAGCTGCACCAGGCAGATGGCTCCTGTGCCAGCCTTGGTTTCGACGGATCCAGTTGGGCATTTGCCTGAGGTTACTTTGTTGACCACATACACCTGAATGTTGGAGCTGCCACCCCCTTGGACGAAGTTGCTGAGGATCAGGACGTCGCCGATCTTGTGGGAGACGGCGCCGCCAACGCTAGTATCCACAAACGGTGATGCGTGCTGCCCTGTGCCGCCGAGACCAACGGGGTTTTGGAGGAACCAGAAGCCAATCTGGGCATCGCCGTTGACCGCCAGGCGGTTGGCGCCGAAGTAGACGATCTTGTGGCCGGCAACGGACACGCCCCCGCTCATGGTACCTGGCGGGGCGACATAGAGGGCGGCGAAGGCTTCGATCAGGTCATCCTTGTCCGGCACACTGCCGTCTATCCACTGCCACTGGGTGATATCCTGTTCGTCCTTCGAGCCGCCACCCGTGAAGATGCTGAGGGGTGACGGGTCCACCGCCAAGAGTGCTATCGCGGCGGCATGATTGGTAGTGCATTCCGTTCCGCTCAGCACGCCGTCGCTGTTGGCATCGCATGGGATGGCGCTAGTACAGGTCGACCCTAGGCTGCCGCCTCCCGTGCACGTGTAGAGGTCATCCCAGTCCTCGCCTGTGCACCCGACACTATCACCGAACGACGAAATCCCTGGCCCATTGCCCGAGCAGGTACTCGCCTTCGCATCGCCATCGAGCTGGAAGATGCCCTCGTCATGGACGGCGAACGCCGGCGTCACCCTTAGCGCGAAGGCCAAGGTGAGTACCAGGGCTGTGGTTGAGGTGCCAAGGGGCATCAGTTTGCGAATTGTCAAACTAGCACTGGCCATATATTTCACTGCCTCCTTCTGCGTGTTGGAATTTCACTGCTGCCTTCCGAGATCGCGTGGCAGCGAACTGGGCGGTGAGCGTGCGGGCAGCCGGCGCCGGAACGATGGCGCATTCCGGGTCCTCTCGTCCAGGTTCTCGCCCCCCAGACCCGTCGAGAACGGAGCGCGATCGAGATCGACCGTTGTCCGTGCGTGGCGACCTGTGATCGGCGCTTTCACCGACGCTCTAGGCGTGAAGGCTCTCACGGAACCGGCGACCTCGCCGCGAGCACGCGCGCCCGGTATCGGCTCACCGGCCCGTGTGCTTAGCGTCATAATATCTTGGTAGCGAGACATGGGCGCGCGCATCCAGGCAGATGTTTAGGCCAGGCGCGGCGGCGGCGTCAAGTCAAAAAGGTGGATAGCAGTTGCCATTGCCGGAGCAGTTGCCATGCTGATCTCTGTGATGCCTGCGGTGTCCAGGAAAGCGGGTGCATCTTCCAGGCGAAACGTGCAAAGCGTGTAAGCATGCAAGGAGGCCAGCCTGCGGTGCTTGCTGCGCTGTCGGATCTCTCGTTGGACGGCCGACGGAAGGACAGCGAGGCGTGCCGACACGGCGGCTGCGGGATTCGGCGGGAGTTGGCTAGGATGACCGCGGTACGGCGAGCCCTGGGCATGGGTGAGGTCCCCTCGGGGGCCATGATGTGGGCTTCGCCCAGCGAACCGCTGCAAAGAGCCGTCGCGTGACGGGGTTGACCGCCCGGCGCGCGCCCATGCTAGGGCGTACGCATGAACCTCGACTGGCCCACGCTCGAGACCGAACGCCTGATCCTCCGGCCGTGGAAGCCCGGGGACTTCGAGCCGTACGCGCGCTTCTCGGCCGACGAGGAGTCGATGCGCTACCTCGGCCGCGACGGGAGGCCGACGGACGCGGCCGAGACCTGGCGGACGATCTGCCTCTTCATCTCACGGCTCCACCGTCCGCCCGAGTAACTGCTCCTCGGTCGCGACGGCGAGGCGATAGGCGCGCTGAGCGCGCGGCACCCCGAGGCGGGCTTCCAGGTGCTGAATGAGCGCGTCGAGGACCTCGAGGAGTCGCACGTTTCCGCCACCGAGGTAGCGGGCGCGCAGGAGCTGGAGCTGCTCGGTCGCCAGGGGGACGGCCCGCTGCGCCGCAGCCACGTCGGCCTCGGCGCGCTCCTCCGTCCGTGCGGCGAGCGCCGTGAAGTAGGCCGACCGGGTGGCGAACGCCACCTCTGCCCGGCGCTGCTGCTCGATGGCGGTCGCCGAGCGCAAGCGCGTACGGGCGGCCGCGAACTCTGCATCACGGAGCCCGCCGTCGAGCAGGGTCGCCTCGACGCCAACGAGCGCGCTCGTGATGCCGCCGTTCGTGACCCGCTCGTCGAAGCCCGCCGAGCGGCCGAATTCGCTCTTCGCGGAGAACTGCGGCGTGTACGCAGCACGCGCCGCACGCTGGCGGGCGGCAGCACCGGACGTTCCGAACACCGCCGCTTGCACGGCGGGTGAGCGCGCCAGGGCACGGCCGACGGCCTCCTCGACGGTGACGATCTCGGCCGCCGCGGCCGGCACGCCAACGACCAGCAGCACCGTCACGGCCACGCGCGCCAGCGCTGACCCCCGTCCCGACAGCAGAAAGGCCGCGCGCACGGTGACCATCACATCCGGTCGACGCGGCGGTAGCGCCGGGCGACCTCCTCCCAGTCGAGATGCTCGAGGAAGCGCGCCACGTACTCCTCGCGCCGCGGGTAGTCCTTGGCCCAGGCATGCTCTGCAACGTCGCAGACGACGAGCGGGTTCGCGCCGATCCAGACGCCGCCGAGGTCGTCGTCCATTATGACATTGTGCCAGCGGTCGTCGTACGGATCGTAGACCAGCGCCGCCCAGCTCCGCGCCGCGAGGGCACAGGCCGTGAAATCTCCCCGCCAGCTCGCTAGCGAGCCCATGTGCTCGCTCATGTTGCGCTCGACGTAGCTCGGCACCGCGACGGCTTGCGGCGCGAGGCCGCGGAAGTAGAACTCGTGGAGAAGGCCCTCGTTCGCAGAGGCCACCTGCTTTTGCCGGAGCGTACGATACCCGGCGAGACCGGCGGGGCTGCGATCGGCCTTCCCCAGCGCGACTTCCGTCGAGCGTAGCGTGTCGACGGCCTGCACGTATGCGTCGTGGTTGGCGGCAAGCTGCGCCTGAGTGAGAAAGCCCGGCAGCTCCGCATGCGGCAACGGCGCCACCGTCCTCGGCTGAAAGCCGGGCTGGCCCGCCAGCAGCCCCTCGCTCGAGAGACCGGTCTCGCTGGGCGCGGCGGCCTCCTCGGAGGCAGCCCACAGGCGTCCACTCGCCGCACCCCCGATGGCGAGCGCGAGCGCGGCCAGCACGCCGCGGCGCGACACTCCTGCCTCTGTCATCGTCATCTCGGTTCGCTTCGTGTCATTCATCGCATCTCTCACGGGTCACTTCTTCTGCGTATCCAGGGCGGATTTGACCCCCCGCGCGAGCTCCTCGGCCGGGCCCTTCGCCCAGAAGTGCAGGAACATGATGCGCGGCTGCTCGTGCGTCATGTGGTTGTGGATCGCGACGATGTTGATGTCCGCGTGACGCAGCGCCTTGAGGACGTCCTGCAGCTCGTCCTCGAGCATCGCGAAGTCGCCATCGACCACCGCGGCTCGCTGGCTCCCCGCGAATGCCGCCCAGGTGTTCACGCCCATCGCCTCCCCGACCTCGGTGCCGTGCATGGACGTCTTGCGGCCGAAGGAGAACTTCGCGATCCCGTCCTTCGCCTGCGCGGAGGCACCGAGGATCGCCTCGAGCGGCTTTGAGTCGATCGTGCTCTTCGACGGGATGCTCACGCCCCCGAAGCCGGTTCCCCGCTGCGCCGCGTTCGCCGCGTCCAGGGCCTTCCGAACTCCCGTCGCCAGCTGCTCGGTGGTCCCCACGCCGCCGATGTGCATGAAGAAGACGCGCGGGCGGTCGAAGAAGAAGTGGTTGTGCAGCGCGGTCACCTGGAGCCCGTTGTCGAGCGCGGCGCTCATGGTGGGATTCACCTGCGGCTCGGTCAGGGTCATGTCGCCCATGACGATCGTCTTGTCGCCCGCCGCCTGGAACGCGGCCCACGTCGTGAGGCCCTGGAACGGCTGCATCTTCACCCCGTCGATGACTGCCCCGAGGTCCCCGCGTGGCACGCTGACCTTCGCGATGCCGTTCTTCACGTCCGGCTCGAGGCCAGTGATCTTCGCGATCAGCTCCGCGTCGGGCTCCTCGGCCGCCGCACTCCTCGCCACGACCCCGGCGAGGACCAGCAGCAGCAACACACGCATCGTCTTCATGACGCCTCTCCTTTCCTTCCTCATCGTTCGTGTCATCGGTGCGAGATGCCGCCCCCGACCTGACTTCCACCGAAGAGCACCCAGATACCGAGGAGCGTGACCAGGGTGAAGGCCATGCGCTGCCCGCTGCGCAGGATCCGGTCGCCAGCGCGGAGGCGCCAGGCGAGGCGCCCGAACGCGATGAGCGTCACGGCAAGCCCGAACAGGACGTGGAGCGAGACGGAGCTCTCCAGACGGAACAGGTGTGTCAGCCGATCGTGCAAGCCGTTCCAGAAGGGCGAGTCCCCGCCGAGGTCCGCCCCTGCATCACGGATGCCCGTGAGGATCGTCGGCACCAGGCTCACGACGGCCGCCGCGAGCAGCCAGGTCGAGGACTGCGCCAGGCGCACGTTCGGCCGCACCAGGAGCGCGCACACGAACCCCGCCTCGAGAACGAGAAGGGCGATCGGGAAGTGGACCAGGAGCGGATGCCACTGCGCCCATGGCGCGGGGACCAATGCGAGGAGCGGCCGCTTCTCCCATGGTGGATGCCGTCCGACGCCACCGGACGGGACGGGCGAGGACGGCGTCGTCGCCGCCCCTTCCCCAGCGATCTCCGACGCGACCTGCCGCAGCTGCTCGATCGGCTGATAGCCGAAGAGCGTCGTCGAGAACGTGCCATCCGCCTTGACGAGGTAGGTCGCGGGGAATCCTTCGTACCCGAACACGTCCCGGAGCGCCGGGACCATCATCACGACCGGGAAGGGAAGCGGGTTGCGCGCGAGCTGCTGGCGGGCTGCATCGACCGTGTCCGGCGTCTCCACCGGATCGACCAGCACCTCGACGACCGAAATCCCGCGTTGCCGAAGCTCCGGCTGGAGGGTCTGCAAGTCCTTCAGCTCCATCGAACAGACCGGGCACCAGCTCGCGAAGAAGTTCACGATCACGGGCTTGCCCACGAGGTCCCTCGACGAGAAGGGCTGGCCATCGAGCGTCTGCGACTCGAAGCTGGGAAGGGGGCGGCCCCGGAGCGCCTCCGAGACCGACGGGAGGAGCGCCGCGCCGACGTCATCGACGCTCAGACCGATGGCGACCGTTCCCGCGACGAAGAGTGCGTGCCAGCGACGGCGGCGCGCATGGGTCCTCTCCCTCGTCATCGTCGTCCGTCGCCCTTCTGCTCGCTGAGGAACGCATACAGCGCGTCGTACAGGAACGACACCTTCTCGACGGTCTCGTGATCGTCACGGGCGACCAGCGGGAAGCCGTGGGAGATCGCCCGCAGTCCGGCGGACTCCGGCCTCGAGCCGACCTGATCGGCAAAGTCGGCGCCGCGAACGATCTGCGCGAGCGCGTGGAGCGCCGCATCACCGGGATGGTACTCGTCAACCAGGGCCTCGAACGAGCAACGCCCTACGTCGTCGAGGTGGGGATAGGTGGCCCCCGGCGCGTCGAAGCCCCTCGCCCCCTCGCGGTCCTGGACCTCCGCGACTTGGTCGGGCTCGACGAAGACGAAGGCGGCCGCGGGGTCGATGAACCGACGAATGAGCCAGGCCGTGGCGGTCCGGTTCACGCGGATATTCCGGCGCGTCACCCACTTCACGTCTCTCCCTCCCTACCCTGCGCAAGACGCGCGCT
>WNGD01003952.1_pt1 | contig 14791 bp, 13 predicted proteins | sample 5400671 | NCBI WGS metagenome assembly WNGD01 (sample SAMN13153369, study PRJNA577476) | soil metagenome | isolation source: 40 cm soil or saprolite under grassland replicate 2 | place: USA:California | collected 2016-06-15 | reverse complement strand
CTGACCTACGCCGCGCTCGCCCCCGAGCTCACCGTGATCGCACCCTGGCGCGAGTGGGACATGAAGGGCCGCGCGGACCTGATCGCCTATGCCGAGCAGCACCGCATCCCGATCACCGCGACGGCCGAGAAGCCGTACTCGAGCGACCGGAACCTCCTGCACGTGAGCTACGAGGGCGGCGTCCTCGAGGACCCGTGGCGGGCGCCCTACGAGGACATGTTCCAGCTCACGGTCGCGCCCGAGCGCGCCCCGGACCGGGCCGAGGAGATCGAGGTCGAGCTCGCGGCGGGCGTGCCGGTGGCGGTGAACGGTGAGCGCCTCGCGCCGGCGGCGCTCCTCGCGCGCTTGAACGCGCTCGCCGGCGCACACGGCGTCGGGCGGGCCGACGTGGTCGAGAACCGCTACGTCGGGCTCAAGTCGCGCGGCGTGTACGAGACGCCGGGCGGCACGGTCCTGCGCGCGGCCTTCCAGGCGGTCGAATCGTTGACCCTCGACCGCGAGGTCATGCACCTCCGCGACGCGCTCGTGCCGCGCTACGCCGAGATGGTCTACTACGGCTACTGGTTCGCCCCCGAGCGCGTCATGCTCCAGGCCGCGATCGACGAGGCGGCGCGCGCGGTGACCGGCACGGCGCGCCTCCGCCTCTACCGCGGCGGCGTGCGGGTCGTCGGGCGGAAGGCGCCGCGCTCGCTCTACGACCCGAAGCTCGCGAGCTTCGACGAGGCGGGCGGCTACCGCCAGGCGGACGCGGGCGGGTTCATCCGGCTCTCGGGCCTGCGGCTGCGCATCAAGGCGCTGGTCGAGCGCAACAAGCCATGAATCGCCGCCGCGCCCGGGCGCGGGCGCCGAAGGCGTGGGCCGGACGCTTCGCCGCGCCGCCCGCCCCCGCGGCCGAGGCCTTCACGGCCTCCCTGCCCTTCGACCGCCGCCTCTACCCGCACGACGTCGCCGGCAGCGTGGCGCACGTGCGCGCGCTGGTGCGCGCGCGGCTCCTCACCCGGCGCGAGGGCGCGCGCCTCGAGCGCGGGCTCGCGCGCGTGCGCCGCGAGCTCGACGCCGGCCGCTTCCGCTTCCTGCCCTCCGACGAGGACATCCACATGGCGATCGAGCGGCGCCTCACCCAGCTCGTCGGCCCGGTCGGCGGGAAGCTCCACACCGGCCGGAGCCGGAACGATCAGGTGGCGCTCGACCTGCGCCTCTGGCTGCGCGCCGAGGGCCACGCCGTCGACGCCGCCCTGGCCCGCGTGCAGCGCGCGCTCGCCGCGCTCGCCCGCCGCCATCGCGACGCGCTCCTCCCCGGCTACACGCACCTCCAGCGCGCGCAGCCGATCCTCCTCGCGCACCACCTGCTCGCCTATCACGAGATGCTGGCGCGCGACCGGACGCGCTTCCGCGACTGCCGCGCGCGCGCCGACGAGCTGCCGCTCGGCGCCGGCGCGCTCGCGGGCGCGGGCTTCCCCCTCGATCGGCGCTTCGTCGCGCGCCAGCTCGGCTTCGCGCGCGTCACGGCCAACAGCGTGGATGCGGTCGCGGACCGCGACGCGGCGGTCGAGTTCCTGGCCGCCGCGGCGATCTCGGCCGTGCATCTCTCCCGCCTCGCCGAGGAGCTCGTGCTGTGGGCGACCGAGGAGTTCGGCTTCGTCGAGCTGCCCGACGCCTTCGCGACCGGCAGCTCGATGATGCCGCAGAAGAAGAACCCGGACGTGGCGGAGCTGGTGCGCGGCAAGACCGGGCGCGTGACGGGCGCGCTGGTGGCGCTGCTCACCATGCTGAAGGGCCTGCCGCTCGCCTACAACCGCGACCTCCAGGAGGACAAGCCGCCGCTCTTCGATGCGGCCGACACCCTCCGGCAGTCGCTCGACGTCATGGCCGGGATGCTGCCGCACCTGCGCTTCGACACCGCCCGGATGGCGGCGGCCGCCGACGGGCTCCTCCTCGCGACCGACCTGGCCGACCTGCTGGTCGAGCGCGGCGTCCCCTTCCGGCGCGCGCACGAGATCGTGGGCGGGCTCGTGCGGCACTGCCTCGCGGCCGGGACGTCGCTGCGCGAGCTCGACGCCGCCGTCCTGCGCAAGCACTCGCCGCATCTCACCCCGGAGCTCGTCCGCCGCCTCACGCCCGCACGCTCCGTGGCGCGCCGGCGCGTGATCGGCGGCACGGCGCCACGCGAGGTCGCGCGCCAGCTCGCGCGCGTGGAGCGGGAGGTCGCCCCGTGAGGCACGCCGCGGCCGTGCTGCTGGCGCTCGCGTGCGCGCTGCCCGCCTGCGGCAGCAAGTCGCGCCCGGTCGCGCCCGAGCTGGTCGAGCCCGAGACGGTCGAGAACCTGGCGGCGATCGCGACCCCCGACGGCGTGCGCCTCTCCTGGCTCCGGCCGACGCGCTACACGGGCGGGGGCCGCATGAACGACCTGGGCAGCTTCGAGATCGAGCGCGCGCCGGGCGAGGGTGCGGCGCCCGCGTTCGCGAAGATCGGCACCGTCACGCTCGAGGACCAGCAACGCTTCCGCAAGGAGCGCCGCCTCGAGTGGGTGGACAAGGACGTGCGCCCGGGCGAGCGCTACCGCTATCGCGTCACGGCGGTGACGCTGGACCACTACCGGAGCGCGCCCGCGGGGCCGGTCAACGTGCGCTACGGGAATCCGCCGAGCGCGCCGGCCGAAGCGCCGTCGGGGAAGCCGTAGACATGCGGGTCGTACCTCCGGCCGTCCGATGGGAGCCGATGGTCCACGCGGCTCGCAACGGCGCCCGGGCCCGGCAGACCCAAGGGTTTCTTGCTCCCTTCCCGAGGCTTGTTTAGACTTCGCGGCCAAAGTCTGAATAGCCACGGCGGCTATTCAGATTCGCTGAGCAAGGAGGCCCCGGAAGTGCGGCGCGGCGAAACCGGCCGGTACGAGCTGACGACCGTCGGCGGCGAGCAGGTCCGCGCCTTCATCCCCAGCCCGCTGCCGCCCGTCCCGCCACCGGCCATGGACGGGGGCCTGCAGGCCCTCTTGGAAGCCGCAGTGCTCGCGCTCGGCCGGCTCGATGGCGTCTCGACGCTACTGCCGGACAAGGCGCTGTTTCTCTACACCTACGTTCGCAAGGAGGCCGTGCTCTCGTCGCAGATCGAAGGGACGCAGTCCTCGCTGTCCGATCTCCTTCTCTACGAGCTCAATGAAGCGCCCGGCGTGCCACTCGCCGATGTCGTCGAGGTGTCCAACTACGTCGCGGCCCTCGACCATGGCCTCGCCCGGCTGCGCGGGGGCTTCCCGCTCGCGAAACCATGACGCGCTCAAGGCGCGGCCGATTCAGTCGATGTCGAGCGTCTGCGACACGACCGGCCTCTCGTTCCCCGCCGTCTCATCGGCGATGGACCTCCTGGTCGACCTCGAGATCGCACGCGAGCTGACGGGCAAGCGTCGGAACCGGCTCTTCGTGTACGACCGGTACCTCACCATTCTCAACGAAGGAACGGAGCGGGCATGAGCGACGATATGCCCGAGCGCTCGTTCGAGGAGGTGGCGCCTACGCCGACCGGCGCTCGACGCCACCGAGCCCGAGGTGTAGGCGGGCTCACGGAGGAACGGAGGTCGATGGCGAGCTCATCAATGGACGACCTTCCCCTGATCCTGGGATTCACGGTCGTGGCCTTCGTGCTCGGCGCGGCGACGCCGGTGATCGTCCATCGCCTCGAGCCCGCGCCCCCGCCGCCCCGCCCGAGCCAGGATCTGTTGCAGCTCCGCGAGGCGGTCGGCGCCCTCGACCGGACCGTCGGCGATCTCTCGAAGACCGTCAGCGGCCTCACCGCGGACGTGAACCGGCTCCGCGTGGAGGTCGCCGCCGCGCAGCATCCCCCGGAGCCGCCGTCTCCGTCGGCCTCCCCGCCGGCTCCTCAGCTCGAGACCGCTCCCGCCGCTCCCGGCGCTCCCGGCGCTCCCGGCGCCAGCGCGGGCGAGGCATCCGATCAGCCGCCGGAAGCTCAGTCTCCCTGAAGTATCTGCCTCGAGCAGCCGGAACCGTCTACCTCCTACGCCGACTCCGGACCCCCTGACTCGGCTCTCCTCTTTCGGCGACCTACAATTATCCTGCTTTCAGCCTCTGCGTTTGCTTGTCCGGTTCGGAACTTGCGCCCGTAGCCGGTCCTCCCCTCCTCGCCGCCGCCTACCGGTGGGCCGGGTACTGGACCACCTGCTGGAAGGTGGGCCGGTTGATCCACGGGATGTCCGGCACGCTCACCACGCCGACCGCCGAGAAGACGATGTCGTCGTCGGCCGGATTGCACTGGCCGGCGCCCTGGTTCGCGCGCGCGCAGCTCCACGCCGTCGGGTCCGCCGAGCCGTACGCCGCTGCCAGCGCATCGATGGCGCCCTGCAGGGCGCCCTGGACCGCGGTCTGGCAGGCGCTCAGGCTGCCGTTGCCGCCCTGCCCGGCGCCCCCGCAGTAGACCTGCGAGTAGCCGTTCGCGATGGCGGGGTTCACCGCCTGCCGGAGCGACCGCTGCAGGTAGCCCTCCCAGCCGCCGTCGTAGGCCGACCCGAGCGGGCCGGGGGGGTTGTTGAGCGCGTTCAGGCCCGCGAGCAGCCCGAACTCGCTCGCGTCGAGCCACGGGTCGAAGACGGCGTGCGCGAGGCGCGGGTAGAGCGCGTCCATGATCGCGACGGCCGTGCCCTCGTCGTAGCGGTTCGGGTCGACGAGCGCCCGGCGGTGTGCGCCGTTGGCCGCCCAGTTCTGGAGGATCTGCAGCACCTGGCCCTGGGTCGGCGTGAGCGACGCGCCGGCGAGCAGCGCGCCGAGCTGCGCCACGAGCTGCGAGCCGTCGAGGTCGACCGAGCCGGCGTCCTCCATGGCGTTGACGACGTCGACCGGGGCGGCCGGGCGGACGGCGAGCACGGCCGTCAGCCGGTCGCTCAGCGACTGTACGCGGTAGACCGGGCCGTAGGCGTAGTTGTTGTCGGCCGCCGAGAACCCCGGCGCGGGCTTGTTGTTCCAGTTCGTCATCCAGCCGCGCGACGGGTTCACGGCGTGGGGGTGCGGGTCGGACGACGAGCCGTCGGCGCGGAGGAAGCCCTGCCATTCCCACTCGCCGGTCCCCCAGCTCGGGAAGTTGGGATCGACGCCGGCAGCGCGCAGCGGGAGCTTCCCCGACTGGTAGTAGGCGATGTCCCGGGCGTCGACGTAGAACCAGTTGAACGTGCCGGTCTCCTTGGCCGCCGCGCGCAGGAAGTCGGCGGCGCCGTGGATGAAGTCGGGGTCGTTCCACTCGAGGAAGGCGGGCGACGAGCCGAGCTCGTCGAACCAGGTCGAGCGCTGGAGGGAGACGGCGACCGGGATCTGCTGTCCCGTCGCCGGATCGATCGCCATCGTGCGGCCCACCACCGGCCCGTGCACGGTGCGCTCGATCTGGATGGTGATGACCGAGGGCGCGCCGGTGCCGCCGGGCGACGGCTTGGCGATCTGGCGGTCGGTGCGCTCGTACATCGGGGTGCAGACGCCCCGGTAGAGGTACGCCGTGCTCTGCAGTGTCGGCGGTGAGCCGTCGGGATTGCAGAGCTTCTCGAGCCGCTCGTCGATGATGTCCGAGCTGGCCGAGGTGGCGCTCCACGCGTAGTCCACGCCGCGTCCCAGCTCGACGAAGATGTCGGTGCCGGGGAACGCCGCGCCGCGCGCGTGCAGGCCGGGGCCGTGGATCTCGAACTCGCGCAGGATCTCGGGCGCGAAGTAGGCGACCTGCGGACCGAAGACGGCGATCGGATTGCCTCCCGCGCTGCGCGTGCGGCCGACCACGAGCGCGTTGCTCGCGTGGGGCGCCGGGCGCAGGAGCGCGCTCAGGTCGACCGACACGGGACCGATGGCGATCTGGCCGAGCCCCGGCCGCGGCGCGGGCAACGGACCGCCGTTGCAGAAGTCGGTGGTGGCGGGGGCGACGGGCATCGCGACGGCCTTCGGGTCGACCGTCCCCCCGCTCATGTAGGGGAACGACTTGTCGAGCGTGGCCGGCGCCTCCGGGTCGTTCTGCGAGCGGAAGTCGCGCCAGATGGCGTTGCCCTGCGCGGCGCCGTAGCGCTGCACGAGCGAGCGATTGAAGAGCGCGCTGTCCACCTCGTCGCCGCCGCCGATGGCGAAGATGGCCTGCACGAGCGTCGCGGTCGCCACGATATCGGTCGGCCTCCAGGGCTCCGGCACCTCCTGCAGGGCCGGGTACTCGGCCGGCAGGAGGTCGGGGTTCGTGAGCGCCGCCTGGATGTAGGCATTGACCCCGTCGACGTAGGCCTGGCCGTCGGCCACGACCTGCTGGCCCTCCGTGTGGGTGGCATCGAAGGGGGCCGTGAACTCGGTCGTGAGCCGGTCGACCTGCTGCTGCAGCTCGACCTCGTTGTAGCCGGCGACGCGCGCGACCGAGCAGTCGAGGGCGAGCGTGCTGTCCGACGGGCCGAGGAAGGCGGAGGCCTGCGCACGCCCGACGTGTCGCAGCACGTCCATGAAGAACAGGCGGTCCTCGGCGGCGGCATAGCCCGAGGCGAACTCGGCGTCCGCGCGCGTGTTGCCGAAGATGTGCGGCGTGCCAAAGGCCTTGTCGCGCACGATGACGGCGCCCGCACGCGGCACCTCGACGCGCTCGATCTGGTCGGCGGGCACGCCGAAGCTCGCATCCTTGTAGAAACGGCCGAGGTCGGCGGCCTGGAGGTGGGGCGCCACCAGCTCCAGGCCGGCGTACGGCGCGACCTGATCCTGCTGGTGCGGCGGCACGCCCCCTCCGGCCTCCTGCTGCGCGAACTCGGCCGCGTTCACCAGGCCGTCCGCCCCGGGGGGCAGGATGTTGTGCGCCTGGCCGAGCGCGCAGTCGAGAAACGGGGCCCCGGCGGGACCCTGCACGGTGGTACAGGTCGAGCGCGCGGCCGCCGTGCCCGCCGCGACGAGCGTCGCCGCGAGGAGCATCGACAGCAGGTTGCGGATCGATGGTGACGCGAGTGTGCCCATGGAGCGCGCATAACGGGCCGGCGCCGGAGGCTCAAACCCGAGGCGGGTGGCACGGCGGAACGGCAATGGGGGATGGGGTGAGGAAAAGTAGGTGATCGGCGACGAGGGCCGCATCACGAGCGCGGCCCGGTGTACGGGCACCAGCGATTCGCCGGGACCCCGGCGCACGGGTCCGGCATCGGGTCCTGACGCGCCAGGGGCAGCATCTGGACCTGGGTGGGGCCCGGGTAGCTGGACCCCGGCGGGCAGGGGGTGACGCCCGCGGCACAGGCGAGCTCGGCGAGCAGGACCGTCGAGTCGCCCGGGCCGGGCTGGTCGCACGGCGGCCCGTCCACGGCGGGGCTCTCGATGTTGGGCGGATCGCTGGTCAGGCCGGCGGGATCCATGTTGCCGAAGAAGCAGTTCTTCGGCGTGGCGCTCGCCTCGTTGGCGAGGTCGCCGTTGGTCGGGTTCCCGAAGAAGCCGTTGTTGACGAGCTGGTTCCGCGTGACGATGTTGCCCTTGGCATTGAAGAAGCAGACGTCGCCGAGCTGCGTGCCGCCCTGGCAGGTGGCGATCGGGGGCGGCGTCTCGCTGTCGGGGTAGTCGTGGACGACGATGCCCCACGCGCCATTGTTCTCGACCAGGTTGTCCTGGATGGTGTCGAACATGCCGCCCACGAGCTCGATGCCGGTGCCCACCGGCGCCTCGCCCGCGAGCCCGGCGGCCGGCGCGTTCGCGTTGTTGTTGTCGTGCACGTGGTTGCGCTGGATGAAGGTGCACGAGCCCGTGCCGTCCGGGCAGAGCCCGCTCTGCGGCGGCGGCGCGTCGTCGTTGTTGAGGGAGCTCGGCACGATGCCCGTCTTGTTGTGATCCCACTCCGAGTCCTCGATGCGGAGGTGCCCGCCGGCGTTCGTGCCCGAGTAGCCGAGCGCGCTGTTCTGCGCGTGCACGTGGCTGAGCACCGCGTTGCAGTCGGGGCAGGCGCCCACGTAGAAGTCCGAGTCGCCCATGTTGCTCGCGTACGAGTAGGCGATGGTACCGGGGCCCTTGGCGTTGCTCGCGAAGATGCCGTACATCGCCATCGGCGACGACGGGCTCTCGTAGTACATGGACGTGGCAGTGAGATAGGCGCCCGAGTAGCTCCCCATGCCGATCGTGCCGCTGCCATCGCCGCCGTTCCACCAGATCTCGTTGCCCTCCTCGGGGTTCGCGAGGTAGTTGCAGACGGTCAGGCTCTCGATGGAGACGCCGTCGACCTTGAACGCCTCGATGCCGTTGCGCGCCGTGAAGTCCTGGAGCGTCACGTCCGACGGGCACGGGTGCGCGGCGGAGCCGTTGCTGCCGTCGACGATGACGAGGTTCCGGTCGAGGCCGCGGAGGTGGATGTTCGGCGTGGTGATGAGGACGCCGGCCTGGTTGGTCCCCTTCTCGTGGTAGACGCCGGGCCACACCAGCACCCAGTCTCGGGGCCCGGCCCGTCTAATCGCCTGCGAGATGGTCGTGAACTGCGTGCCGCGCGGACAGGGGAAGGTGCTGCCGTTGCAGACGCGGAGCACCTGCGGCCCCGCCAGAGCGGGACCGGCGGTGGTGGCGAGCAGCAGTGCCGTTGCGACGACGGGCGTGCGCGAGGGAATGGCCATGAGCGGTGAGTTGCCTTGCGGCCGGCAGACGTCAAGTGGTTCCGGGCCCTCTCCCATCTTTCCGTCCGCTTCGTAACCTGCCTCCGTTGCGTCTCTCCCCCGACGGCGGGGCGGATGGTCGCGGACGGCGGATGACCCCACCTCTCCCGGGCGCCCCGACGGCGCGCGCCGGTTCGGCTGCCCTTCCACTTGCTTTCTTCGCACCCGCGCCCTATGGAGCGTCGATCACGCGTGACCCATAGGAGGGATGTCGAATGGCGAACAAGGGGAAGAAGGGGTCTGTCCGAGCCCTCTCGAAGCTCGACCTCAGCAAGCCGCTGAAGATCGCTGCCGCCGCGAAAGCGCGGAGCAAGGGCGACGTTTTCCGCACCATCGCCGACCACGTCGGCATCCACCGCCGAGACGTCGCGGCCGTCTTTCACGCCATGGCGCACATGATCAAGGCGGACCTCTCGAAGAACGGCGCCGGCGTGTTCAAGGTCCCCGGCTTGATGCGGATCACGGTCAAGCGGAAGCCGGCCACCAAGGCGCGCATGGGCATCAACCCGTTCACCAAGGAGCAGGTGATGTTCAAGGCCAAGCCGGCCCGGAACGTGGTGCGGGTGCGGCCGCTGAAGCCGCTCAGCCAGATGGTCTAGGGGCGCGCCCGAGCTACTCCACCTCGTTGGTGAGCATCTGCTCGAGGGTCTGCCGCCGGCGCACGAGCCGCAAGCTCCCGTCGGGCTCGCGCAGCACCTCGGGCGCCAGCGGATAGGAGTTGTAGTTGCCGGTGCACATCGCGGCGCAGTACGCGCCCGCGCCGCCGACCACGACCAGGTCGCCGATCTCAGGGCGCGGCACCTCGCGCGGCGTGAGCGCCTCGGGATCGCCCGGCGCGGGGGTGAGCACGTCGCCCGACTCGCAGCACGGACCGACGAACACGACGCGCGCCGTGGCTCGCCCGCCCGCGACGACCGTGATCGGGTGCTGCGCGCCATAGAGTGAGGGGCGGGTCACCTCCGTCATGCCGGCGTCGAGCTTGGCGAACAGGTAGCCGTCCTCGCCGGTGTCGACCACGTCGACGCAGGTGGCCACCACGGCGCCGGCGTTGGCGACCAGGTAGGCCCCCGGCTCGATCTCGAGGCGGAGCTTCCGCCCGGTCCGCCGATGGAAGTCGACGAACGCCTCGCGCACGACCGACCCGACCGCGACCAGGTCCGTCGCCTGCTCGCCCGGGACGCGCGCCACCTTGAAGCCGCCGCCGAGGCTGACCGTGGTCACGTCGGGGAGCCGCGCCGCGATCTCGAGCACGAGGCCCGCCACGCGCGTCCACACCGCCGGATCGCTGCCCGACCCGATGTGGGTGTGGAGCCCGCGAATGGCCAGGCGGTGGCGGGCGGCGAGCGTCTTCGCCTCGTCCAGGTACGCGTGCCAGATGCCGAAGCTCGAGGCGGGGCCGCCGGTGTTGGTGCGCTTGGTGGAGCCGCTGCCGAGGCCCGGGTTCACGCGGATGATCGCGGCGCGCTCCGGAAAGGCGCGGCCGTAGCGGTCGAGCTGGTGGAGCGAGCAGGCGTTGTAAAGGACGCCCAGCGCGACGAACTCCTCGAGCCGGCGGGACGGCACCTGCGAGGTGAGCTGGATGCGCGCGGGGGCGAAGCCGGCGCCGAGCGCGCGCTCGACCTCGGGGTCGCTCGAGGCGTCGATGTGGAGCCCGAGGTCGCGGAACAGCCCGAGGACGGCGTGGCTCGGGTTCGCCTTCATCGCGTAGCGCAGCGTGAACCCGAAGGCCTGCGGGAAGGCGAGCGCGGCGCGCGCCGCGGCCTCGAGCGCCGCGCGATCGTAGACGTAGCACGGGGTGCCGAACCGCTCGCGCACCAGGGCCGCCTCGGCCGAGGTGAGGAACATGGGGCGCAGAGAATCATCCACGGGCGCTCGAATGCAAACGGCGGACGCCCACGAGCGTCGAGCCGGGCGCGGTTGACGCTGCAACGGAGCGCATTGTAAGGGTCGCCGTGGCGCCATGGCCACGCTGCGCTTCGCGAAGCTCCACGGGACGGCGAACGACTTCATCTACGTCGACGCGCGCGCGGGCTTCCCGGGCGACCCCGCGGCGCTCGCGCCCCGGCTCTGCGACCGCCGCCGCGGCATCGGCGCGGACGGCCTCATCCTCCTGCTGCCGCCCTCGAACGGCGAGGCCGACTGCCGCATGGCGATCTACAACGCCGACGGGAGCCGCCCCGAGATGTGCGGCAACGGCATCCGCGGGCTCGCCAAGTTCGTCCACGACCGCGGGCTCTCGCGCGCCGAGCCGCTGCGCGTCGAGACCGACGCGGGTGTGAAGACGATCCACACGCACGCGAGCGGCCGCGGCCGCGTGGCGCGCGTCACCGTCGACATGGGCCGGCCGGTGTGGGACGGCCGCCGGATTCCGGTCGCCGCGGACGGCGAGGTCGTCGAGCGCCCGCTCGAGGTGGATGGGCGCCGTTGGGCCGTCACCTGCGTCTCGATGGGGAACCCGCACTGCGTCGTGTTCGTGGACGACGAGGTCGCCGGCCTGCCGCTCGCCGACCTGGGGCCCCGCTTCGCGCGGCACCCGTTCTTCCCGCGCGGCGTGAACACCGAGTTCGTGCGCCCGGTGGGTTCCGAGCGGCTCGAGATGCGGGTGTGGGAGCGCGGCGCGGGCGAGACCATGGCGTGCGGCACGGGCGCCTGCGCCGCCGCCGTCGCCGCGGCGCGCACGGGGCGGAGCGGCCGGCGGGTGGTCGTGGCGCTCCCCGGCGGCGAGCTGGAGATCGACTGGCGCCCCGACGATCGGGTCCTCATGACCGGCGACGCGGTCGAGGTCTTCGAAGGGCAGGTGGAGGTCTAGTGTCCCGCCCGGGAAATTCGCAGTGCGAGATCGGGTGGGATCGGGGCGCCTGGTGAGGCGCGACGACGAGGAATAGCTGAAGCTATTGCGAGGAGGAGCAACGAAGCAAGGCGCCGCGAGACCGCCCGAGATCGTGCTGCGAATTTCCCGGGCGGGACACTAGCCATGTTCACCGGCGCGATGACCGCCCTGGTCACCCCGTTCCGCGGCGGGGAGGTGGACACGCGCGCCCTCGAGGCGCTGGTCGAGGCGCAGATCGCGGGCGGCATCGACGCGCTGGTCCCCTGCGGCTCGACCGGCGAGGCCGCGACGCTGACGCACGAGGAGCACCTCGCGGTGGTGCGCGCGGTGGTGCGGGTGGCGCGCGGGCGCGTGCCGGTCATCGCCGGCACGGGCTCCAACTCGACGGCGGAGGCCATCCGGCTGACGCGCGGCGCCGGGGAGGCGGGCGCGGACGCCGCCCTCCTGATCTCGCCCTACTACAACCGGCCGACGCAGGAGGGCATCTATCGCCACTACGCCGCGGTCGCCGAGGCGAGCAAGCTGCCGCTCATCGTGTACAACATCCCGGGGCGCACCGGCTCGAACATCACGCCCGACACGATCGCGCGCCTGGCGCGCATCCCGAACGTCGCGGGCGTGAAGGAGGCGAGCGGGAACCTCGCCCAGGTGCTCGAGATCATCGACGCCGCGGGGCCGGACTTCGGGGTCTACTCGGGCGACGACATCCTGACCCTGCCCATCATGGCCGCGGGCGGCCGGGGCGTGATCGCGGTGGGTGCCAACCTGATGCCGCGCGCCTACGCCGAGCTGACCGGCGCGCTCCTCGCGGGCAACCTCGAGCGGGCGCGCACGCTGAACCACCGCCTCCTCCCGCTCATGCAGGCCATGACGCTCGAGGTGAACCCCATCCCGGTGAAGACGGCGCTCGCCCTCATGGGCCGCTGCGCGGACGAGTTCCGCCTCCCGCTCACGCCGATGAGCGCGCCCGCGCGCGCCAAGCTCGAGGCGGTGCTGCGCGAGTACGAGCTTGTCTGAGCGCGCGCTGCCGATCACCGTGTGCGGCGCGGCGGGGCGCATGGGCCGGCTCCTGGTGGCGCTCGCGCGCGAGGACGCACGCCTGCGGGTCGCGGGCGCGGTCGAGGCGGCGGGCCACGCGGCCATCGGGCGAGACGCGGGCGAGGTGGCGGGCGGCGCGCCGCTCGGCGTGCGCGTCGGCGACGCCCTCGCCGCGGTCTGCCGGTCCGAGCAGGTCGTCCTCGACTTCACGGCGCCCGCCGCGACCCTGGCGCACGCCCGCGTCGCCGCCGAGCGCGGCGCGGGCCTGGTGATCGGGACGACCGGCCTCGACGGCGGGCAGCAGCGCGAGCTGGCGGCGCTCGCCGCGCGCACCCGCACCGTGTTCGCCCCCAACATGAGCGTCGGTGTGACCGTGCTGACCGAGCTGGTGAGCCTGGCCGCACGCCTCCTCGACGCGAGCTTCGAGGCCGAGGTCGTCGAGCTGCATCACCACGCGAAGAAGGACGCGCCGAGCGGCACGGCGCTCGCGCTCGGGCGCGCGGTGGCGGCGGCGCGCGGCCTCGCCTTCGAGCGCGCCAGGCGGCTCGCGCGCGAGGGCCAGGTGGGCGAGCGGCCGCGTGACGAGATCGGGATCGTGGGGCTGCGCGCCGGCGACGCCGTCGGCGACCACACGGTGGTCTTCGGCGGCCTCGGCGAGCGCCTCGAGCTCGTCCACCGCGCCCAGAGCCGCGACTGCCTGGCGCGCGGGGCGCTGCGCGCCGCCCTGTGGGTCGCGGGGCGGCCCCCCGGCCTCTACTCGATGCGCGACGTGCTCGGGCTGTGAGACGCGCGGCCGCGCTCGCGATCGCCGTCCTCGCCGCGGCCTGCCTCCACCCGCGGCCCGAGGGGCCGCCGCTCCTCGTGGGCACGAGCGGCGACTACCCGCCCTTCTCGCTCGCGCGCGACGGCACGACCGAGGGGCTCGATATCGAGGTCGCCCGCCGCTTCGCGCGCGACAGCGGGCGCCGCCTCGAGCTCGTCCGCTTCCGCTGGCCGGAGCTGACGCGCGACCTCGCGGCGGGACGCTTCGACCTGGCGATGGGCGGCGTCACGCTCCGCCCCGAGCGCGCGGTGGCGGGCGTGTTCACGCGCCCGGTCGCGGAAGCGGGGGCGGTCGTGCTCGCACACCAGCGGCTCGACCCGCGCACCGCCTGGCTCCGGCTCGGCGTGAACGCGGGCGGGCACCTGGAGCGGCTCGCCGTGCGGCTCTTCCCGCACGCCCTGCTGGTGCGGACGAACGACAACCGCGCGCTCGGGGAGCTGCTCGCCACCGGGGCCGCGGACGCCATCCTGACCGACGAGGCCGAGGCGGACGCGCTCGCGGTCCCTGGCGCCCTCCGCCTGGGCCCGTTCACGCGCGACCGGAAGGGCTACCTCGGGCGCGATCCGGCGCTGGTCGCCGAGCTCGATGCCTGGCTCCGCGCCCGCGAGGCCGACGGCACGCTCGCCGCGCTCCGCGCCCGCTGGCTCGGCGCCGAGCGGGCGCGTGCGCGCTCCGCCTTCGCATCGGACCTGGACGCGCTCCTGGCGCTCGTCGACCTGCGGCTCGCCTTCATGCCAGCAGTCGCCGCGGCCAAGCGGAAGACCGGCCGACCCGTGGAGGACCCGGGCCAGGAGGCGCGCGTCCTCGGCGCGGTGCGCGCCCGGGCCGCCGAGCGGGGCCTCGACCCGACGGCGGTCGAGGCCCTCTTCCGGGCCCAGATCGCGGCGGCGCGCGCCGTGGAGCACGAGTTCCTGGCGCATCCGGAAGAAGGTGACGCCCTCGACCTCGAGCGCGAGGCCCGTCCGGCGCTCGCGCGCATCTCGGAGCTGATCGTGGCCCGCGCCGCGGACCTGACGGCCGACCCGGGCGCGCTCGCGTCGCTCAATCCCGAGCGGGTGGCCGAGTCCCTGGACGGGTCGCTCGCGCCCGCCCCGCACCGGCGCGCGATCGCGAGCGCCATCAAGCACCTCACGGCGAGCCCGATCACACGCCGCGAGAAAACCGCCGTTTGTCAAGGCAGGATAACTCCGCTAGAAGCGGGGCGCCAAAGGGCCGTCGTTGCCGATCCAGATCAAAAAAGCCGAGCGAATCCAGAAACTTCCGCCGTATCTCTTCGCTGAGATCGACCGCGTGAAGCGCGAGGTCGCGGCGCGCGGAGCAGACCTGATCAACCTCGGCATCGGGGATCCCGACACCCCGACGCCGGCCCACATCGTGGCCCGCCTGCGCGAGGCGGCGGGCAACCCGGCCAACCACCGCTACCCGGACTACGAGGGCCTGCTCTCCTTCCGCGAGGCCGCCGCGGCGTGGATGAAGAGCCGCT
>WNGD01003951.1_pt1 | contig 14794 bp, 9 predicted proteins | sample 5400671 | NCBI WGS metagenome assembly WNGD01 (sample SAMN13153369, study PRJNA577476) | soil metagenome | isolation source: 40 cm soil or saprolite under grassland replicate 2 | place: USA:California | collected 2016-06-15 | reverse complement strand
GAAACGGCTCGCCCGATTTCCAGGCGCGTAATATTCAAAACACTTCACCTTTCAACGTATACGGCTGGCCTTCGATTTCCGTTCCCTGCGGCTTCACTCCGTCGGGCTTGCCGATTGGATTACAGATCAGCGGTCCGCTTGGAGCCGATGCCCTTGTGCTGCAAGTTGCCCACGCCTACGAGCAAGCCACAGACTGGCACAAACGCAAGCCGAACACCGTGTAACCACCGCGGGTATTTTTCCCTATCTCGGCCGGATTTACCCACGCGGTAACTTGTTTACCACCACAAAGCATTGAAAGCATTGAAAGCACTGTTCTGACAAAGGGTAACAATATTGCCTACGTTGCCCTGCGTACACAAAACCGCTAGCGGATACACCGGGGGTCTTATGAAAAAAACTTGCGAGAATGTGGATCTTGAGCCAGTAATTACGAACTCTGGTACGCCGAATATACGTATCCTCCTTGTTGATGCCCATACGCTCTTCTTAGCCGGTTTGTGCTCTTTAATGCGAAACGAACCGGGCCTCACTGTCGTCGGGGAGGCTGTCAACGCTGCCGAAGCGATTGCCTGCGCGCGCACAAGGCCGGACGTCATCATCATCGATTTGGTTCTCGGCAGCGAGAACACCCTGGATTTTCTTCCGGATTTGATCGAAGCCGGAGAGGGCGCCCGCGTTCTTGTGGTGACCGGCGTATCCGATCCCCAACGGCATCTGCGCGCCGTACAGCTTGGGGCTATGGGTGTCGTGCTGAAGACCGAATCGCCGGGTTGTCTCTTCAAGGCCATTCGGAAGGTCCACACTGGAGAGATGTGGCTTAACCGCTCGATGATGGCCTCAGCGATGGCAGAAGCGTTTCGGGCGACCGCGGCGAAGAAACCGGATCCTGAGTCGGCTAAGATCGCCAACCTGAGTTCACGCGAGCGGCAAGTCATCGTGATGCTGAGTCAGGGATTGAAAAACAAGGAGATCGCAAACCGATTGTTCATCTCTGAAAAGACCGTGGGCCACCATCTGAGCTCGATCTTCTCCAAGCTGGATGTCAAGGACCGGCTTGAATTGTTGGTCTACGCCTACCGGCACAATCTTGCGAAAATTACGCCGGCTCCTGCTGCGAACCTTCCGGACCAACGCCTGGCCTCCTAGACTGCTTTTGATCGCAACTCAGCGCCACAACCCCTCTCGTCTAAGCCCAGCGGCATAGGCGATTTGTCCCAAAAAAATTTCACAAAAATAGGGGAAGCTGCCGATGCGCAGTCCCCTGGCAATTCGTCAGGATTCATTGAAAACAGCACTGATCCCGAAATCAAACGGTTGTTCCGACGAATGGAGTGACTTAATTAGATTGACGAAACATCAGACGTAAGCTCTTATGGTTTTCGGAGAGTTCTCGGCACCATCCAAGCGCAGGATCCGTCTGGGTTGACGGCCGTTAGGATTCAGAGTCGCAAATCAGAGAAAAGGACTAGAGAAATAGGGGCCGCTGAACGATAGCCGCTGGCAGGCAGTTACGCTTTGGGTCAAGGCGAATGGATGTGCGGCATCGGGTTTGATTCTGCCGCTGTGACTCAGGGGGCGGAGCCATACTTATAAGACACGCAGCACGAGCTACGATGTCGAGTGGGCGTCGGCCCGGTTAACTACGATCTCTCTAATCTCCTCGCCCACTTTCCACCGACCAACGGCAATGGGTCTTGAGCCGCTATCTCGAAGTATGCGGCAGCTGGGTTCTGGAATTTGTGTCGATTTTTAAAAGCAACAAGGGATTTTCGAGAGCTGCGCTGGTTCCGGAAAAGCAACACAGAATTGTCACGAGCAGTGTGGATTTTTTAAAATTTTCGCATCTTCTGCGGACATGGCTTGAGTAGCCGCCTCACCTGGAAGGGGCAGCGCGCCTCCGGTTGATCCTTCACCAAGCTTGCGAGCGTTTCCGCGACGTCATTGCCTGAAATAACTGCTTCACTCAGGAGTTCGTAAACCACGACGCCAATGCCCAGACGGGGGGCCGCAACCGTCGTTTTGTGGAATGGAATAGCCGAGTGGAATAACCCAATTGGATTAAACCAATTTCCACCAAGACGAAAAGTCACACGTAAGCTCTTATGTTTTTCGAGAGTGTTCGCACCGTTCAAGCTCAGGCCCCGTCCGGGTTGGCGACTCAGAGTCGCAAACTACAGAGCGCGGATGGTGACGAAATCCCAGTGGGAATCAAAATTGGCCGGGTTGGGAGAGCGCCTGAGGATTTCGCTTTCACAAGTTGATTTTAGGAAAAGGTCTAGAAAAACGGTACACGCGCACAGACAAGTGTGCGTCAGGCCGAGAACGGTTAGCTGTTGCACACCGGCGCTAGAAAGTGCGCTGTAGCTCAGAGAAGTGGTCATGGAGGATTCAAAAAATACGCGATTCACTAACTTGGAACCTAACGAGAAATCTAAAGCACCCCACCCTGCAATTGATGCAATTTCTTCCAACCATGGTTTCGCCAGGCCGGTGGTTCGCGGGAAATTTCTTTACTGTAATGATCAAAAGCTATGGGTCAGAGGAGTCACGTACGGAACATTCCGGCCGGACCAACGCGGAAGTGAATTTCATAATCGCGATCGTGTGGAGACGGATTTTCTTCTGATCGCGGATGCAGGAATAAATGCTGTCCGGACATACACAGTGCCGCCCCTGTGGTTCCTGGATCTTGCTTATAGGCAGGGGCTGTATGTCATGGTTGGCCTTCCATGGGAGCAACACATTGCGTTCCTCGACGATCGCCAGCAGAGCGTCGCGATTCGCAAGCGTGTGAGGGACGGTGTGCGTCTCTGCTCGAAGCACCCTGCCGTGCTTTGTTACGCGATTGGGAATGAAATCCCAGCGCCTATAGTCAGGTGGCATGGAGCGCGGCGGGTGGAACGGTATCTTGAGACCTTGTGGATGGAGGCGAAGCAAGAAGATCCGGGAGGCTTGTTCACCTACGTCAACTATCCGTCGACGGAATATCTGGAATTAGATTTCGTCGATCTGGTGTGTATCAATGTTTATTTAGAAGACGAGCAGTCCTTCAGCGCATACATAGCGCGTCTTCAGAATACGGTTGGCAATCGGCCCCTGGTGCTGGCCGAGATCGGATTGGACAGTCTTCGGAACGGAGACGAGAACCAATCGCGTTTCCTGGATAGGCAGGTGCGGACAGCGTTTGCGGAAGGCTGTGCCGGGGCCTTTGTGTTTAGCTGGACCGACGAATGGTACCGCGGAGGGCACGAAATCCTCGACTGGGCTTTCGGCCTGACGGACCGGGAACGGCGCGCAAAACCGGCGTTGGCGACCGTCCGGAACGCTTATACGGAGGCTCCATTCCCCTCAGAGAAAAACTGGCCGCCGATCTCCGTCGTCGTCTGCAGTTATAACGGCGGCCGGGTGATCCGCGAGTGTCTTGAAGGGTTGCTGACGCTGGACTATCCCAACTATGAAGTGATTGTTGTGGACGATGGATCGACGGACAACACGGCTGAAATCGCAAGGCAATACCCATTTCGCCTCATTCGTACAGAAAATCGAGGTTTGAGCAGTGCGCGCAACACAGGTTGTGAAGCTGCTCGCGGTGAAATCGTTGCCTATATCGATGATGATGCGTATCCCGACCCGCACTGGCTCCAGTACCTTGCAAACACATTTATGACGACGGATCATGTTGGAGTCGGCGGGCCTAATTTGCCGCCGTCCGGCGACGGCCTGGTTGCCGACTGTGTCGCTGTAGCGCCGGGCGGTCCGATTCACGTCCTGACCTCAGACCGTGAAGCTGAACACATCCCGGGTTGCAACATGGCATTTCGAAAAGCCGCTCTCGCCGCAGTGGGAGGTTTCGATCCGAAATTCCGTGTCGCGGGCGACGACGTGGACATTTGCTGGAGGCTGCAGGAGAAGGGATGGACCTTGGGCTTCAGCGCCGCAGCGGTCGTCTGGCATCATCGGCGTAATTCGATCCGAGCTTACTTGAGGCAGCAGCGGGGTTACGGAAAGGCCGAAGCACTTCTGGAACAGAAGTGGCCGGAGAAATATAACGTTCCCGGACATTTGATTTGGGCCGGGCGAATCTACTCGCCGGCCATGTACGCGGCACGCCGTTTCCGGCGAATATTTCATGGCGTGTGGGGCAGCGCGTTGTTTCAGCGCGTATATCAGCCGGCGCCCGGCTATCTTGGGCTGCTGCCGCTGATGCCGGAGTGGTACCTGACGGTCGCGTGTCTTGCGGGACTCTCGGTCGCACTCGTTCCGTGGAAACCGTTGCCGCTGGTTCTGCTGCTCGGGGCGATTGGTGTGAGTGCAATTCGTGCCACGTCGGCCGCGCTACGAGGTTCGTTTCCGACGAAGCATGAATCCGTCGCAAAACGTTTTGTATTGCGCGGCCTGACCGCTCTGCTGTACCTGCTTCAGCCACTCTGGCGTCTAGAGGGCCGGCTGCGTAACGGCCTCAGCCCCTGGCGGCGCCGCCGGCTTGAAGGCTGGGCATGGCCGCGCATCCAGATCTGGAGGATATGGAGTGAGCAGTGGAGGGCGCATGAAGACTGGCTGCGCTCGCTTGAAAAGGCTCTACGCGCGACTGGAGCGCGTGTCATTCGTGGTGGTGCATACGACCGATGGGATTTGGAACTGGCTCGCGGATCATTTGGCTCGGTGCGGGTCACGGCTGTCATCGAAGAACATGGCGAAGGCAAGCAATTAGCTCGGTTGCGATTGGTTCCACGCTGTTCGCGGTGGCTCTTTCCACCGGTCCTCTTGCTGTTGGGTCTGGGGGCAACCACGGCGCGGCACGGCTCCGTGATCGCGGCCGCTCTTCTTGGGATAATTGCAACGCAAGTCGTGCTGCGCACCGCCGGCGATACGGCCGCAGCGACGGCGGTCGTGCGCCGTGTTGTCAGTGCGGAAAAGAAAAGCATCGAAGAACCTTTGAGTGTTTCAGTGGCGACAGTTCAAAATACCGATGTCGAGAAGAGCGCCCCGATAGCCCACGCCGACCGGCAGTCGGCTTGATCAGATGGAAACGAATTTTAGATTCAAATTACGGCGGAGGTCTTTGAGCCCGTCGAGGACGATCCAGCGAGTTTTGATCTGGGCAGCACTCGCGACCTCGCTTGCAGGCTTTTGCTTCGGCCAGACCGTGCAAATCGTTTCAGGGACAGTTGTTGATCCGAGCAATGCAATCCTTTATGGAGCGTCCGTCACCTTGACCGGTGGAAAACAGGATGTTCTCCGCACGACCACCGATGCCAAAGGTGAATTCCGCTTTGATTTCGTTGTGCCCGGACGCTACGAAGTGCGGGCCGAATATCCCGGGTTCAAAACAGGAACGGCGCGCATTACCGTGAGGACCGCCGCTCCAGGCCCTTTGCGATTGGAGTTGGCAATCGCAGACGTGCAAGAGACAGTCGAAGTTGATAGTGAGGGACCGCAAACGAATACGAACCCCAGCGAAAACCTCGACCTGATACGCCTGCGTTCCGGCGATTTGGAAAATCTGCCGGTGCTTGACGGCGATGTGGTGGGCGCTCTGGCACGATTGCTAGATCCCGCGTCAGTCGGGTCTGGAGGCCCAACCGTCGTGATTGACGGACTGCCAAGCTCCGACCAGAACCTCCGCGCGTCTGAAATCCAAGAAGTCCGAATCAACAACAATCCATACTCCGCCGAATACGCGCGTCCGGGACGGGGGCGGATCGAGATCATCACCAAGACGGGTTCGTCGAAGTACCACGGGTCCGTTGATTTTGGACTCCGCGATTTCCGGCTCGACGCGCGGAATGCTTTCGCGCTGGAGCGGCCGCCGCAACAGCGGCGCAAACTCGAGGCGAACATATCGGGTCCTCTTCTGAAGTACGACAAGGACACGTTTTCGCTTACCGCCAGCCACATGCGGGACGGACTAGAGCCGATTGTCTATGCTTTCGGTCTCGGGGGCCCGATCCGGGAGAATGCCGCACAAACCCAAACCAGCACATACGTCTCGGCCCAGTTCACCCGGCGCATTCACGACAACGCGTTGTCCTTCCGCTACACACATTTCGACTGGTCCGACGAAGGCGCAGGTGCCGGAGGATTCGTGCTTCCGGAGGCAGCATACAAATCAGCAAGCCGATATCATCAGCTCTACTCGAGCTACCGGGCGGTTTTCAGCCCCACGCTGTTGAACGAATTCTTTGTGCGCGTGAAGGCGGAGGATTCGGCAACCCTGAGCCACCTTCCCGGCGTTTCGAAAATCGTCGTGACTGATGCGTTTACCAGCGGTGGCGCACAGGTGGACACGCGCAACACAGAGCGGCAGCTTGAATTCAATGATATCGTCTCCTGGTCCCACTCCCGTCATCTCGTGAAAGCGGGAGTCAATGTTCCAGCGTTCAGCAGGATTGGTTCAAGCGACCGCTCGAATTTTGAAGGCACCTTCTACTTCGCCTCACTCGATGACTACGCCCGTCACAACCCCTTTTCATTTATGCGGCAGACTGGCAACGGGCATCTGGTGTTCTGGCAGAGGCAAGTCGCCGGGTTCGTCCAAGACGAGGTCAAGCTTGCGCCTAACCTGTCGCTGGCAGCCGGTGTTCGTTACGAATGGCAGAACTATGGAGCCGGCTATCACAATTTCGCACCGCGCTTGTCCTTCGCCTATGGGGTTGGGAAAGGCTTGAAGACCGTGCTCCGCGGTGGCGCCGGATTCTTCTACGACACCGTTCCCACGCCGGAGATCGCCGCCACGCTTCTGCTGGATGGCAGCCGTCTTCATCAGATCCTGTTGCTGAACCCCAGTTATCCGGACCCGCTCCCTGGCGCGATTTCAGCCCAAAGTCTGCCTCCTGATCTTGCGCAATTCGGTCCGGGGATACGCTCTCCCTACGTCTTGCAGTACAGCCTGGGCGTGGACCGCGCCCTGCGAAAATCGCTCACGTTGACAGCAACGTACACGGCAGCCCGAGGCGTGCATCTCTACCGCTCACGGGACGTCAATGCACCGCTACCGCCGCTCTACCTTTCGCGGCCCAACCCCTCCATCGCGATGTTGGGTCAGTTCGAATCCTCGGGTGGATCGCGGGATCATTCGCTTCAGACCGCGCTTCGGGGCAACCTGAGCCGCTTCTTCAGTGGCATGGTGATGTACGAACTGAGCCGCGCCATGAACGACACTGACGGCATCGGCTCATTTCCAGCAAACAACTGGGATCTACGAGGTGAGTGGTCACGTGCATCCTCCGACGTCCGTCATTATCTATACCTCTATGGGACGCTCAGCGCGGGCAGGCTTTTCAAATTCGGCGTGATCTTTTCCGCGAATTCTGGAAAGCCTTATACCATAACGACCGGCGTGGATACCTATCGCGACGGCATGACCAACGCCCGGCCGCCGGGTGTCACGAGAAACAGCCTGCAAGGTACGGGGGCTGCTACCCTCGATCTACGTTGGTCACGCGAGTTCCCGGTGCATCGTTCCGACAAGAATGGCTTGCGGCTGAACACAGCGGTCGATGTATTCAACGTGATGAACCACGTGAACTACAGGGGATTCATCGGAAATCTAAGTTCGCCGTTCTTTGAACATCCGAGTTCCGCTGCTCCGGGGCGGCGGATACAAATATCGGCCGCCGTGAGGTTCTGATGCAGACGTGGCGTTCCGATATAGCAATTTACCGGAGACTGTTTTTGCAGGCGCGGCCTTACTGGTTGCATATTGCCGGCATTTTTCTGCTGAGCTTGTTGGACGGTCCTCTCGGACTCGTTGCGCCCCTACCCCTGAAAATCGCGGTCGACAGCGGAATCGGGTCGCATCCTCTTCCCCGTGTTCTGGATCGCGTTTTGCCGGGAAGCGTAGCAGGTTCACCTTCGGGTATTTTGCTGCTTGCAGCTTTCCTGGTGGTAAGCATCGCCGCGCTCAGCGGTCTGCTGGGTCTCGCCAGTACTGTTCTTCGAAGCTACACGGCAGAACAGTTAGTCCTGAATTTCCGCACACGTGTTTTTGCTCACCTCCAGCGCATGTCGCTGCGCTATCACGATGCCAAGGGAACCGCCGATTCCGTGTATCGCGTTCAGAGTGACACGTTGACGCTTCAGTACATCTGCCTGGACGGCTTACCTCCTTTTGTCACCTCAGTCTTCACGTTGGCGGCGATGTTCTACGTGACGTTCCGGATCGACAAGCAGCTGGCCTTGGTGGCAATGGCGGTAGCGCCTTTTCTGTTTTTGCTTTCCCAAAAATATCGGCCGATTTTTCGTGAACGCTCGAAAGAGGTCAAACAAATTGAAAGCTCGGCCATGGCGGTGGTGCAAGAAGTTCTGTCGGCACTGCGTGTCGTTAAGGCCTTCGGCAGAGAGCAGCACGAAGAGAATCGCTACGTGCGCCAGGGCACCGCAGGAATGTGGGCGCGGATCAAGCTGGAATTTACTGGCGGAGCGTACAGCTTGGTTATCGGCCTCGTCACGGCCGCAGGGACGGCTGTGGTTCTCTGGATTGGCATGGGCCACGTGCGGGCCGGTGAGTTGACTTTGGGAAGCCTGCTGCTCGTCATGAGCTACCTGGGACAGCTGTACTCGCCGTTAAAGACGATCGGGCGGAAGGCGGCTTCTTTGCAGGGCCATTTGGTCGGTGCGGAACGCACCTTTTCGGTTCTGGACCAGGAGCGGGACGTGCCCGAGCGACCGAACGCGCTCTCGTTGAGACGCGCTTCGGGCTCGATCACTTTCCAGAATGTTTCTTTCTCGTATGACGAAGGTCATCCAGTTCTGCACGACATCTCTTTCGACGTTCGAGCTGGAGCACGCGTCGGCATCTCTGGCCGAACCGGCGCTGGAAAAACCACACTGCTGAGCCTGCTGACTCGTCTTTACGACCCAACCAGCGGCGCAATTCTGTTGGACGGGTCGGATCTGCGAGATTACCGGCTGGCCGACCTGAGGAGCCAGTTCGCTATTGTTCTACAGGAGCCCGTACTGTTCTCTACCAGCATCGCCGAGAACATCGCGTATGCCCGTCCCGAAGCCACGGAAGAAGAGATTGTTCGCGCTGCCAAACTGGCCGACGCTCACGATTTCATTGTCGGGCTGGCTGGCGGCTACCAAACAGTCGTTGGCGAACGCGGCATGCGCCTGTCCGGTGGAGAACGCCAACGCATCGCGTTGGCCCGGGCTTTTCTGAAAGACGCGCCGGTCCTTCTGCTCGACGAACCCACGAGTTCCGTTGACATGAAAACCGAGAAGGTGATCATGACTGCCACCGAGCGTCTGATGCGGGGCCGCACGACCTTCCTGATTACACACCGGATGAACACGTTAGAACATTGTGATGTTCGGCTGGAATTTGAGCATGGACGGCTGGTGAACACCGTGACAACCCAGCAAAACGCCAGCCCAAGCGCTCTCGATTCCACCGTGAATACGATGACATTGCCACGGGGTGCTCGCCGTGGCTGACCGTATTGCCGTTGATATTCTAGCCGAACATCCTGCCGTTGTAGCCTGGAGCCGGCTGACGGGAACCAGCGCCGTGCCCAATCAAATCACCCGGCTCAACAAGGGCCACTCGATCGTGTACCGGCTGTTGGGAATGAAAGAAAACGGCGATTCGGTGATCGCGAAGCTATGCTCGCGCCAGGACGCAGAGAGGACGCGCATTATTTGCAAACGGTTGCTACCGCTGGTACCTAAGCCGGCTCTGGTCTTCTATGGCTGTTTACAGGTGTCGACTCACAAGGCCTGGGTCTTCCTCGAAGACGCCGGATCCCTGAAATTCTCGCCGGATGACCCAGGACACTTGAGTGCATTGAGCGCTTGGTTGGCAGCTCTGCACGCCTGCCTGGCTGGACAGGTGGAAGACCCTTCTTTGCCTGAAACCGGTCTTAGCATGTATCTGAAACAGCTACGCTCCGCCCGCCGCAGAATCCTCAAGAGTCTGAGTCTGCGGGAGTTCGAAGCTGACGACGGTGCCATGCTGCGCTCGGTGGTCGGATGGTTCGATCATGTAGAGGCCCAATGGGACAAACTAGAGGCACTCGTGGGCGGCGGCCCACGTACGCTGGTTCATGGCGATTTCGCGCCGAAGAATATCCTTGTGCGTCAGACCGCCGGAACTTTAGAGCTATTTCCGATCGATTGGGAAACAGCCGGCTGGGGCTCGCCGGCGGCGGACATGGGAGAAGGTGTGGACTTGGCCATTTACCGAGCGGAAGCGCTCAGGTATGGCGCCTCGTGGAGCGCGGAGACGATCCGCGGCTGGGCGGCAGTTGGCAAAATTCTGCGACACATCGCCGCTTTCGAGTGGGCATCCGCGAGCCTTATCGGAGGCTGGCCTCCGCGAGGGGTTCGGCGCATGAGGGTCAGGCTTGAAGACGCACAGATTGCGTCCGTCCTTGAAGGTTTAAGCGAATGACCGCGTCCTGGCACTTCCCCAGTACCCGACGGCTCGAGACGCGTCTGGCCGCAGCCCTCAACATGAACGGAAAGGGCAGGCTGGAAGTCCTGAAGCGGGAGTTGTCGCCATACTCCACCACTTTTCCATGCGAAATCGTCACTTGCCGCCTTCCTGACAACAAGACGACGGACATGTTTTGTAAATACTCCGCGGGCATCGATTATACGGGGTTCGGCCACCGTGGTGGGCCAGCTTACGAACTGGCTGTATACCGCGAAGTGCTCCGACCGATCGGGGTGACGGCGCCGGTTTGCTATGGAGGCGAAGTGGATCCAAAATCGGGCCAGGCATGGCTGGCTCTGGAGTATCTGCCGGGTGCGCTGGGGGTCGGCAAATTGCACCGTTCCGGCGCCATGGTCGCAGCCGCTGAATGGATCGGCCGCTTTCATAGGCTGACCGAGACTGGCAGGACTGTCGGTCGGACCGGCTGGATGAAGGCCTACACACGTCAGTATTACATGGGATGGGTTCGTCGAACGCTCAAGTCCTCTTCGTCGCTCCCGCGGAAGCTTCCGTGGCTCGAGGCCGTCTGTCAGCACGCGAACGGTCTGCTTGAGCCGCTGCTGGAGCAGCCACTCAGTATCATCCACGGTGAATATTACCCTCACAATGTTATGTACTACCGTGGACGCGTCTACCCAGTGGATTGGGAGTCGGGTGCCAGAGCGGCCGGGGAAATCGACATCGCTTCCCTGACAGAAGACTGGTCCGCGAACACGACGCGCAGTTGCATAGCCGCTTATCAACGTGAGCGATGGCCCGAGGGCGCTCCCGCAGGCTTCACCAGCCGGTTTCTCGCCGCGCGCCTCTACTTCTGCTTTCGGTGGCTGGGCGATTATGAAGACTGGAGCCGCTACTATTCCGGTTCGTCGGCTTGTCTTCGGCGGCTCCGGCGGTTGGGCCGCGAATTGGGAGTGCTCTAATAATGAGAACGCTCCGCCTCGTCGTCCTCGGCAATCTCGCCGCCGAGCCTTTCCCGGGCATCGCCTGGCAAGTTGCGCACTTTATGATTGGGCTTTGCCGCCTGGGCCATGACGTCTACTACTTCGAGACGTCGTCTGCATGGCCTTACGATCCGATTCGCGAATCCAGAGTAAATGATTCGGAGTACGCGGTCTCCTATTTAGCTCGGATGGCCAATCATTTCGGTTTCGGTGACCGCTGGGCGTACCGGCGCAGCTATGGAGACAAAGCCTGGTTCGGTATGAGTCGCTGGAAAGCGGAGGAGTTGCTTGCGCATGCGGACGTGATTCTGAGCATCACAGGGTCCACGCGCTTGGCGGAAGAAGGCTTAAACCCCAGCCGGCTGGTTTATGTGTGTACAGATCCGGTAATCCACGAATGCCGCCACGCGAACGGCGACGAGGATATTCTGACGCTGGTCGATGAACACGACGATGTGGTCACATTTGGAGAAAATATCGGAACTCCTCGGTGTCTTCTTACGCCGCTGCCTCGCCTGAGGGCCAGGACTCGCCAGCCGGTCGTGATCGACTTCTGGAAGGACGGTCCGCCCTGGAGAGCCGAGTTCACTACCGTGGGCAACTGGAGGCAAAAGGGCCGGGACAGCGAGTACCGTGGGGAAACTTATTACTGGAGCAAGCATCACGAATATCTAAAATTCATCCAGCTGCCCCGACGCACGCCGCAGCCGCTTGAGCTGGCCACTGGTTTGATCCAGTTGGAAGCCGATGATTGCGCTCTGCTCCACGGAAACGGATGGCGGCTGACGGATTCCCACGCATTCACGGTGACTTCGTACCGCGATTATATCCAAGGTTCCCGCGGTGAATTTACCGTGGCGAAAGATGCAAACGTCCGGCTATCGACCGGGTGGTTCAGTGACCGCAGCGCCTGTTATCTGGCGTGCGGGCGGCCGGTCATCACACAGGACACGGGTTTCAGCACAGTGCTTCCATCTGGCGAGGGCCTGTTTGCGTTCCGCACGATGGAAGACATTCTCAACGCCATCGAGGCGATCAATTCGGATTACGATAAACACAGCCGCGCGGCGCAGGCCATTGCCGAAGAGTACTTCAGAGCAGAAACCGTGTTGGCGCAGCTCCTGAAAGATTTGGGATTCGGACATGACTGACGCGAGATACTTGATTGTCAACGCGGACGATTTCGGCCGGAGTCCAGGTGTGAACCGGGGGATTATGTCGGCCTACGAGCATGGCATTGTAACCAGCGCCAGTCTCATGGTGCGATGGCCGGCGGCGGCGGCGGCGGCCCAGTACGCGCGTATGCACCCCAACATGAGCGTCGGCCTGCACCTAGATCTCGGCGAATGGGTTTACGGCAACTCCGACTGGACTGTTCTGTACCAGGTGGTGGCGTTCGATGATCTTTTTAAGGTGCGGCAGGAGGTGTCCAGCCAACTTGCGGCCTTTCGTAAGCTGATGGGCCGTGAACCCAGCCACATCGATTCTCACCAGCATGTGCATCGGAAGGAACCCGTGCGGACAGCGGCGCTGGAAGCGGCCCAGCAGTTCGGTATTCCGCTTCGCGAGTGCAGCGCGGACATCCAGTACTGTGGCCGGTTTTACGGCCAAACCGCTAAAGGTCATGCTTACCCGGAATGGATATCGGTCGACGCACTGATCAGCCTGCTGGCCGAGTTACCTCCGGGAATCACAGAAATCGGTTGCCATCCGGGTGAAGGGCAAGATCTGGACACGGTGTACCTCACGGAGCGGGAAGAAGAAATGAAGGTATTGTGTGATCCGCGGATACATTCAGCCCTGATCGAATTGGGAATCCAACTCTGCTCGTTCCACGACATCACTGCCCTTTCGGCGGCCGCGAGAGTAACTCATTTATGAACGTGAGAAACACATCCCGACTAAGGATCGCGCTGATTCCACCTTTATGGGCGCGAGTCGCCCCCTCCACGATGGGTGGAGTCGAATTTATTGTCGACCTGCTTGCGGACGAGCTTGTGAAGCGCGGTCATGACGTAACGGTCTTTACCTCGAGCGATTCCCCGACAGCAGCGAGAGTCGTCCCCTTATGCGAATGCAACTTGATCGAAGCCATGGAGCGGGGCCGCGCGTGGGAGTACGAGTACTACGAAACCTGCAACATCGCCGAAGCCCTGCAAAGAAGCGACTCATTCGATGTTGTGCACTTTCATGTGGGTTGTTACGCGATTCCTCTGGGTACCCTTTCGCGTTCGCCGGTGCTCCACACGTTACACAATCCCATCACGCCCGACACCATCTGGCTGCTCCAGCGATATGCAGGGGCTCCCGTGACGGCGGTTAGCAATAGCCAGATCGCCAGCATCCCGGATCAACGCCGCTGCAGAATCCGGGTGATCCACAACGGTTGCAATTTTGAGGCCCAGGAGTTTTCGCCGGCTCCTGGAAAGTATCTGGCTTATCTCGGACGGATGGGGCCGGGTAAAGGTCCGCATGACGCGATCCGGATTGCAAAGGATTCCAAGCTGCCACTCGTGCTGGCAGGCCAACCGCTGAACAAGGAAGATCGTGCTTACTTTGCCGAAAGGATCCAACCTTCGATCGACGGGCACAACGTGATCCACATTGGCGCGGTTGATCACCGCCAGAAGAGCTCTTTTTTGCGAGACGCCGCCGCCCTCCTGTTTCCCATCCAGGCTGAAGAGGCCTTCGGCATGGTTATGATCGAAGCCATGGCCTGCGGCACGCCGGTGATCGCGCTACGCAGGAGTTCGGTCGAAGAAGTCGTCGACGTTGGTAAGACCGGCTTCTACGCGGACTCCGTCGAAGATCTCGCCCTGCTCGTTGGCCGTGCTCTCGCGCTCGACCGAAACCTGGTCCGGGAGCACGCCCAGCAGCGCTTCAGCCATCTCAGGATGGTCGACGAATATCTCGAGACCTATCAAGCGCTCGTTCATGCGAGTGGGAACGGCAGAACTGCATTCGTTTCCGGGAGCGCTCTATGACGAATGCACGCCTGGCGAGCATCATCGTCAACAACTACAACTATGGACGTTTCTTGCGTGAAGCCGTCGACAGCGCTCTGAACCAGACTTACCGAAATACGGAGGTCATTGTAGTGGACGACGGCTCCACGGACGGCTCGCCCGACATCATTGCCGGTTACGGCGACCGAATTGTACCGGTGTTAAAGCAGAATGGCGGTCAGAACTCGGCCTTGAACGCCGGATTCTCCCTGAGCCGGGGGGATGTAATCCTCTTCCTCGATTCCGACGATGTTCTCCTTCCGACAGCTGTAGAAGCGGCCTTGGAGGCGTTTGCCGAGCCGGATGTCGTCAAAGTGCACTGGCCGTGGGTGGAATGGGACGATTCCTCGCGGAAGACAGGCAAAGTCTGGTGCCAATCTCTTCCCGATGTTGACTTGCGCGATTTA
>WNGD01003950.1_pt1 | contig 14794 bp, 13 predicted proteins | sample 5400671 | NCBI WGS metagenome assembly WNGD01 (sample SAMN13153369, study PRJNA577476) | soil metagenome | isolation source: 40 cm soil or saprolite under grassland replicate 2 | place: USA:California | collected 2016-06-15 | reverse complement strand
CCAAGGGGCAGTGCGCGAGGTGGCCGAGCTGATCCTACAGGCCCGCGGAGAATGGCAGGACCTTGTGACGCAGTACTTCGTGGAGCGTGGCGATGTCGCGTACCGAGCCGACCGATCTCGTTGAGCGCGGGCGCCGCGTACTGACCCTCGAAGCCGAGGCGATCCGCCGGGTCGGAGAGCGCCTGGGGTCGGCGTTCGCAAGCGCCGTGCGCCTCCTCGCCGACGCCAAGGGACGCCTCATCGTCTCGGGACTCGGCAAGTCCGGGTTGATCGCGCGCAAGATCGCGGCCACGTTCACGTCCACCGGCACACCCGCGTCGTTTCTCCACCCCGTGGACTCCCTGCACGGCGATCTCGGCATCGTGGGCCGGGACGACGTGGCGATCCTCCTGTCGAAGAGCGGCGCCTCGGACGAACTTTTCGGGCTGGTCAACCAGCTGAAGCGGCTCGGTGTGCCGATTATCGCACTCACGGGTGACCCTGAGTCGGTGCTCGCGCGTCAGGCGAATGTGGTGCTTGACGGGAGCGTCAACGAGGAGGCGTGTCCCGAGACGCTCGCGCCCACGGCGAGCACGACGGCGGCGCTCGCCCTGGGAGACGCGCTCGCGGTCGCAGTGCTCGAAGAGAAGGGCTTCGGGCGCGGGGACTTCGCGGCGCTCCACCCCGGCGGAGCGCTCGGCAAGAACCTCTTGCTCCGCGTCGCGGACGTCATGCTCGCGGGGGGCGTGCCGACGCTCACACCCGACCGCCCGATGCGCGAGTGCGTGGTCCTGCTCGCGGAAAAGCGCGGCACGGTGGCGGTGGTGGACGCCGCCGGCAGCCTCATCGGCGTCGTCACGGCGGGCGACCTGACGCGGCTCATGGAGCGGACGGACCACTTCCTCGACATCCCGGTGCGCGACGTCATGACCCGGACCCCGAAGACCACCACGCCCGACGCGCTCGCCGGCGCGGCGGTACGGCTCATGGAGCAGCACGGCATCATGGCTCTACCCGTGCTCGACGGCGGGCGTAGACTGGTCGGCATGGTCCACCTCCACGACCTTATGAAAGCCGGAGCTGCGTGACAAGACAAAAGGCGTCGAGCAAGAACGTCGCGCAAAGGCGTCACGCAACACCGTTACGTCTCCGCGTGACGTTTCCGTGCTACGTTGTCTCGTGCTACGTCCTTCTGGGAGGGGTGGTGGTGGCGGCTTGCGAAACCGGCATCAAGCCCACGGCCACCATTGCCGCCCCGGATTCGGCCGACCAGGTGCTGCTGGGCATGTCGCACTACGTGACGGACGCCGGCATTCAGCGTGCGCACGTACGGGCCGATACGGCATATTTCTATTCCCCGGCGCAGACCGCCGAGCTCCGCAGCGTCCACATCACGTTCTACGACCCTCGGGGGGCCGAGACGTCGACGCTCACGTCGCGGGAAGGCACATACCACTGGCGGGGCGGCGACATGGAGGCGAGAGGCAACGTGGTGGTGGTGCGCACCGACGGCGCGACACTCCGAACCGAGGTGCTCCGTTACAATCAGGCACGGAATCAGGTGAGCTCCGACAAGCCGTTCGTGTTCGACGAGCCGACGCGACACATCGAAGGCAAGGGCTTCACGTCCGATCCGGCGTTCAAGATCGTGACGGCGATTCAGCCGACGGGACGGGCCGGCAACTTCACGCTGCCGAACCAATGATGGCTACCGTGCTCCTCGTCACCCTCGTCCAGCAACCGGCCCCGCCCGCCGACACCGCGGCCGGGCGGCCATGCAAAGTCCTGATCGATTCGGTCGGCCGGTCGGCGCAACAGGTGGAGATCCGGGCGGGCGAGACCAACGTGTTCGCGGGCGGCGGCGTGCTGGCCCACTGCCAGGCCACGGGCAGCACCCTCGCCGCCGACAGCGTCGCCTGGTTCGCCGGCGTCGGCCGCTTCGACATGATCGGCCAGAAGAACCCCGTGCACATCAGGGATACCGTCATGACCCTCGACGCCACGACGGCCGCCTATTTCCTGCGACAGGAGCGGCTCGAGGCGCACCGGACCGTCATCGCCGTGAATCGGAAGACGGGCTCGGTCCTGCGCGGGCCTAATCTGACGTACTACCGCGCCATCAAGGGCGTGCGCGACACCCTCGAGATGTACGCATCGGGTCGCCCGACGATCGAATACCACACGACCGCCGACACGGGAGGAGGAGAACCGTACATCATCGTGGCCGACCGGGTGCGCTTCAAGGGGAACGACCGCATGTGGGCCGGCGGGCAGGTGACCATCGACCGGAGCGATTTCGCGGCGCGCGGCGACTCGATGCAGCTCGACCAGGCCGCCGGATTCGCGGTCCTCGTGGGCAAACCCCGCGTGGAAGGGAAGAGCGCGCGGCCCTACGCCCTCACCGGCACGCGCATCGAGCTCGGGCTCCAGGGAGGGGGCCGGGACATCCGTCTGGTGAAAGCGCTCGGCGACGGCGTGGCCACGGGCGCCGATTGGCGCCTCACGGCCGACACGATCCACCTCCACGTCGACCGGAAGAAGCTGCAGCAGGCGTTCGCCTGGGGTCCCAAGGACTCGGTCCGGGCGCGCGCGGTGTCCACGCTCAATACCATCCGGGCCGACTCTCTGGCCCTCGACCTCCCGGATGAAGTGCTCGACGAAGCACGCGCCTTTGGGCACGCGTACTCGACGTCGAAGAAGGAGTCCCCCCCGCGGGCCGCCACCGCGAAGCCGGACTCTACCGGAAAGCGGGACTCCACCGCGGCGCCTGAGGTCGACTGGTTTGCGGGGGATTCCCTCACGGCGCGCTGGACGCAGGTCCCCGACTCGGCCGGGACGCCCCGGAGCAAGCTGCATCGGCTCATCGCTCGGGGCTCGGCTCGCGCGTTCATCCACCTGGCGAGCGAGCACGATTCGACGCCCCCGTCGCTCAATTACTCCCGCGGCAAGATCATCGATTGCGCCCTGAAAGGCGACAAGGTCGACCGGTGCACCGTCACCGGAAAGGCCGACGGCGTCCAGCTCGAGCCGCGGCCACCGGCCACGGACACGACAAAGAAGGCGGACACGACCAAAACGACGGCTACGACGAAAAAGAAGCCCGGCCCATGACAGCGCCCGTTTCCTCCCGGCACCTCGCCGATCTGATGGCGGCACGGGATTCGTCGCTCCCGCTCGCCGCCGCCGCGCTGGCCCGCGTGGCGGACGAGGCGGGCCGCGCCGCGTTCAGCGAGCTGGCCATCGCCTACCGCGAGGAGTTCCTCATGCTCCGCGCCCACTCTCGCGACGCGGGGCTGCCGGAGCTGGAAGGGCTGTCGGTGGAGGAGTTTCGGACCAGCCTGCGCACGTCGGTGCTGCCCCGCCTTGCCCTGATGAAGGTGGTGACGTATGCGGCTGCCGCGCTGGGGGACACGGCGCCCATCGCGTTCACGGTCGAGGCCTGGGGAGAGATCGCCGCCGACCGCGCCGCCAGCGCCGATCGGCTGCTCGACGCCGCGGAGCGTGCGCTCGCCCGGGCCGAGCCGGCGAGCGGCGACCACCCGGGCCTGAGTGGCGGGAGCCGTCTCACCGCCACCGGGTTGCTCAAGGTCTACAAGAGCCGCCCGGTGGTGAACGATGTGAGCGTGCAGGTCGAGCAGGGCGAGATCGTCGGCCTGCTCGGGCCCAACGGGGCGGGGAAGACCACGACCTTCTACATGATCACCGGCCTGATCCGGCCCGACGGCGGGAGGATTGGGCTCGACGGACGAGATATCACGGCGGAGCCGATGTACCGCCGGGCGCGGATGGGGATCGGCTATCTCGCCCAGGAGCCCTCGGTGTTCCGCAAGCTCACCGTCGAGGACAACGTGCGGGCGATCCTCGAGACCCTGCCCCTGGGGGACGCGGAGCGCCGCGACCGGTTGGAGCGGCTGCTCGACGAGCTGGCGATCAAGCACTTGCGGCGCCAGAAGGGATTCCAGCTCTCGGGGGGCGAGCGGCGCCGTCTCGAGATCACCCGCGCGCTCGTCACCGAGCCCAAGTTCATGCTGCTCGACGAGCCGTTCGCCGGCGTGGATCCGATCGCGGTGCACGACATCCAGACCATCGTGGCCGGGTTGCGCCACCGCGGCATCGGCGTGCTGATCACCGACCACAACGTGGAGCAGACGCTCGATATCGTGGACCGCGCCTACATCATGTTCGAAGGGAAGGTGCAGGTGGCGGGCACCGTCCGCGAGCTGGTGTTCGACGACCGGGTGGCGAATCTGTATCTCGGGCCCACCCTCACGGCGCGCCTGCGGGCGCGCCTCACCGAGGCGGCATGAAGACCGGCCTGCAGCAGCACATGGGGCTGTCGCAGCAGCTGCGAATCAATCCGCGGCTGTACCAGGCGATGGACCTGCTGTACATGCCGCTGCTCGACCTGCAGCAGCACTTGAAGCAGGAGCTGCTCGGCAATCCGTTCCTCGAGCTGGTCGAGCCGGAGGAGGAAACGGAAGTGCCGTTGGCGGAGGAAGCGAAGCAGGACAAGAAGGAAGCCGAGAAGAACGACGAGCCCAACTGGGAGGAGATCCTCCTGGACGACGGCGGAGACCAGGGCGCCCCGCCGCGGGACATGAGCGAAGCGCGCGAGTACGTCGAGCCGGTGCCGGTCGAGACCAAGGGCCTGACCGATCACCTGCGTGAACAAATGCGGTTGCTCGACCTCACGCCCCGCCAGCAGCTCCTCGCCGAAGAGTTCATCGGCAACATCGCGGAGGACGGTTACCTCGGCGCGACCCTCGAGGAGATCGTGAACGGTGTGAACCAAGTCCTCCAGGCCCACGCCGAGGAAGCGGAGCGCGACGTCGCCCCGCAGCTGTACACGCCGGCCGAGGCCGAGGAGATGCTCCGCATCATCCAGAAGCTCGATCCCCCGGGGGTGGGCGCCCGGGACCTGCGCGAGTGCTTGCTGCTGCAGCTCGAGGCCCGGCGCGAAACGGACACGCTCGCCTACCGGCTCGTCCGGGATGCGTTCGAGGATCTCAAGGCGCATCGCTGGAGCGACCTCGGCAAGCGCTTCGGTCTCGACGCCGCCGAGGTACAGAACGTCGCCGACGATCTGGCGAAGCTCGATCCCAAGCCCGGCCTGCAGCACTCTTCGGCCAACGAGGCGTACATCATCCCCGACCTGGTCGTCGAGAAGATCGACGGGGCATACAAGGTGTTCCTGAACGACTCCGGGCTGCCGCGGCTGCGGATCTCGAAGACGTATCAGGACATCGCGCGCGACAAGAAGAAATTCCAGGGCGAGAACAAGGACTTCATCAATCAGCGCATGAACAGCGCGCACTGGATGATCCAGGCAATCGAGCAGCGCCGTCAGACGATGCTCAAAGTCATGAACTTCATCGTCGATCGGCAGCGCGAGTTCTTCGAGAAGGGCGTCGAGTACCTGAAGCCGCTCACCCTGCGCGAAGTCGCGGACGTCATCAACATGCACGAGAGCACCGTGAGTCGCGTGACGAACGAGAAGTACGTGCAGACGCCCCGGGGCCTCCTGCCGCTCAAATTCTTCTTCTCGAGCGGCCTCTCGACCACCACCGGGGAGGACGCCAGTGCGCGCGCCATCCGCGCACAAATTCAGAAGATGGTAGCCGATGAAGACCCGAAGAACCCCCTCACCGACCAGCAAATCGTGGAGATGTTCGCGCAAAAGGGCGTCAAGATCGCGCGGCGGACCGTGGCGAAGTACCGCGACCAGCTGAGCATCCTCCCGGCACGCATGCGCAAGCGGCTGTGAGCCTCGCCACCGGCGCGGCCCTCCCGGAAGTGAGCGTCCTGGTCCCCGCGAAGGACGAAGCCGAAAACCTGCCGGAATTCGTGCGCCAGGCGCGGGAGGCGCTGCTACCGCTGCCCTATCCGTGCGAGATCGTCGTGATCGACGACGGCAGCCGCGACGGCACCGCGGAGACCCTGCGCGCGCTGGCGGCCACGCACGCCTTCCTGCGGATCGTGACCCACCGCAGCCAGCGCGGCATCGCCGACGCCCTCGCGTCGGGCGCCGACGCCGCCCGCGGCCGCATCCTCGTATTCTATCCCGCCGATCTGCAGTATCGGCCGAGCGACATCCCCGGCCTCGTGCAGCCCCTCCTCGACGACGCGGCCGACGTGGTCACCGGCACGAAACAGGGCCACTACGAAAAGCGCTTCGTCTCGTGGGTGTACAACGGACTGTGCCGCTGGCTGTTCGGCGTCCGGGTCACCGACTTGAACTCGGTGAAGGCGTACCGGCGTGAGGTGATGGACGGCCTGACGAGACGGCCGGACTGGCATCGCTTCATGGTGGTGATCGCCGCGGCGCAGGGGTTCCGGCTGGCCGAGCGCCCGGTCCCGCTCCAGCCGCGACGGGCCGGGAAGTCGAAGTTCGGGATTGGGCGCATCCCCGTGGGTTTGCTGGACCTCGTCTCCGTCTGGTTTCAGCTGCGGTTCGGCCGCAAGCCGATGCTGTTCTTCGGGGTGTCAGGGGCGGTGCTGATCTTCCTCGGTTTCTTGGTCGGCGTGTACGCCTTGATCGAGCGCTACATGCTCGAGCAGGGTAACCGCGCGTTTCTGTACCTGGTGCTGCTGCTCGTGCTGGCGGGGCTGATGCTGTTCGGCTTTGGCTTCGTGGGAGAGATGCTCGCCGGCATGCGGGAAGAGGTGCGGAGCCTGCACCGCGAGCTGGACCAGCTGCGGGAACGGCACTAGCGGGGCCGGGTCACGAGCCCGGTGTAGACATCCAGCCAGCGGCGCACGATTGCCGGCCAGCTGAACCGCTCCCGCAGCCGGCGCCGGCCGGCCTCGCCCAGGCGGCGCGCCAGAACCGGGTCGTCGCGCAGTCGCCGCACGGCCGCCGCCAGCGCGTCCGCGTCTCCCGGCGGAACCAGCAGCCCCGACACGCCGTCCTCCACGATGTCTGGAATGCCGCCGACCCGGCTCGCGATCACCGGCGTCCCGTGGTTCATGGCCTCGAGCAGCACGACGCCGAGCCCTTCCGTGTCCCCACGGGCGTCGAGCACCGACGGCAGCACGCACACGGCGGCTCGCGCGTAGCTCGCCTGGAGCTCGTCCGGCGGGATCTTCCCTCGGAACACCACCCGACTCGCCACGCCGAGCCGCCCGGCCAACGCCTCCAACCCGGGGCGCTCGGGTCCGTCGCCCACGATTTCGAGTCGCGCCCCCTCGTCGCCTCGGCCCAGCCGCGCTATCGCCTCGATGAGATGCGCCACGCCCTTGCGCTCCACCAGCCGGCCTACGAACAGCACCGGACCGGTGCCGTCCCGCCCCGCCGGCGCCGAATCCACGTCGGGCAGGGACGTGGTGTACGGAATGATCTCGATGGGCACGTCGGCGAGCTCGCGCAGCTCGCCCGCGGTATAGTTGGAGATTGCGACCACGTGGTCCGAGCGGCGCGCGGCCCACGCCAGAAAGCCCTTGAGGAAGGGAAGGGCCCCCTTCACCCACCGCAGCTCCACGCCGTAGAACGTCGTCACCAGGCGCGCGGGACGGGCGCGCTGCGCCGCCCATCCGAAGAGCGCGAGCGGCAGCGGCCAGTGTACGTGGATGACATCGTATCGCGTGCGGCGGCACAGCCGCCAGATGGCCGCCATGCCGGCGACTACGAAGCATGCCGGCATGAGCCGGTACAAGAGGGAGCGTTTCATTCGGTCCGGCGCCGCCTCTTCGTGTGTCAGGTTCTCCCAGCGGCGCGGAAAGTAGCGGAACCGATGCACGGGGATCCCTGCGAACACCTGATCGGGCGCGCCACGGTACGACGAGGTGAACACTTCTACCTCGTGCCCTGCCGCCTTGAGCCGCTTCAGCAGCTCCACGAGCCATGGCACGATCACATCGTCCGACGTGCGCGGGAAAGCGGTGACCACGTGGAGGATGCGCATGGCGGCTTCACAAAGCTACGACTTTCCCGGGGTTTCCGGGCATGGTATTTTTCCAACCCATGAACACTCCGATCGCACCGTCGTCACCCGAGCTCACCAAGTTCTACAGCGAGCGTCACGACTGGCGCAATTCCAGCGAAGAGCGCATGCGGTTTCGCAAGCACATGCAGTTGGCGCAGGTACCCCCCGGTAGCGCGGTGCTCGATATCGGCTCACGCAACGGCGACCTCCGCAAGTACCTGCCGCGCGATGTGAAGTATCAGGGACTCGACATTGCCCCCGAGTTCGCCGCCTCCGACATCTTGATTCATGACATCACGAGCGGGCTTCCGTTTCCCGATGCGTCCTTCGACTACGTCTTCATGGTCGAGGTCCTCGAACACACTCCCACCGCGTACAGTACGGCGGGCGAGATCCATCGCGTTTTGAGACCCGGGGGCGTGTGGATGGTCTCCGTGCCCAATCCCTATCACGTGAAAGAGATCATCTGGAATCTCTTCCGCGTGCCGGACCGGCAGGGACACATCTACAGCTGGACCCGCCAGACGATCAGCCGCTTGGGCGAGATGAACGGGTTCCGCCTCGTGGATTGGGGCGGCACGTACTTCTATCCGCCGATTCCCGCGCCCTGGTGGATGCTCGCGCGCTCGGTCGCCTACAAGTTCGTGAAGACTTGATCTCCCGACGCTGGCTCTGGGCGATCCAGGGCCTCGTCACACTGGCGGTCGTGGCCTTCGTGGGCCGGTCGATCGCCCGGAACTGGTCTGAGTTTCGCTCGCTCCACGTCACGCTCGCGATCGCGCCGGGCTGGATCGCGGCATCCGTCGTCATGGTGTTCCTGACGTACGCCATGCAGGTCGAGTCCTGGCGCCGCATCCTGGCCGGCTGGGGTCAGCGACTCGCCTTCGGCCCGGCGGCCCGCACGTGGAGCGTCGCGAACCTCGGTCGCTACGTCCCGGGGAAGGTGTGGAGCGTGGCCGGCCTGGTAGTGCTGGCCCAGCGGGCCGGGGTCGCGCCGGGTCCGGCTGCGGCATCCGCCTTCGTGATCCAGGCCGTGTCGCTCGGCAGCGGGGTGGCGGTGGTGGCGGCCGTGACCCCGCATAGCGCGCCGCCGCTCCGTCTTGCGTTCGCCGGCCTCGCCGCCGTCGCCACCATCCTGGTGCTCGTTTGGCGCCCGACCGCCCTCTGGCTGGGCCGCCTGGTGAACGCGATTGCCCCCCTGGAGCCACTCGCCCCGTCCGCCGTCCTCGCCGGCACCATCCTCACGGTGCTCAGCTGGGGCACGTACGGAGCGGCGCTGTGGATGCTGGCGCGGGGGCTGATCCCGGACCCCCCGCTCCCGCTCCCCACCGCTATCGGAGCCTTCACGCTGGGCTACATTCTGGGCCTGCTGGCCCTGTTTGCACCCGGCGGGGTAGGGGTCCGCGAGCTGGTGCTCGTCGGGCTGCTCGCGCCGTTCCTGGGGAGCGGCGGCGCAGTCGCTGTAAGCGTCGCGTCACGCGTGCTCCTCACACTGACAGAGGCCGCGGCCGCCGCCCTGACGCTCCCACTCCGGTACCGTCCACAGGAGTCCGCCCAGTGAGTCATCCGGAGTCCGCGACGCAACCCCCGGCACCACCCCCCTACGAGCCGCGTCACCCCAATCTGATTGCCACCGCGGCGTTCACCGTGTGGCCGGTGCTCTTGTCCCTTCCCATGGTCGCGGGGATGTGGCTCGCGAACCCGTTCAGCGATCAGTACAGCGCGGGCTTCTCGTTTCACTCGTGGAGCGTCGAGTGGTTCAAGCGCACCGGCCGCCTCCCGCTGTGGAATCCGGAGCTCTTCGGCGGGATGCCGTTCGTAGCCGCTGGAAGCGGAGACATTTTCTACCCCACGTGGTTGCTACGCTTTTTCCTTCCGGTCACGACAGCGGGCAACTTGAGCTTCTTCCTGCACTACATCCTGGCGGGACTGTTTACCTATCTGCTGTTGCGACGTCTCCGTGTCGGATGGACCGGATCGGTGGTCGGGGGGCTCGCCTACGAGCTTACTGGTTTGATCGCGTCGTATCCCTCGCCGGGACACGACGGCAAGCTGTTCGCGTCGACGATGCTGCCACTCATCCTGTTGGCCCTGGTGCTGGCGCTGCGTGACCGCCGTTGGCAAGGCTATCCATTGCTGGCCGCGGCCACCGGGTTGACCCTGCTCGGGCACTTCCAGCTCGCTTATTACTCGCTCATCGTCGCGGGACTGTTCGCGCTCTACCTTACGCTCGAAGAAGCTGGGGACAGCAAGCCAGGGGAGCGAGTGGTGCGGCTCGGCTTGGCGCTCGTTGCCGTGCTCGTCGGGTTCGGGATCGCGGCCATCCAGATCATGCCATTTTTCGAGTACATCCCCTTCTCCCCTCGTGCACAAGGCTATTCGGGGTTCGAAGGCTCGGCTTCGTACGCCATCCCGTGGGACCACGTGCCTGAATTCTTCCTCAAGAACTTCGTAGGCTCGCGCGAGACCTACTGGGGCTCGAATCCGATCAAGCTGCACTCCGAGTACCTCGGCCTGCCCGTGGTGGTCCTCGCCGCTCTGGGCGCGACCGTGCGAGAGCGCCGGCGGCAGATCCTGTGGCTGGGCGGAATAGGGCTTCTGTTCCTGCTCATCGGTCTGGGCGCGGCCACGCCATTCTACAAGCTGTGGTGGACGGTGATGCCGCTCGTGAAAAAAACCCGGGCCCCTGGAATGGTCTTCTACGTGGTCGCCCTCGTCACCGCTATGTTCGCGGGTCTGGGCGTCGAGCGGGTGCTCAAGGACGGGAACAGCCGGCGAGTCATGATGCCCGCGCTGATTATCGGGGGGATTGCGGCCCTGCTCGGGGTGACCGGTGTGTTCGGCCACATCGCGCAGACCCTCGCCACCGCGAAGGGGGCGGGTGTGGACCAGTCCGCGATCCTGTGGGGCGCCGTGTCGAGCGGGCTGGCTCTCGCGGCCACGGCCGCCGTGCTCGGCCCCGGACAGCTTCGACTCACGCCGCAGCTGATCTCGCTGGGGTTGATTCTGATCGTGGGAACCGACCTCTGGCTCAACGCCCGCCAGTTCTGGCTGTACACCAAGCCGTTCGCACGGGACCAGGTGATTGACCGCGTGTCCGCGACGCCGGCGCCATTCCGGGTGTTCCAGCCGCCGGGCGCGGGGGCGCGATATCACGGCTCCATTTTGATGTCGTTTGATATCCCGGAGCTGTTCGGGTACCACGGTAACGAGCTGCGGTACTACGACGAGTTGTGGGGCGGCAAGAACGAATGGAAACACCTGGGCGTCCTGTCGCTCTGGGACCTGTGGGCGGTGCGTTACGCGATCCTGCCCGCAGGCACCCAGACCCTCGACTCGATCCCCGGCTTCCGCCGCGTGCTCGACTCGGTGACGATCTTCGATGGGGCACGCGTCAACCTGTTCGAGCGCTTGGCCCCGACGCCGTACGCCCGCGTCGTCGCGGGCGCCATCAAGACCGACTCGGCGACCATCATTCCGACTCTCGTCGATCCTCGCATGGACTTCTCCAGGATCGTTCTCTTTACCAACGATCAATCGGTTACGCCCCAGCCCCTGAAGGAGATGCCCGCGCCGAGCCCGTCGCGCGCCGCGGTGACCGGTTGGCGACCCGGACGGATGACCGTGACCCTCGACCCTGTGCCCCCTCACGCGAGCTACCTGCTCGTCGCCGAGAACTGGTATCCCGACTGGCAGGCCACCGTCGACGGCGGGCCGGCGCAAGTGCTGCGGGGTGACTACAGCCTGCTCACGGTTGCGCTCCCGGCCGGCGCCAAGGTAGTGGACCTCACGTTCCGCTCGAAGCTCTACGAGCTGGGCAGGACGCTGACCCTCGCGTCCCTCGCCGTGCTCCTCATCGCGCTGCTCGCGGCCCTGACGCTCCCCCGGCGCGCCCCACATGGGTGAGCGGGCGCTGGTCGTCATTCCCACCTACAACGAGACCGGGAACCTCTCGAGTCTCGTCCCTCAAGTACTGTCGCAAGACGCTCGTCTCGAGATCCTGGTGGTGGATGACAAATCACCGGACGGCACCGGCCAGCTCGCCGACGCGCTGGCCGCGAAGGAGCCCCGCCTCCACGTGCTGCACCGGGAAGCAAAGCTCGGCCTGGGAACGGCTTACATCACCGCCTTCAAGTGGGCTCTGGAACGGAGCTATGACTACGTGTTCGAGATGGACGCGGACTTCTCGCACGATCCGGCGCACTTAAAGGAGTTTCTCAAGGCGGTGGCCCAGGCGGACTTGGTGCTCGGCTCACGCTACCTGAACGGCAGGGTGACGATCGTCAACTGGCCTATGGGGCGCTTGTTGCTATCATATTGTGCGAACATCTACGCCCGTTGGATCACCGGTCTCCGGATCTGGGACCTGACCGGAGGGTTCAAGTGCTTTCGCAGGCGGGTGCTCGAGGCGATCGACCTGTCGCGGGTGCGGTCCAACGGGTACGCGTTTCAGATCGAAATGAGCGTGAGGGCATGGCGCAAAGGGTTCACCCTGAGGGAAATCCCGATCGTGTTCGTCGACCGAGCCGAGGGGCAAAGCAAGATGAACCAGGGGATCGTGCGGGAAGCCGTATGGATGGTCCCCCGGCTCAGACTGATGGCCTGGTTCGGCCGCATCTAGTCGGGACCACGATCTACAAGATGACGGGGTCGGGCAACGACTTCGTCATGCTCGACGGCCGCCACACGACGCCCGGCGACTGGTCCGGCGATGATATCCGAGCGGTGTGTGCGCGGGGCACCGGCGTCGGCGCGGATGGCCTCGTGTTCGTCGGGCCGGGGAACGGACTCGACGTCGTTCGCATGATTTACTTCAACTCGGACGGTTCGCGCGCGGCGATGTGCGGGAACGCCGCCCTGTGCAGCACACGCCTCGCCGCCCGCCTGGGGTTGGCGAACCCCCAGCGCATGACCCTCGAGACAGACGCCGCCACGTACGAGAGCCGCTGCATGCCCGACGGGGAGCGCGCGGAGCTGCACCTCGCGCCCGTCCACGCGCCGGCAGCCGTGCCGGGCCTGGCGACCGCGCCCGGCGAGCGGCAGGTGGTGCTGGGCACCGTGGGCGTTCCGCATCTGGTGGTGTTGGTGGACGACGTCGAGCGGATCGAAGTGGTGACTCGCGGCAGGCTGCTGCGGTGCGACCCGGCGCTCGGGGCTGACGGAGCGAACGTGAACTTCGTCTCCCCAGCTGCCCGCGGGTCCCAATGGCGCATGCGGACCTACGAGCGCGGCGTGGAAGACGAGACGCTGGCGTGCGGGACCGGCGCCGTGGCCGCCGCCTGCGCCCTTGCCGACTGGGGCCTGGCCAAGCTCCCAATCACGTTCTGGACCAGGAGCGGCGGACGGCTCGAAGCCCGGGCGCGCAAAACCTCAGAGGGGCTCTACGACGACGTGTGGCTGGGAGGGGAGGCGAGGCTCGTGATTCGGGGTGTGATTAACTGAGGGCCTTGTCCACATTCGCTCGTGTCGCAGCTTAACATAACATATCTTATACGAAGTACTCGTGCTCAAACAATCACGGATGACCGCTCCCTTTGGTCAACTCCCCGAGGCGGACCTTTGCCTCCCCGGCCGCGCTTGTGGAGTCCAGCTTTTGCGTGATCGTCCGGTACGCGACCAGCGCTTTACCCGTGTCACCCGCGGCGAGCCAGGCCCGTCCCGCGTCCGCGAGAAACTGGGCACGTAAGAACGGGTACAGGGCCGCCGCCGCGGCGGTCTCGTAAGCGGTCGCGGCGTCCTTCGGCCGGAGCGCGTTCTCGTACGCCGCGCCGAGCAGCCCGTACGTCTGGGCGCGGAAGTACCTGTCGGCCTTGGAAACCGACCGCTGGAGTACGTCGATCGCCTGTTGGGTCTGCCCCTGCGCCAGGCGGGCCTGTGCGAGTAGGATGCTGGCCTCCTGGGCGGCGTGAGTCCCGGAGAAGTTCTCCGCAACCTGGGACAGCACGCTGGCGGCGAGCGGGTAATTCTTCGAATCGAGCGCGAGGCGCCCCTGCGCGATTTGGCGACCAGCGCTGCGCTCCGCGGTCTTCGCGGACAAGAAGTTCCACGCGAAGAGCGCCAGCGCGACGACCACCGCTACGGCGACATAAACAGCCGCCTGCTTGTGACTCCTGATCCAGCCAGTGAGCCACGTCAGCGCCGTGGACTCGCCAGTCGCCGGTCGCCCCGTTGTAGTCACCGTCGTCGCCATACGCCCTCGTCGGGAGGTTGAGAAGGTGGGTGGAAGTTGGTGGAGGTTGGTGGAGGTCGATCGACGTCACCCTCCACCATCCTCCACAACCTCCACCAACCCTCCAGCACCTGCTTCAGCCGTGCCCCTGGGGTGACTCGAACACCCGGCCAACGGTTTAGGAAACCGCTGCTCTATCCACCTGAGCTACAGGGGCTAAACGCTGAAATGTAGCGAGGTTACGCGTAGTGTAGCAAGGCCTCAACGTGCTCGCTCCGGAGCCGCTCTCTCCCTTTGAGAAAATCGAGCTCGATCAAAAACGTGAAGCCCACCACCTGGGCGCCGTGCGCCCGCACCAGCTTCGCAGCCGCCTCGGCGGTGCCGCCCGTCGCTAACACGTCGTCCACGATCAACACGCGATCACCCTGGCCCACTGCATCGCGGTGCATCTCGAGTGCGTCGGTGCCGTACTCCAAGGCATACTCCACACGCCCCCGCGCCGCGGGGAGCTTTCCCGGCTTCCGGATGGGCACGAGTCCCGCCTCGAGCAGCAACGCAATCGGTGCGCCCAACAGGAAGCCGCGGGATTCGATCGAGACAACGCGCCGCACGCTGGACCCCCGGAACGGTGCCGCCATCAGCTCGAGCGCCCGGCGGAACCGCCCCGGATCGAGCAGCAGCGGCGTGATGTCCTTGAACATGATCCCCGGCTTGGGAAAGTCGG
>WNGD01003948.1_pt1 | contig 14796 bp, 12 predicted proteins | sample 5400671 | NCBI WGS metagenome assembly WNGD01 (sample SAMN13153369, study PRJNA577476) | soil metagenome | isolation source: 40 cm soil or saprolite under grassland replicate 2 | place: USA:California | collected 2016-06-15 | reverse complement strand
CTCACATGGTCCAACAAGCCACGTCCCGTGAGCGACTGCGCCTCTGGCAACAACGCAACAGGCACCTCCGCAGCAAGCAATCGACGTAGGGCTACGATGTCCTGCCGTTCACCGGGTTACGATGTGCCTAATCCATACACACGCAAGGCATGCCGCTACGGAGACGTCACAATGGTCTTCATTTGCTCTCTGAGGGCTATTGTGATATCCTCTCAAGAGATGAAGTATGATCATAACGGAGAAATTGAAGTATGAATGTTATCGTTTCGAACTTAGGCTGGTTCTCATGGATTATCTTCGGGGCGCTAGCAGGGTGGATTGCCAGCATCTTCACCGGGAACAATTCCCGCATGGGTTGCCTGAGCAATATCGTCGTCGGCATCATTGGAGCATTCCTCGGCGGCTGGATTTACTCGTTGATCACTGGCCATACCCTCGTGATCGGATGGACCTGGACAGCCTTTCTCGTTGCAGTGCTGGGCGCGATAGTGTTTCTTACACTGCTCAACCTGCTATTTGGCAGCCGGGAAGAGTAAAGCATCTAAGTGGAACGATTACCAGTTCTTGGTGTTCTTCCTGCAAAAGCCCGAAGTGCAGATAATCCCGGTGACCCTGTCGGCATTCTTCTCTCAGTATCAAAACAACATCAACTGGGTGGCGGCAAGATGCTTAATCAGCATGCTACCAGCCGTGTTCCTCTACCTGTTTTTGCAGCGCTACTTTGTCAAGGGCCTGACCGAGGGAATTGCAAAATAAATAAGCTTTTAACCCTTGACATATTCCCCGTAATTGGCTATCATTTTCTCATGAAGAAACGATTAGTTCGCTATGGCGAACAACCTGATGCTAATGAAGAGACGAACACGGTGGCTGGCGTATCGGCACCGATGGTCGAGCGCGCCTTCCGTGTATTGGATATCTTAAGCGTTTCAGAAGAGGGCTCAACCCTTTCGGACCTGGCAAGGGCCCTTGCCATGAGTAAAGGAAGCATGCATGGACTTCTCAAAACGCTAGAAGGCAACGGAGTGATCGAGCAGGTTGACGAGCACAAATATGTCCTCGGACCGCGAATTTATGACCTTGCACAATCGTATACGCAGCGTGCTGGTCTGCGTCACTTCGCCTTTCCTGCTATGCATCGCCTCTCATCTCGTGTAGGCAGGACCGTGTTTCTAGGCAAGGTTGAGCAGCACGGGGTACGTATCATCGAGTGTGTCGTAGATGAAGGTGAACACCCCGCCCTGCGCATTTCTGCTCCGCGTGGCACTCGTGTTCATTTGCTGGCCGGGGCGCTTGGCCGCTTCGTGTTGGCAAGCTGGCCATTGGCACAGCGTGAAGCATTTCTGCATACACACCCTCTGCCTCGTTTCACAGAACATTCTATCGTCGATCCTGAACAATTTCTAGCCGAAGTTGAGGAGGCCGCTCGTACCGGCATCAGCATTGACCGTGAGGAGTACCTGGTTGGTGTTAACGCGGTAGCGTCACCTATCTACGGCATAGGTGGAAGACTCGTTGCCTTGCTCTGGATAGTAGGTTTTGCCGCGCACTTTGAAGATGAAGAGCTTCATAGTACCGCGCAACAGTTACGAGCTGAAGCCGAAACAATCTCATACTCATTGGGAGCAAAAAGAGAACAAAGTTAGAAAGGTTGCAGGAACTTTTCAGGAAGATGGCATGCGAAAGGAGATCGGCATGCGCGAACTCATTACTTTACATGTCAATGGCGAACGCTACGAAGTTGCGGCGTTGCTACATCACAGCCTCCTTGAGGTGCTGCGCGAGGATATGGGGCTGATAGGAACAAAGCATGGATGTGAACTGGGAGAATGCGGGGCCTGCACCGTCCTGATTGATGGTTTGCCAGTGCTTTCGTGCCTTACATTACCAGTGGAGGTACAGGACAGCGAGATCACAACCATCGAAGGGCTGGAAGAGAATGGGAAGTTACATCCCCTCCAGGAAACATTTGCTGAGCTAGGCGCTGCACAATGCGGCTACTGTACCCCCGGCATGCTGCTTTCCGGCGTTGCATTGCTCAAAGCCCATCCCCATCCAACGCGCGAGCAGATGAAGGATTTTCTTGCCGGGAATCTCTGTCGCTGTACTGGCTACACGAAAATCTATGAAGCAGTTGATGCTGCTGCCCAACGTATGGCAGGCGGCGATGCTGAAAACGTTCACTCTCAAGCGGAGGTGGCCCATGAATAAGCTTCGACAGGAAGGGGGAAAGGCGGCATATAACGTCATTGGCACGCCACGAGCGAAAGTTGACGCGTATGCCAAAGTGACCGGAAGAGCACTATACGCTGATGATATTATCCTACCGCGTATGCTCTACGGGAGGCTTCTGCGTTCTCCACATGCTCATGCCCGTATTCTTTCTATCAATACACGACGGGCGTTGGAGTTGCCGGGAGTTCTCGCCGTTATTACCGGCGAAGATCTGCCGAGGAAGTTTGGTATTCTCCCCTCAAGCCAGGATGAGTACGCTCTGGCTATCGACAAAGTGCGTTATGTGGGTGACCCTGTTGCCGCTGTTGCTGCGCTCGATCCCGATACTCTGGATGAGGCGATCAAACTTATTGAAGTAGAGTACGAAGTGTTGCCAGCGCTCATGAGCATTGATGAGGCCCTGGCCCATCCCGAGATCAAGATCAACGACGAGGCACGGACTGGCAATATTCACAAGGCTATCTCTTATGAATTTGGCGAGATCGAAGCTGCTTTTGCCGCAGCGGACTACATTCGTGAGGATTGGTTCTATTACGAGGGCAACAATCACGCACCACTAGAAGCACACGCGTGTGTTGCACAGTGGGAACCCAATCCCAGCGACCCGGTTGGAGGCAAACTGACGCTTTGGTCTTCTACGCAGACCCCGCACTACGTTCACCGTGAATTGAGCAAGGTGTTAAACGTGCCGCAGTCACATATCCGTGTCATTGCCCCGCACGTTGGAGGTGGCTTTGGTGGAAAAAGCGATCCCTTCTCACACGAAATTTGTGCGAGTGAACTATCTCGTCGCACCGCTCGACCCGTCAAAATCACCTGTACACGCGAAGAAGTGTTTCTCATTCACCGTGGAAGACATCCTGTCAAAATGTGGATCAAGACAGGGGTCAAGCGGGATGGGACACTGACAGCGATGCACTTCCGCTCGTTCCTTGATGGTGGAGCTTATGGTTCCTATGGAATAGCTTCGACCTACTATACAGGCGCGTTGCAGACGGTGACGTACAAGCTTCCCTGCTACAAATTTGAGGGTATGCGGCTCTTTACCAATAAGCCGCCATGTGGTCCGAAACGAGGTCATGGCACAACCCAACCACGCTATGCAATAGAGGTGCACCTGGACAAGATTGCTCATGATCTTAATATCGATCCGGTTGAACTGCGTCGTCACAATCTGATCGAACCGAATACTCGTACCGTGAACGGTCTGCGCATTACGAGTTGTGCGTTGGGTGAATGCCTCGATAAGGCTATCGAACGCTCAGGATGGAGTGAGTTTCAGGCGCACAGGGCAGGAGCAAGCACACAGCCGCAGGGTGATGAAGCGCCTGCTCTTACCACACACGAAACGCCTGTGATCCACAATAGGGAGCAGGAAGCCCCGATCAAGCGTGGCATGGGGATAGCTGCCTCGTCGTATATCTGTGGAGCCGGGAAACCTATCTATTGGAACGATCTGCCTCACTCGGCGGTGCAGATCCGACTAGACCGGGGCGGCGGTGTGACCGTTTATTGCGGCGCGACCGATATCGGGCAGGGGTCAACATCCATTCTTGCCGCTGTCGTTGCCGAAGGGTTAGGTATTCAGCCTGAGCGCATTCACCTGGAGACGGCTGATACCACGCTCACTCCAGTCGATCTTGGTTCGTATTCGAGTCGTGTCACCTTCATGGCAGGCAATGCTGCAATTGCTGCTGCCCACAAGTTACAGCAACAGCTTTTTGCAGTAGCCTCTGAACGCCTCCATGTCCCTGCTGAACGTCTACACGCTGCAAATGATGTTATCTATGACGAGGACGATCCTGGCATAACGCTGTCCTTTGTGCAGGCCGTGCAACTGGCCGAAGCTCGCTTTGGAGCGCTGGTTGCGGCTGGTTCGTACGCCCCGCCAGAAGGTATTCATGGTGACTACAAGGGTGCTGGCGTTGGCCCTTCGCCCGCCTACTCGTACTCGGCCTGTATAGCGCAGGTGGCTGTCGATGAAGAGACGGGCGAGATCATAGTTGAAAAGCTGTGGCTGGCACATGACGTTGGGCAAGCGCTCAATCCGCTACTGGTTGCCGGTCAGGTTGAGGGTGGCGCGTATATGGGATATGGTGAGGCGGTCATGGAACAGCAGATTTTCCGCAAGGGGCGACACAAAATTCCTTCTTTGCTGGACTACAAGCTTGCGACAACACTTGACACTCCTGAAATCGAAACGATTCTCGTCGAAATTCCTGATCGTGAAGGACCATTTGGAGGGAAAGAGGCCGGGCAGGGACCACTCAACCCGGTTATTCCTGCCATTGCAAACGCTCTCTACAATGCCATTGGTGTACGCATCGACGAAGTACCCATCACATCTGACAAGGTATTGAAAGCCCTGAAAGCGGTGAGACAGGGGAAGGGAACTGGTCTACAACCGGCTCCTACTCAATCTCCATCTCCCTGGCCGACACGCCTGGTCAAGTGGCTGCCTGAAGAGAATCCAGTAGCGGATGAACAGAGGACTGCTCCTGTTTCTGTACGAGGAGGGATATCCTGATGCTGCGACTTCCGCCATTTCGCTACCTGGCTCCTCGTCGCCTCGATGAAGCTGCACACATGCTGGCGCAGGAAGGTGAGCAGGCGATGCTGGTCGCAGGTGGTACGGACCTCTATCCAAATATGAAACGCCGCCAGTTCACTCCACCAGTCTTAATTGGACTGCGGGCCATTGCTGCATTGAAAAGCATCAGTGGCTCTCCAGAAGAGGGCATGCACCTGGGCGCTGCTGTGACGCTTTCTACCCTGGCAACCCATCCTCTGATTATGCAACAGTATTCCGCCCTGGCCACTGCCGCTGGCTCAGTATCAACCCTCCAATTGCGCAACGCAGGCACCATCGGCGGCAATCTTTTGCTGGATACCCGCTGCAACTATTACAATCAGACCGAGTTCTGGCGTCACTCTATTGGCTATTGTATGAAGAAAGACGGCGATGTGTGTCTGGTTGCTCCAGGAAGCCCACGCTGCTGGGCAATCTCTTCGGCAGACACCGCCCCGGTGCTCGTCAGTCTGGATGCGCAGGCACACCTGGTGAGCGTACGTGGCGAGCGCATTGTGCCTGTACGCGACCTGTTTCGCGATGATGGCATCGATCCATACACAAAGGCTGCTGATGAAATACTCAGCGAGATCATTTTACCGCCCCCGACTGGCTGGCGCAGTGTCTATCTAAAATTGCGCCGTCGCGGCTCGTTCGACTTTCCTATCCTTGGAGTTGCTGTCGCTCTACGTACTGCTGAAGATGGCACGGTAGCCGATGCCCGCATTATTCTGGGTGCCGTCGCTTCTCATCCTGTAGAGGCGACCGATGCTGCCAGACTGCTGATTGGTCAGCGACTCGTGCCAGAGGTTATCACAGAGGTAGCGACAACTGCCGCCAGGCGGGCTAAGCCGCTGGACAATGCTGACCTGACGATCAATTATCGCAAACAAGTCACACCTGTTTTCGTTCGCCGGGCGCTTGAGTCTTTTTCGTAGGTCATCCAATGTAGGAACCCCAGATGGAGAAATACGTCGGTTGAAAGGAGCCATGCTATCATGTCTTCCCTGGAAACTGCTTCTCGTGCACGTATTGAAGAGCGCCAGTTGGCATGCCTGCAGCGTGGTCTGACGCAAATCTTACCACATAATCGCTTTTACCAACAGAAACTTCTGCAAAATGGCGAGGTAATGACTATAGAGCGGCTGGAAGATCTCTCACGTTTGCCCTTTACAACCAAGCGCGAGCTGATCGCCGATCAAGAGCTGCATCCATTATTTGGGAGCAATCTGACCTACCCTTTGCGCGAGTATGTTCGCTTCCATCAGACCTCGGGCACCGCCGGTCGCCCATTGAAAATCCTCGATACGCAGGCAAGTTGGGATTGGTGGGCCGATTGCTGGATCAACGTCTACAAAGCTGCGGGCGTAGGGAGCGATGATATTGTCTTCCTGGCCTTTGGATTTGGTCCGTTCATCGGATTCTGGTCAGCGTACGAAGGAGCCAAGCGGCTGGGCGCGCTCGTTGTTCCTGGTGGGGGCATGGATTCGCTGCAGCGGCTACGGACGATCCAGGAGATTGGGGCCACAGTTCTGGTATGCACTCCAAGTTACGCACTTCATTTAGCAGAGGTGGCACAGGAACATGGCATAAACCTGCAAGAGTCGAGCATACGTGTGACTATCCACGCGGGCGAACCGGGTGCCTCGATTCCAGGGACGCGGAAACGCATTGAGCAGGCATGGGGTGCCCAGACGTATGATCATACCGGCATGACGGAGGTAGGTGCGTTCGGCTTTGCCTGTTCACAACAGCAAGGAGTACACGTCAATGAAAGCGAATTTATTGCAGAGATTCTTGACCTCTACACCGGCCAGCCAGTGAAGGAAGGTCAGACGGGCGAGCTGGTGTTGACCAACCTGGGACGATGGGGAAGTCCCGTCATCCGCTATCGTACAGGCGATTTTGTGCAGCATGGTGGCTATTCCTGCGCTTGTGGCCGCACCTTTCTCATGCTGCCTGCTGGTGTGTTGGGACGAGTAGACGATATGTTGGTAGTACGTGGGGTGAACGTTTACCCATCAGCGCTGGCGAATATCCTGCATCGCTTTCCTGAAGTGACTGAGTACCGGATCATCGTAACGAAAAATGGTCCATTAGATGAGATTATGTTACAGGTGGAATGCCCTTCGGAACTGGTCACTGCTCTTCAGGAAGAACTGCACCTGACCCTACATTTGCGCATTCCTATCGAGCCTATGGAGCTGGGAATGCTCCCGCGTTTCGAGTTGAAGGCCAGACGAGTAGATGACCGCAGGCCGCGGGCCTGAAAGTGTTTCTCTAATAGTACATCTTATTGTGAAATCAACTCAGTTGGAGAAAGAGGGTCACTATGGCATCAGATTTTGCGGCATCAGGAGGGACTCCTGTAAGGCTCAGCCCTGGTATGATCATTGCCCGCCAGGACAGAATTACTGTATGGCCGCTTCCTGCACTATTTTTTGCGGTGATAGGCGTGGGCTTCATGTTCACGTTCTACGACATCTTCGACATCAACGTTTCCTTCATTCAGACGTGTATTCAGATCGTGCCAGGCTGTAATCCGGAGGTCGCTTCGCAAAGCATTAGTCTGCCGGTCCTGCTCAACCTGGTGGGCTATGTCATCGGCGCTCTGGGCCTGTCCGTGATCGCCGATCGCTTCGGGCGGCGCAATACCATGATGCTTACGCTGTTAGTCATGGGTGTGGGCTCGTTATACAGCGCCATAAGCGGGGATATCGTCAATTTTAACATTTCGCGCTTCATTACCGGAATCGGAATCGGTGCTGATCTGGCGGTCGTGAACACGTACATCGGCGAGATGGCTCCCAGTAGAAGACGCGCCAGATATACGTCGCTGATCTTCATTATGTCATCGCTCGGGGCCTTCCTGGGCATCTGGCTCGGCTTGCTGCTCACGACCGCAGCGACGCCCTTTCCTCTGGGGCTTCCGTTCGCGCTGGCAGGCCCATCTTTCGCAAACGGGTGGCGGCTGATGTATTTCATTGGGGCTATCTTTGCCGTCGTTGGAATCATCCTGCGTTACCTCCTCCCTGAGTCGTCGCGCTGGCTCGTTTCAACTGGTCAGCTTGAGAAGGCTGATACGATCGTCAAAGGGATGGAAGAACGCGCCTCACGCAAGCAGCCTCTGCCTGAGGTAGCAGCAGAAGTGGAGCTTCACCAGGAAAAGAAAATGAGCTACGCTGAGATTTTCGGCAATTCCCTCTACGTGCGGCGTTCGTTGCTCTTGCTTGTTGTATGGGCGCTGGCCTATGTGACGGTCTATGCGATTGCAGCCGGCTTCACGTCGGTGCTCACTTCACTGAAGTATCCGCCACCAGAGGCTGGCCTGATCGCCGCTGTAGGAACCTTCGGTTTCATCGCATGCGCAATCTTTGCCTATTTCTTTGGCGAACGCCTGGAGCGGAAGCTCTGGCTCCCCATTGGGGCGGTCATCACGCTTATCGGTGGGATCTTGATCGCGGTCTCAGGGCAGGCTGGGCCGAACGAGATCCCTTGGGGCGCGTTCATTGGCTCGCTGATTGTGTTTTTCGGATTTAATATCTGGGTGCCCATGACCTATGCATGGTCGGCGGAGAACTTCCCGACGCGCGCACGGGTAACGGGCTTCGGCCTGGTGGATGGCATTGGCCACGTCGGTGGGGGCATTGGCTTAGTGGTCATTACACCGCTCCTACCACAGATCGGGGTTCTCCCTTCGTTCCTGCTGATTGGAGCCTTCCTGGTCGCTTCAGCTATCGTGGCACAGTTTGGGATCGCGACGCGTGGGAAAGAACTCGAACTGATCTCACCATAGACGAACTTCCGACCCGTAGAGGCAGGCCTTGCGTCTGCCTGGGTGCGCGGACCGGGTGTAATGCAAGCCACGTGCAGCACCCAGGCAGACGCAAGGCCTGCCTCTACGGGTCAACGCAAGCAACGTCTCCTTGACAATACTACTCGCTATTTTATATGATACAATTGGCATCTATATTTAATATGGTATAAATGGTAAATACATATAGATGTGTACCGATCTTAAAATGTGTGAAAGATCGGCTTACGGCGTACTTGCCTATGGCATGCTGATGAGGGCTTTTTCCTTTATCACATGTACTAAGAAGGAGATCAACTGTGGGTATGATTGATGGCAAAATTGCTATTGTAACAGGCTCTGGTCGTGGTATTGGAGCCGCTTCAGCGAAGAAGCTGGGGATGGAAGGTGCCTTTGTCGTCGTAAGTGATATCGATCCAACTCCGGCGGAGGAAACTGCTGCTGCCATCAGGAAGGCGGGCGGCACAGCCATCACAGTACCAGGTGATGTAACCAATCCTGCATTTCCCTCTCAGTTGGTCAAAGCGACGCTTGATTCCTTTGGTGGCCTGGATATTATTGTCAACAGCGCTGGCTACGCATGGGATTCGGTCATCCAGAATATGACCGACAAGCAATGGTCTGCCATGCTCGATGTGCATACGACTGCTCCATTTCGTCTTCTGCGCGAGGCTTTTTCGTACTTCATCCGTGATGCGGCTAAGAAAGAGCAGGCCGAATATGGCGTAGCTAACCCCCGTAAGGTCGTCAACGTCTCATCGGTTTCGGCTCTGTACGGCATTCCGGGGCAGGTCAACTATTCGGCGGCCAAGGCTGGCATCATAGGTATGACGAAGGCGCTATCGAGGGAATGGGGCCGCTACAACATCAACGTGAATTGCGCGTGTTTTGGCTTCATCGAGACACGTATGACAGCACCAAAGAAAACCGCCGAGAAGTTGCAGCGTGATGGTGAGGAAATCCACCTGGGTATTCCTGAACATTTGCGCCACCAGGCCAGATCGCTTATTCCTCTGGGCCGTACAGGAGCGCCTGAGGACGCGGCAGGGCCGATCTTCTTTTTAGCATCCCCCCTCGCGGATTTTGTTTCGGGCGCCGTGTTAGAGGTGACCGGAGGAGGAACCATTTAACCTGTTGAGGTTCGACGCTCAAGGAGTAAACTATGTCAGTGAATCCAGTGCGCGATCAGTTTGTCAACGCCGGAGAAATCAGGTTACACTACATCCAGTGGGGTAACCATGGAACGCCCATCGTTTGCGTGCATGGCTTAACCGCCAACGCTTTTTGTTTCCAGGCGCTGGCCGATGAGCTGGCCCGCGAGCACCGCGTTTTTGCTTATGACCTGCGTGGTCGCGGTGATAGCGATCAGCCAGAACACGGCTATAGTGTCCCTATCCACGCTGACGACCTGGCGAAGCTGATCGACGCATTGGGATTGGAGCGTCCGGTTTTGATCGGGCATTCTCTGGGTGCCTTGATCTCCCTTTATTTCGCGACCCATTACCCTGGCAAGCTGAGCAAACTGGTATTGATTGATGCAGGTGCTCCCATTCCCTGGAAGACACCGGAGGAACAGCCCGCGTGGTTGACCGCTTCTATTAGTCGCCTGGGAACTCCTGTCCCTTCTTTTGAAGAATACACGCAACGCCTGAAAGCCGCACCATTCCTGGGACCATACTGGAATGAGTACATAGATATTTACTTCCAACATGACGTTCGTCGTCAGAGCGATGGATCTGTCGCTTCCAGGTGTTATCGGGAAGGTATTCTGGAAGAGGGCACCCGTTATGCCGAGGCGAAACCAGCAGAGCAGTGGGCACATGTCCAGGCTCCCACACTTATTCTAAGAGCGGGACAGGGCCTGTTTTTCGACAATGATCAGTTGATGACAGAAGAAGCTGCCGCTGCCGTCCAACAGGGAATAAAAGGCAGTCATCTTGTGAATTTCCCGACGCTGAACCACTACACTATTATTTTCGGAGTGGAGCCAGGCCCATTTAAGATAATACGAGCATTCATTAATTAAGAATCAGGTACAATGACAATTTTGCCTGTTACCTTGCGTTCGGCAAGACTCTTGATGGCGTCAGCAGCCCGGGCCAGAGGATAGGTCGCCGAAACAAGGGGCTTGAGTTTTCCTTCTTCTATCCAGACGAATAATTGTTGAAAGTTCTGCATATAGCGATTGGGCTCTCGTTGGGCAAACGCGCCAAAGAACACACCTGTAATGGAGCAGCCCTTGAGCAACGTCAGGTTGAGAGGGATACGCGGTATCTCCCCGTTGCTAAAGCCGATGACCAGCAAGCGGCCTTCCCAGGCAGTGTTGCGCAGTGCTATTTCTGAGTAAGGACCACCGACTGGATCGTAGACGATATCGACGCCACGCCCGTCAGTCAGCGTTTTGAGCCGTTCCTTCAGATTTTCTGTGTTGTAGTTAATGACTTCATCTGCCCCATAGCGACGGCAAACGGCCAGCTTTTCGTCGCTTGAAGCCGCAGCAATGACCTTCGCGCCCATCAGTTTGCCAAGTTCTACCGCCGCCAGCCCGACGCCACCGGCAGCCCCCAGCACCAGCAGTGTTTCGCCTGGTTGCAGCTTTGCCCGGTCTTTAAGGGCATAGTAGGAGGTTGCGTAGGTCAGTGCAAAGGCGGCAGCCGTGACAAAATCAAGGTCAGGGGGAATAGGAATCAACCGGGCTTCGTCTAGCGCAACTTCTTCGGCAAATCCGCCCCAGAGTGGTAGCGCCAGCACGCGCTCACCGACTCTCGTCTGTGGCACCCCCTCGCCTACTTTTGTGACGATACCAGCCACGTCGGTGCCTGGCGCAAAAGGCAGGTCCGGCTTCAACTGATATTTCCCTTCGATAATCAGAGTATCGGGAAAGTTCACGCTACAGGCTTTGACCTCTACTACCACCTGCCCCTTACCTGGTTCGATCGGCGCAACTTCTTCCAGGACCAGTTTCTCCGCTGGACCAAATTCTTTACAGAGCAGTGCTTTCATAATTCTCCATCCTTCTTTTCTGATCTGCACCATCAGTCGTAATATAGGGGATCTTACCTTTCTCTGTCCCTGCGTGAAGAGCTATGGCCGAGAAACTGTTCGACGACGCGTGCAAGTTCCTCCGCGTGCGTCAACACACCCAGGTGCCCGCCATCGTAGACGTGCAGCTTCGAATGCGAGATCAGCCGCTGCATCAACTTCGCGTTGATCAGCGGAATGAGTGGATCATCATTACCTGCCAGGATCAGCGTCGGCTGCCGTAAGAAACTGATCCATGGCAGACTGGTCCAACCTACGCCAGCCCACATTTGATAGAAATAGCCCAGCAGATTATCCGAGCGCATGGCTTGAGCAAGTTCGTGCGTAAATCCAGGATTCGACCGTAAATCTCCACCATAGAGATCCTGGGCAATCTTCTCCATGTAGGACGGCTCCATATAGCGCCGGGGTGTCGCCATTTTGGTAAGTACGGACAGGCGACCAGGGACCATAATGCCTGTTATGGTGCTGGAGAGAATCAGCCGCCGACAACGGTTGCCGTGTTGAAAGGCAAACTGCTGAGCCAGCTCTCCGCCCCACGAGATGCCCAGCACATCTACCTGTTTATAGCCCAACTTATTGAGCATCAGCTTCACCAGCAGGGCCAGGGTTGAAAAACGATGCGGGATGATCGGCGGCGGTGAACCGCCAACACCCGGCACATCAAAGCGAATGACTTCGAGAGCCGGGTCGAGCGCATCGACGAATGGATGCAGCAGTTCGAGCTTGACGCCGATGCCATTCATGAGCAATAGTGGTGTACTGGTGCTCTTTCCTGAACGGATGGCTATACGCAGTCGCTGACCATTGACGTTGATAGTGCGGATAGTACCAATACTTGCCTGAGATGCGCCGTCCGCCTGTGCATCCATGTCTCTGAATCCCTTCTTGTATTAAACCAGCCATAGCGCTCTTCTGTCGGAAGAACAGCGGTGAGCAGAGTCCCGGTGAGGAGTTGAACCTCCTCGCCTCAGCGCAAATTGACCCACACCGTCTTAATTTGTGTATAGGCATCCAGCACGGCATGGCCCATTTCTCGTCCATATCCACTCTGCTTGTAGCCACCGAAAGGTGCAGCCGCATCAAACTGATTGTAGGTATTGACCCAGACCACACCTGCATTTAAGGCTGCCGCCATCTTATGCACCTTTTTCACATCGTTGGTCCAGACGCCTGCCGCCAACCCATAGATCGATTTATTGGCACGAGCAGCTACTTCCTCCACGTCTTCAAACGGCAGTGCTACGACTACCGGGCCAAAAATCTCTTCGCGGGCGATCGTCATATCGTCGCGCACATGATCGAAGACCGTGGGTTGTACGAAATACCCCTGCGCCAGATTACCACCCGGTCGTTCGCCGCCCGCCGTCGTTTTTGCTCCCTCGCGCCTGCCGATCTCGATATAGCCCGTCACGCGCTCGAGTTGCTCCTGCGAGATCAGGGGACCCAGTTCGGTGGCCGGATCAATGCTGGCACCAAGCTTCATCCTACTTGCAGCATCTGTAAGACCGCCCATGACCTGGTCATACACGGATGCGTGAACGAAGAGACGGCTACCGGCTGTACAGACCTGGCCCTGGTTAAAGAAGATAGCATTCATTGCCCCACGTACCGCAAATTTCAGATCGGCATCTGGAAAAATGATATTCGGAGACTTGCCGCCCAGTTCCAGCGTGACCTTCTTCAGATTGTCCACGCTGGCCCGCAAAATTTTCTTCCCTACCTCCGTTGAGCCGGTGAAGGCGATTTTGTCCACATCGGGATGCGCGGCCAGCGCCGCTCCGGCTGTTTCACCAAACCCCGGAACGATATTCACCACTCCCTCTGGAAAGCCGGCCTCGCAGACGAGTTCACCCAGTCGCAGGGCTGAGAGGGGCGTTTGTTCCGCGGGTTTGAGGATCACCGTATTGCCACATGCCAGGGCGGGAGCCAGTTTCCAGGCCGCCATCTGGAGCGGGAAGTTCCAGGGGATAATCTGGCCCACCACACCGACCGGCTCACGCAAGGTATAGGTGAACATGTTCGGGACGGAAACAGGGATAGTCTCACCCTCTAATTTCGTGGCCCAACCGGCGAAATAGCGAAAGTGGTCAGCGGTCAGGGGTACATCGCCTCCCCTGGAATACTTGATGGGCTTACCATTGTCCAGCGTTTCAAGCTGCGCTAACTCCTCGGCGTTCTGCTCGATCAGATCTGCGAGCTTTAAAAGCAGGCGTCCGCGCTGTGAAGAAGTGAGTTTGCGCCAGGAACCGCCCTCAAATGCCTTACGAGCAGCAGCGACTGCCCGGTTGATATCCTCACGATCACCCTCTGCGACCTTTGCCAGCACTTTACCGGTTGAAGGATTGATCGTGTCAAAGACCTTTCCGCTCGCAGCTTCAACCCACTGTCCTCCAATGAGCATCTTGATAGGTTGTCGCTGCAAGAAGGCGCTCTGTATGCTACCTGTTCCATTCGCGGTCATTTTTTATGAACTCCTCAGGGGATTGAAACTAGCGAGCCTTGAAATTGGCCTGACGCTTCTCAATATAGGCAGCGATCCCCTCTTTGGCATCCTCGCTCTGGAAACAGAGTTGCTGCAACTCACGTTCGAGGGCCAGAGCCTCGGAGAACGCGACCTCAGAGCCCGACTGCACTGAGCGCTTTATACGCCCCACCGCTCTGGAAGCCTTGTTGGGAGGGCAGAAGCTGCGAGCAAAATCCATCACCTGCTCCCAGTAGTGCTCCGACTCGTAGATGTAGTTGATGAGTTCTAATGACTGTGCCTCTTCAAAACTCATGAGCTTCCCCTCAACCATCAATTCGATGGCCTTGTTCTTTGGTAGCGCCCGTGCCATACGCTGGGTTCCCCCTGTACCGGGAAGCACACCAAGAGTGACCTCGGGCAGCCCAACCTTACCGGCATTCTTACGCGCGATGCGAATATCACACGCCAGGGCAATCTCCAGACCACCACCAACTGTATGTCCGTTGAGGGCCGCGATGACCAGCTTCGGCGTCTGCTCCAACCGCGTCAATGTCTCATTAGCATGAAGACAGAAATAATACTTGAAAGCCGGCGTAACGGCGTTGAGCATGCTAATCTCTGCTCCAGCACAGAAAAATTTCTCGCCTGAGCCGCGAATAAGGAGCACGT
>WNGD01003947.1_pt1 | contig 14798 bp, 13 predicted proteins | sample 5400671 | NCBI WGS metagenome assembly WNGD01 (sample SAMN13153369, study PRJNA577476) | soil metagenome | isolation source: 40 cm soil or saprolite under grassland replicate 2 | place: USA:California | collected 2016-06-15 | reverse complement strand
CCCACTCCAGCATCGTCGTCGGCGGCTCGGGCGGCGTCTACAACATCACGATCCGCAACAACATCCTCTACCCCAGTGGCGGTACATACGGCGGTGACTATGGCGTGGAGATGGACTCCACCTGCCCGACCGGGCCGGTGACGATCGACCACAACGTCATCTACGCCTATAAGGTGGCGCCGATCGAGGGGGGCTGCTCCCCCGTCAATACGAGCGGCGGCAACACGCTCGCCAATCCGCGCTTCGTCAACTACGCCAGCCGCGACCTTCACCTGAAGTCGCGAAGCCCAGGCGTCGACCGGGCATCAAGCGCCTGGTCTGAGACGAGCGACGCCGCCGGGCGTAGCCGCCCACAGGGCGCAAGCCCTGACATCGGCGCGTTCGAGTCCCCGGTCAAGTCGCCTCGCGAGCCTGTGCCCTGACCAGTTCGGCTCGATCTCCTGCGAGGCGGCGATGATCGAACTTTCGGACGAGGAGATCGGCAATTCGGCGCCGCCCGCAAGCTGTAGAGTGGCCCGTCGGCGTCGGATGTAAGCGCCTGGTGTGCTGCCTTTGGAGTTCTCGATGCAACCGCGCGCGAATCGCTTGGGCATCTACATCGATGCGGTCCACCGCTTGGTGGAGGCGGACGACGAGAGGCGAATCGCGACCGACCCGGCGGACTACGCGTTCGTGGGTGTCTTTCTGCCTGAGGTCGGCAGGCGATTCGACTCGCTCCTGCTCTTCGGGCGCGTGGAGCCCGCTACCGATGCCGGCCACTTTGCGTTCCTACCTCCTAGTATCGACTTCGTCGAGCTTCCCTACTACGGCGATCTGCGCCAGCTGCGCGACGTCGCGCGTGCCTGCTGGAGAACGAGCGCCATCTTCTGGCGCGGCCTTGACCGCGTGGACACCATCTGGGTCTTCGGTCCCCACCCGTTCGGCGTACTTCTCGTCTGCATGGCGCTCCTCCGCCGCAAGCGAGTCGTGCTCGGCGTGCGCCAGGACACCCTCGCGTACTTTCGAGCACGCCTGCCGAACCGCCGATGGGCTCCTGCGCTTCTCCTCGTGAAAGCGCTCGACGCCGCGTACCGCCTACTCGCCCGTCGCTCCAAGACTGTCGTCACCGGGCCCGAGATCGCCCAGCACTACGGTGGCGAGAGCCCGCGTCTCCACGTCATGACGGAGTCGGTGGTGCGCGAAGACGAGGTGGCCGCAGGGCCTCAGGACCAGAACTGGACCGGCGAGCTCGAACTCCTCACCGTCGGCCGTCTCGACGTCGAGAAGAATCCGATTCTTTTCGTCGAGGCACTCGGACTTCTGGAACGAGAGCGCCCGGGTCGGTACCGCGTCATTTGGGTCGGTGGCGGCCCCATGGTCGCGGAGATGCGTTCGCGCGCGACCGAGCTCGGCGTCGCGGATCGGGTCGAGCTCCGGGGTTGGGTCCCGTTCGGCCCCGAGCTGCTGGAGCTCTACCGGCGCGCGCACCTCTTCGTCCATGTTTCGCTGACCGAAGGCGTGCCGAAGGTGCTGATCGAAGCGCTCGCGTCCGCGACCCCGATCGTGGCCACCGATGTCGGCGGAGTTCGCGCCCTGCTCGACGGAGGCCGCGCCGGCCTGCTCGTTCCTCCGAGCGATCTCGAGGCGCTCGTCGGAGCGATCCAGCGGCTCGCCGACGACGAGGACCTGAGAGAGCGGCTCGTCGTGCATGGACTCGAGCTGGGACGGGCGCTCACGCTCGAAGCAGAGGCTGAGCGCGTCGCACAGTTCATTCGAGACGGAATCCCGACTCGGACCGGAAACTAGACCCCGTCCAGATGTGCGGGATCTGCCGACTGGTCTCTGAACGGATTCACCGGATGGAGCGGCGAGGCCTCCCTTATTTCGCGCTCCGAACGAAGCCAGCCGGAGGCTCGTCGGCGGGTAGCAGCTTGGGCAAGGCGAGAGCCAAGCCAATCACGATCCAGACCCCACGGGATGTCTCCGTCGAGAGGAAGAACGAGGTGATAAACCACGTCGCCAGCCCGAGCATGAGGGCGTACGCGACCCTTCGGACGAAATCCGCGCCCATCCGGCCCGCCCTGACGGCGGTGCGTATCAGCGCCAAGCCTGTGGAGGTCAGCATTCCTACATAGAGAATGAGGCCGAAGACCCCAAGCTCGGCCCATGCCTCGAGGTAGGTGTTGTGCACGGGTTGCCCAGGGTTGCGGAGGTAGTAACCCCGAAGATCGACTCCCGGCGTACGCAGCATGGTGTTATTGGAGACATAGGGAAAAGCGCCATAACCAATCCCGAGCACCGGATGCTCCTCGATGGTCGTCCTGGCCGCGAGCCAGAGGTTGTACCTTCCAGATCCCCTCTGCGCCCCCGCCGGGCCTTTACCCAAGATCGTCTCGACGCGGTGCGTGATCTGTTCGGAGTACCGAAACGATACGGCGGTGGTCGCGAGGGCGACCACGAGGAGCGCGACCACCTTGCTACGGCGAGATCGAAAGAGAATGCGGGCCGGTAGCACGAGGAGGAGGACCAGGAAGATCGCAAACGCGATTAGGCCCCCACGCGACAACGAGACCAGAATCGACCCGATGATGCTGAGGACGGCGAAAGACAGGCTGAGCCGGAGCCATCGCTTTTGCGCGTGTGCTGCGAGGACGAGCACGAGCGGGAGAACCAGGAGTTGGAAGGCGGCGAAGACGCTCGGGTCTCCGACCTCGCCCTGGGCGCGCCCGCCCTGCGTTGCGCCAGACAGGTGGATCTTGCCCGAGAAAGCGAGCCACGAGACCGCACCGAGGACGACAGACGTGAACGCGAAGACGTACAGCACGCGCTCCAGATCGCGATGGGAATCGAGCAGCGAGGCGAACGCGAGCATGAAGATCAGGGCGATCGCGAGCGATCCGAGCAGGTACGCCGTCCCTGTCACGCTGGTCGTCCACAGCCCGCTCGCGAGCGCCCAGACAGAGTAGGCGCCGACCCAGAGGAGAGGACGGCTCACGCGGATCGAAGCTCGGCCACGGACGAGCTGAACTACGACAGTTAGCAGCGCAATCGGAGCGAGCACACGGCTGATCGTCGTCCCCTCCACCCGCAACAGCTCAATGAAGATGGATGCCGCGAGGATCCAGAGCATCGTTTCCGGACGGCCGACGACGGCGATGACTGCGGCGATCGCCACCGCCAGTGCGATCGCTGCGATCCCGCTGGACGAGGCAGCCCAGCCGAGAGCGAGCGCGGCAACCCCTCCCGAGACCGTCCAGGTGAGAGCCGCGAGCGTTGGGCCCTCCGACCGTATGCGAAACTCGAGAGTGGACGCTCTCATCAGCACCGAATCGTACTGCGCGCATCCACTCGTCCAGCATCACGAGCAAGGCGCTCCGCCGCCTGACCGCTAACGAGGGAGCGCATAACCATGGTAATTGGCGTCCTGATCGACGATACTTGATCAGGACGGCGTATGGATCCATCTGTCGACTTGACCAGCCAAGCTTCGATGATGCCCTCGATCGGCAGCCCACTTCCGGGGCCTGAGCGGGTCGGAACGAGCAGAACATCGGCTCCCGAGGTCGCCACCGGGCTCCTCGACCCGAATCCGGCGCCGACGGTCACGGACGTGGCCTATATCGGCGGTGCCGGCCGCTCCGGAAGCACCGTCCTTGCCCTGCTGATCGGGCAGCTGCCGGGTTTCGTCGCGGCCGGAGGGTTGAGCAACCTGTGGGAGCGAGGGCTGCAAGAAAATTACCTTTGCGGCTGTGGAGTCCATTTCCGCGAATGCGCGTTCTGGGAACAGGTGGGTCGCGAGGCCTTCGGCGGCTGGGATGCACTGGACGCGAAAGAGCTCGTTCGCCTGAAATTTGCGGTCACGAAATACCGCCACACGCCGTGGCATCTAGCACCACGTCTTCGACCGAAGTTCTTCGAGCAGCTCGTCGAGTACTCCGATTACATGGCGCGCCTTTATGCGGCGATCAAGAGCGTCTCAGGCTGCAGAGTGGTCATCGACACCTCGCATGACGTGTTGCCTGCGCTTCTCCTGCGCCGAATGCCCAGCGTTCACGGCCGCATCCTCCACCTCGTACGGGACAGTCGAGGAGTCGCGTTCTCGTTGTCGAAGCGCGTTCCGCGGGCTGAGGTCACGACGACCCCGACATACATGTCCCGATATGCCCCTGCTCAGGCGGGTCTGGAATGGGTCGTTGCGAATCTTCCTTACCACGTCCTTCGGACGCGTTCCCTTCCCCGGCTCCGGATTCACTACGAGTCGCTGGTCGCCTCCCCTGCGACCGAGATCCCCCGGATCATCGAGTTCCTCGGGGAGAGGTTGTCACCATCTGAACTTTCGATTCTCAAGGGCGATTCGATTGAGATCACCGAGAATCACATGGTGTCGGGAAATCCGCACCGCCTCGGTGTCAGCCACGTCCAGGTCCGGCTCGACGACGAGTGGCGAGGCGGGATGAGGCCGAAGGATCGGATGATTGTCACGCTCCTCACGTGGCCACTTGGTCTCGCGTATGGCTATATGGGGAATCGGCCCCGTGGGAGGCCCTGAGCGAAGACGCGCGATCAGCGCTGAAGGCTCGAAGCGTGTGACAGGCACTGAGCGGAGGTCGGCCGCTTCGGCGACGCTGATCACCTACGGCACGAATCTGGTCGCCGCCGTCCTCTCGCTCGTCAACGTCCTCGTCGTCTCGCGCGCGCTCGGTCCGGCGGGGCGCGGGAGCGTCGCCTTTCTCACCGCAATTGCCTGGCTCACTTCGAGTCTCGCGAGCGCCGGCGTCGAGGAGGCGAACGCCAATCTGGCTGCGTCCGAGCCGCACCTCCGTCGCGCCCTCGCCACAAACTCCGTCGCTCTGGCGCTGCTGCTCGGCACGCTCGCTATCGGAGTCGTCGCAGCCCTGATCGAGTTGTTTCCTGCGGTCGCCGGACCCTCCTCGAGCGGGCTGCGGTGGCTGACGCTCGGCTTGCTTCCAGTGCTGATCCTCAATCTCTACATGCGCTGGCTCGTTCGGGCCGACTACGCCTTTGCCGTAACGAACATCGCCTGGCTCGTCGGCCCCCTCGGCAACGTGGCCGTGAACGGCCTCTTTGCGCTTCTCGGTCTGCTCACAGTGGGAACTGCGGTCGGGACATGGCTCGCGGGACAGGCTGCGGGCACGGTGATCCTCGTCTGGTACGCGGCGCGCCGCACGGCCGGTTTCGGACGCCCCGATCTCCGCTTGATGCGGCGCGCTCTCGCCTTCGGGCTGAAGACTCATGCAGGGCGAGTGATGCTCCTCGGCAACTACCGCCTCGACCAGTGGCTACTCGGCGCGATCTCAGGAGCCCGCGAACTCGGCCTCTACAGCGTCGCCGTGGCCTGGGCCGAGGCCCTCTGGTATCTGTCGACGGCGCTCAAATTCGTCCAGCGTCCGGACCTCGTCCGTTCAGACCGTCGGGAGGCGGCGCGTCTGGCCGCGATCGGCTTCCGGGCTGCGACGCTCGTCATCGTCGTCCTCGGGCTTGGCATGGTCGTCGCCGCTCCGATCCTCTGCGTGACGCTCTTCGGCGAGCAGTTCCGCGGCTCGATCATCGAGTTGCGCGTGCTGGTGATTGGAGCCCTTGGGGTGCTGGCACTGACGGTCTTCGGGAACGCGCTCGTCGCCCAGCGCCGGCCGGTGCTTTCCAGCGTCGCGCTGGGGACGGGCTTTCTCTGCACGATCGTCCTGGACCTCCTCCTCATCCCGTCGCACGCAGGCATCGGCGCCGCGGTTGCGTCGACCCTCGCCTACACAGCCGCGGGAGCCATGATGAGCGTGTTTTTCCTACGCGCCCTCGGCGCCGGGGCACACGAACTCGTCCCGAAGGCCGGGGAGTTGGGGTGGTTTCTCAACCAGGTCCGCGCTTCGCTGCGCGGCCTTTTCCGCGCCGCGTAGCGGACGAACAGGCGTCGAGCTCTAAGAAGAAGAGCACAACGGACTGACCCAGAAGTAGGGTCTCCCAACCGCCGGCACGAGGGAGGATAATCACGCACTTCTGCCTTCAGCGAACTTTGCAAGCGGCGAGAACCGGCTAGGCGCCGACGGCGTGGAGCCCGAGCACGGCTACGGATGGCTGGGTGCCGTGATTCCGGCCGACGCGCGACGCTTCCGGGTCACAGATGCGGCGCTTGCGGCTGTACTCAGCGACGCCGGGGCACAGCTCGTCGGAGCAGAGCCGGACGTCGAGATAGCGCCGGTTCGTGAGCTTCGCGGGGATGCTGCGCTCTCGATCGCGGTCCTCGGGCGTCCTGCACGGGCGGGAAGGCCGTTTCCGGTCCGCGTAGTCAGGCGGCTGGTGAATTCCCTGCGAGTTCGGCTAGGAGCGCGTCGGGCGCGGCGGATCGTTCGGCGACTCGGCTATACGACGGTCCGCGTACTCATGTGGGACCATCAGATGGTCCTCCGTGCTGCGACTCGTGGCGGCGCATTCTCGCGCGCCAGGCTCATCGAGTACCTCCCGCAGCGCGCCTTGGTCATTGCAGGGGGGCCGGAGCACGCGCGCACGCTGCTCGACGAAGCTCTGGCGGAGGCGAGTGGGGCGACGGGCCTCGTGCTCGAGGAGAGCTCGCCTTCGGTCCGGGCAGAGCTGCTGATCAGCGGGACAAAGGGGGGCGTTCTGCGTATCGCGGTCGGTCCCGGGCGCCGACAGATCCTCAACCAATCCGCGGCGCTAGCCACTCTGCGTGCAGCCCATCCTCCTGCGCTCGTCGCAGACCGCGTCCCCTGGGAACTTGCCAGCGGAAAGTGCGGCGTTGCGGAGTGGTCACTTGAGGCCAGGCTGCCGGGGGCGCGGCCCCGGCCTCCCGTCAGCGACCGCCTGCTCGCCGATTGCACGGACTTCCTCGTCGCTCTCCATTCCGCCTGCCCCTCGGATGCCGGGGGAAACACACTCCTCGAAAAGGCCGAGGTGGTCGTTGACGCCTGCCCGGAGGAGGCACAAGTGGTTCGGGCTCTCGCCGAACGGCTCGAGGCCGCGCTGGCGGATCTGCCCCGCGGGTTCGGGCACGGCGACTTCTTCCACGGGAATCTGCTCGCCGATAGGGGAAGGCTCGTGGGAGTGGTCGACTGGGACGCGGCAGGCCCAGGCCGCCTTCCACTCCTCGACCTTCTGCACCTTCGCCATGCCACACAGGCCCTCGCCGACGTCGACTGGGGACCCAGACTGGTCCAGCGGCTCCTGCCGTGGGCGCGCGCGGGCGGGGACGACGTTGCCCGCAGCTATTGCCAACGCCTTGGATTCTCCCTCGACCCCACTCGACTCGAGGCGCTGGCGCTTGCGTACTGGCTCGACTACGTCTCCTCTCAGCTCCGCAGCCATGCGTATCGCCTCGCGCAGCCGCGCTGGCTCGAGCGCAACATCAGCCTCGTGCTCCGGGTCGTCGGCCAGGATACGGCCGTCCGGTCTTAAGCCGGACCGGATTTGGTGCGACAATTCAACCGGTGCGGGGCGGCGAGTCTATTTCGATCCATGGTTCCGCCGCCCAGAGCTTGGCATCGGCTGGACTCGAGCTTGAGCCAGCAGCCCTTGCGCGACCCGACGACGGCGGGCCGCTCGCGGCGTTTACCGTCGACGTCGAAGACTGGTACCAATCGTGTATCGACTTCGACGCACCGATCAGCGAGCGCGTCGTGCGCAACGTCGACCGAGTGCTTGCGGTCCTTGACGAGAGCGACACTAGAGGAACGTTCTTCGTTCAGGGTCGCGTCGCCGAGCGCTTCCCGAACCTGGTCGAGAGTCTCGTCGCCCAGGGACATGAGGTGCAATCACACGGCTACAGTCACCGGCCGCTGTTCGAGATGGACCGCCGGGAGCTCCGGGAGGAGTTCGAGCGGGCTCGAAAGACGGTGGAAGACGCGTCGGGTCAGGCCGTGACAGCGTTTCGCGCGCAGGACTTCTCCATTCGCGCCGACAATCTCTGGGCGCTCGAGGTACTGGTCGACGTCGGCTTCCGGATCGACTCGTCGATCTTTCCCTTACGGACCCGCCGGTACGGGGTTCCGGGCTGGGAAGTTGCCCCGCACCACCTGACCCTCGCGACCGGCGCGCGCCTGCTCGAGGTTCCCGTCGCGATCTGGGCGCGCGGACGCACGCGGGTGCCGGTCGCCGGAGGAGGCTACTTCCGCGTTCTGCCGCGACCGGTTCTCGAGCGAGCGCTTCGGGCGATCGTGGCCGAAAACCGGCCGGCGGTCGTCTACTGCCACCCGTACGAGTTCAATGCGCGAGAGCTCGACGAGTACCGCGAGCAGATTTCTCGCCAGCTACGGTGGTCGCAGAGCTTCGGCCGAGGACGCTTCGTGGAGCGCGTGCGCAGCCTCCTGAAGAGCATGCCCTTCGGCCGCTTTGACGAGACGCTCGCTGCATGGGGTCTGACGTGAGAATCGCGTTCCTGACTACTGGCGATCCGCTGTACCTGCCCGCCTTCTTCGAGCTGGTACTCGACGAGTTCGCTGCGCAGACGGAGGGGGTCTTCATCGCTCCGCCGCTGTACAAAGGACAGTCGACGAGACAGGCCGCTTGGCGCTACTACCGCACGTTCGGCCTCGGTGGAGCTGCCGGCCTCGGCACGCGCGTCCTCGCGGCGAAGGCACGGCGGCGGTCCATCTCAGGCGTCTGCCGCAACAGAGGCGTCGCCTGCTCGGCGGTCGACGATGTCAACGCGCAGGAGTTCCTCGAGCGGCTGCGCCGCGCGAACGTCGACGTGATCGTCTCTGTCAGCTGCCCGCAGATCTTCAAGAAGGAGCTGATCGACCTTCCGGCGAGAGGCTGCCTGAACGTGCACGGGGCGCTCCTCCCTCAATACCGCGGCGTCATGCCGAGCTTCTGGATGCTCGCGAATGGCGAGCTTCAGGCAGGCGTATCCGTCTACTTCGTGAACGAGGCGATCGACGCCGGCGACCTCTGCGGACAGCGGAGCTTCGAGATCGAGCCGGACGATACGCTCGAGCGGTTCCTCCGTCGCTCGAAGCGCATCGCAGCCGAGCTTCTGATCGACGTCCTGCGCCGGCTAGAAGCGGGAACGCTCTCGCGGACGCCCCTCGACCTCGGCCAAGGGTCGTACTACTCGTGGCCCGACCGAGAGTCCGTCCTGCGCTTTCGCGCAGCCGGCCGCCGGCTCTGGTGAACCGGGACGGCCGCGGCCCTGAAGTCCGCCGGCGTCAGCGGGTCAGGAGCGGGAAGCGGCTCGGAGGCAGGGTAGAATCGCCGCGATGGCGAGCAAAGCCAGATCGATTTCGGCAGCCTCAAGATGGACGGCGGCACGCCGGTCGTCGTGGAGTCAGTGGTGCTGACCTACACGCGCGACATCGCTGCCACAATCGAGCAGATCGGCCATCTCGCCTTTGGCTGCAAGGTCGTCGGCAGTGCCGTGGCGATGGACGAGGATGCCCAGCCCCTGAAGAAGCTCGTCTACTAGGTCGAGCAGGGTTATCAGGAGTCGAAGGCGAAGCCATTCGAATGCGCATCGACAAGCTCGGGCTCGTTGCGCGAGGCGGCGGCCCAGCCGCGACTCGCGGTAAAGGACCGCGGCGGCGCGCGCAGCGAAGCTGTGACATGTCCGGCTTGAAAACCGCAGCCGAGGTCGGCACAGGGACGGTGCTCGAGCGCGTGAGCCGGAACGCCCGCAGTCTGCTCTCGCTGAACCGCGGCCGGGAGTTCGGGACGCTGTGCAGGATGCTCGAACTCGAGCCAGCCGACTCGCTGCTCGACGTCGGCAGCGGCGACGGCTACTGGACGGAGAGATTCGCGCGCCGAGTCGGGCAGGTCACAGGGCTCGAGCCCGACGACGCCATGCTCGGCCGCGCGCGCAGGCTCCATGACAGAACGAACATCCGCTACGAGCAGGGGGTCGGCGAATCGCTGCCGTTTGCCAGCGCGACGTTCGACAAGGTCGTGGGCGTCAGCTCCCTCGAGCACTTCGGTGACCCGGTCAAGGGGCTCGAGGAAATGTTCCGGGTGCTGCGAGAAGGCGGGCGCATGGCGATCTCTGTCGACACGCTAAGCCCGGAGAACTCATCGACCGATTTCCGGGAGTGGCACTCCACGCGTCATCACGTGACCAGATACTTTCGGGAGGAAGAGCTCATTTCGATCTTGACCACGATCGGCTTTCGCGTGGAGCCCGTGACTATGCACATCTTCTCCTCGCCACTCTCGCGCTGGGCCCGCGAGACGTTCAATAAGCGGCCGCGGCAGCTGCTGCCGCTGTTTCCGGTCTTTCGCGGTCTCGTGGCGCTGGGCGACGCTTTGCCCTCAGGTACTGACGGCCAGATCATCGCCGTCTGCGCAGCACGTCCCGCGGCAGCCGGGAATGGAGAAGCACGATGAAGCTGCTTGTCTGGGGGCTCGGCTACGTCGGGTCCGTCTCAGCTGGATGCCTCGCACTCTCAGGGCACGAGGTCGTCGGCGTCGAGCCTAACGAGGCGAAGGTGGAGACTCTCCGATCGGGACGCAGCCCGATCAGGGAGCCCAAGCTCGATGCCGTCATCTCGGAGACGGTTGCCGCTGGCCGTTTGCGAGCCTCATCGGATCCGTCTGGCCTCGTTGCGTGGGCGGATGCTTCGCTCGTCTGCGTCGGCACGCCGAGCGCGGTTGACGGCCGCGCACAGCTAGACGCGCTGATTAATGTCGCCGGCGAGATCGGCCGCCAACTCAAGGACGACGCCGGCTACCACATCGTGATCGTGCGGAGCACCGTGTTTCCCGGCACGGTACGTGGGGTCATCCGCGACGTGTTGGAGTCGTCCTCGGGCCTGGTCGCCGGAGACGGCTTCGGGCTCGCGATGAATCCCGAGTTTTTGCGAGAGACGAGCGCGGTAGACGATTTCCACTCACCGCCTTTCACAGTTGTTGGCGCCCTCGACGACCGGTCCGGCGCTGCCGTCGAGGCGCTGTACGAGAAGCTGGACGCGCCCGTGTTCCGCGTCGCGCTTGAGCAGGCCGAGACGATCAAGCTTGCCTGTAATGCCTTCCACGCGCTAAAGGTTGGTTTCGCCAACGAGATCGGGCGTGTCTGCGGCGCCCTCGCTATAGACGGCCACGAGATCATGGAGATGGTCTGCGCAGATACGACGCTCAACATCTCACCTGCGTATCTGAAGCCTGGTTTTGCCTTTGGTGGTTCTTGTCTCCCGAAGGATCTCCGCATGCTCACCGCGAACGCACGCAGGCTCGGCATCGAACTTCCGATTCTCGCCGGTATCCTGCCGAGCAACCGCCTGCAGATCGACGTTGCGCGGGCCAAGATCCATAGCCTGGGCGGGCAACGGGTTGCCGTCCTCGGCCTAAGCTTCAAGCCGCACACCGATGATGTGCGGGAGAGCCCGACGATCGAGCTCGTGCGGCAGCTGTGGGAGGATGGACTCGACGTCGTCGTCCACGACCCGGACATCCAGCTCGACGAGATGCTCGGAAGCAATTGGGCGCACCTCGAGCGACAGCTTCCGCAGATCCGCGAGATCGCCCGGTCGAGCGTTGAGGAGACCCTCGAAGCGGCCGACATCATCGTCGTGAGTCAGCGCCGGCCCGAGTTCAGCGAAGCAGTGCGGCGCCTTAATAACACACGAGTGATCGATCTCGTCAGCATGGATTCCGCGGCCACTGCTTCGAACCGCATCGTGCCCTGAGGGATCTCGTGGTAAAGCGGGGCGAGCGATGGATGATCCTGACCCAGTACTACGCTCCTGAGCTCGGCGCACCACAGCTCCGGCTCCGCGCTCTCGCACGCGAGCTTCGGCGCCAAGGCATCGAGGTCGAGGTGCTCACGGGCGTGCCGAATTATCCGGCGGGCGTCAAGTTCCCCGAGTATCGCGGCCGCTTGAGGATCCGCGAGACGATCGACGACGTCCCGATCCGTCGCACGTGGTTGTATGCGGCGACGGGCCACTCCGCTGCGATGCGGCTGGCGAACTATTTCAGCTTCACTGCCACAGCGCTTGTGGCCGCGCTGCTGGGTCGGAAGCCTGACCGAATGTTTGTCGAGTCTCAGCCGCTGTCGCTGGGCGTCGTTGCCCTCCTGATGAAGTGGCTGCGCGGCGTGCCGTACGTCTACAACGTGCCCGATCTGCAGGTAGACATGGCCCGTGAGCTGGGTTTTGTACGGAACGAGAGGATGCTGTCGATCATGGAGAAGCTCGAGAACTTCTTCCTCGGGCAGTCGTGGAACGTGTCCACGGTCACACACCGCTTCATCGAGCACTTCGAGAGCCGAGGCGTCCCGCGCTCTCAGATCTCGTTCCTGCCGAACGGCGTCGACACCGACTTTCTGCGGCCGCTACCACCCGACGAGGAACTCCTCGAACGCTGGGGGCTCCACGACAAGAAAACCTTTGTATACATCGGTACGCACGCCTACTACCATGGACTCGCGACGCTGATCGAGGCGGCGGCGCTGCTGCGGCACCGCACGGACATTGCGTTCCTGCTCGTCGGCGACGGGCCGGAGCGAGAGCCAATAAAAGCGATGGCGCAGGAGAGGCGGCTGACCAGCGTAGTGTTCGGCGCCTCGCCGTACGAGGAGATGGCCCGATGCTACTCGATCGCCTACGCGTCGATTGCCGTCCTCAAGGACATCGAGGTTGCACGCAAGATGCGCCTATCCAAGGTGTTCCCATCGCTCAGCTGCGCGGTTCCGGTCATTTTTTCGGGCGCGGGAGAGACGCCGGAGTTGCTCGAGCAGCATCGGGTTGGGATCGCCGTGCGGGCTGAGGATCCCGCCGCCCTCGCTCGCGCGATCGAGGAGCTCGCCGACGATCCGGCGCGGCGTGATGCCATGGGCGAAGCCGGACGCGAGCTCACGGAGAAGCAGTTCAGCTGGCACGCCATCATCCAGCGATGGCTGAATGACCTCGGATACGCCGGTGACGGCGCACAAGAGACCCCGAGCGTCGAGCAACGACCGTAGGCGCGTCGCACGCAGACCTCGACGGCTCGTGGCGGGGTCGGACGGGCCTACCTGTAGAGGTTAAAGTTGATTCCGGCGGCGAGAGGTGCATGACGCCGCGTTGGCACCGGAAACGGGGTAACAATGTGCGGGATCTGCGGCATCGTTTCGAAGCACGACCACGTCGAGCGCGAGACAATCGAGCGCATGAGTGAGACGACAGTCCCACCGGCAGCCGGAAGCAACGAGGTCGTGATCGACGGCACGGCCCGCTTCGCGGCCGGCAGACTCGCGATCGACCGGCGTAGGCTGGAGGCGTGAGCTCGGCGCCGAGCTGGCAGGTTCCGCTGTCCGATTTCGTCGTCGACGAGGAGATCGAGACTGCGGTCCGGGAGGCCGTGAAGTCGGGCTGGTGGAGCATGGGCCCGCGGGTGGAGGCGTTCGAGCAGGCGTTTGCCGATTTCTGCGGAGCCCGCCACTCGATCGCCGTCTCCAGCGGCACCGCCGCCCTGCACCTGGCGCTGCTCGCCTGCGAATGCGGGCCTGGCGACGAGGTGATCCTGCCCTCCCTCAACTTCGTGGCGGCCGCGAACGTCGTCGGGCACGCTGGCGCCACCCCGGTCTTCTGCGATATTCGCGGCCCGAGCGACCTCAATCTCGATCCCGCCGACGTCGAGGCCGCCGTCACCTCGCGCTCGAAGGCCCTGCTCGTATTGCACTACGGTGGCTTTCCTTGCGATATGGACGCTGTGACTGAGATCGCGGACCGCCACGGCCTGGCGGTCATCGAGGACGCTGCTCACGCGCCGGGCGCGACCTGGCGGGGCCGCATGTGCGGGACGATCGGCCGGGTCGGGTGCTTCAGCTTCTTCTCAAACAAGAACCTCCCCATCGGCGAGGGTGGGATGATCGTCACCGACGATCCGGAACTCGCGCAGCGGATGCGGCTCCTCCGCTCGCACGGCATGACTACGCTCACCTGGGATCGCCACCGGGGGCACGCGCACACCTACGATGTGGTCGAACAGGGCTTCAACTACCGCCTGGACGAGGTTCGAGCGGCGGTCGGCCTCGTCCAACTCCGCCGCCTCGAGGCGGCGAACGCAGCCCGGGCCCGAGTTGCTGCGCGATACCGTGAACTGCTAAACGGTGCTGAAGGGCTGGTCGTGCCGTTATCGAGGGGGCACGATACTTCGTCGCATCATCTCGCGGTAGTCGTCCTCCCCGAGGAAGTCGGCCGGGAGCAAGTTCAGGAGGTTATGCGGGAGCGGGGCATCCAGACAAGCGTCCATTACCCGCCGATCCACCGCTTCTCTGCATACGCCGAGGGCGCAGGCGCCCGGCGCGAACTACCGGCCACGGACGCAATCGCGGGCCGCGTGCTGACCCTGCCGCTCTATCCACACCTGCAGGACGACCAGGTCGAGGCTGTAGCAGGGGGGCTCCTCGAAGCACTCGCCCCCGAGGTCGCGCCGAGGCCGGCGTGATCCCGCGACAAGTTCGGTCGACAGGGACTGCAGCCGATCCCAGGCCAGCGGCAGGCCACGGCCACGCCGTCGCTGTCGTCGGTGGCATGCTCTTTCCGCTCAGCGTGTTCGCCGCGCTTGCCTCCGTCGTCGCCGGAAGAGGAGCCCGCGGCTGGGACGCGGACATTCTTCGCTTCTTCGACCGCTACTACAATCCCTCGGTCGCCGGCCCGCTGGAGGTTGCCCTGAAGGTCAGTATCGGACTCGGCGCGGCGGTCGCCGTCGGCGCGGTGGTCGTGTTGCTGGCGAAGAGAAGATGGGCCCAGGCTCTCTTCTGGACACTTGTGGTCGGCGGCGTCTTGGCGTTCGACCCACTCCTCAAGGAAATCTTCCATCGGCCGCCCATCGGTAACCACGGTGGCGGCTCCTCGTTTCCGAGCGGGAATGCGATGGCCTCA
>WNGD01006158.1_pt1 | contig 14800 bp, 13 predicted proteins | sample 5400671 | NCBI WGS metagenome assembly WNGD01 (sample SAMN13153369, study PRJNA577476) | soil metagenome | isolation source: 40 cm soil or saprolite under grassland replicate 2 | place: USA:California | collected 2016-06-15 | reverse complement strand
CCCCGACGAGACGTCCGCGCTCGACGGGGGTCGCATGGGCGATGAGCTCCGCAGTCGCCGCGACGTACGAGACGTTCCACCCGAGGCCGAGCAGGAAGAGCGAGAGCATCATGCCCGGAATCGACACGACCCACGCGAGCATGACCGTCGAGACTGCCATGATCGCGAGCCCGGAAACGAGCGCCTGCCGTCTTCCGACGCGGTCGATGAGCGCGCCGATGACGAGTACGAGTGCGTACATGCCGACGATGTGCAGGCTGATGACGTTGAAGACGTCGGACTGCGTGTGGTGATGCCCGATCATGATGTAGCCGGTCAGGTTCATCACTCCGACCATCACCGCGAAGCTCGCGAGAGCGGCTACGACGGCCGATGGAACACCTGGGCGACGCAGGATCTCGCCCAGCCGCGCGGGCTCGAACGCAGCGGTACCCTCAGACTCCGACGAGTACAGCTCGAGTGCGATCGTCCGCGGGTCCGGCCGGATTGCAAGCGCGATCGCCATTCCGAGGAGTGCCATCGCACCCGCGGCGAACCAGGGAATGACGAGCGTGTGCAGCGTCACGTCCTTCCCCGCGAAGAGCGGCCCCCACACGAGCGGGCCGAGCGCGGCGCCGAAGAGCGCGCCGAAGAGCACGTAGGAGATCGCCCGGGCACGTCGCTCCGGCGGAACCATGTCTGCGGCCGCGGTACGTGCGAGCAGCACGCTCCCATTCATCGCGCCCACGCCTGCGAAGCCGAAGACGACGAGGACCGAGCTGTCCGCCAGACAGCCGAGCGCGGTGAGCGAGCAACCGAACGCTCCGACGACGAATCCGCCCGCGATCACCGGGACTCGGCCCAGGCGATCCATCAACCTCCCCGCGGGCATCGCGGCGAGGGCACCGCAGGCGAGGAAGATCGCCGGCCCGAGACCGAGGATCGACTCGATTCCGGTGACGAGGACGAGGGTGATCGTCGCGACGGCCACCGCGAGCTGGAGCACTCCCGAGAGCAGGAGCAGGCACGCGCTGAGAAGAACGGTGTTACGCCGGACTGGGTAAGAGCTCGCCGCGATCGAGCAATTCAATCAACCCGGCCTCGAATGCTCTTGCCCCGCCGTGCGACGGATGGCGTACGCCCGGAGCCGCGAGTGCACGCTCGGCGGTCCGGCCGACGGCGATCGCCCGACGGCCCTCGCACAGCTCACGAAGAAACCTCAGCCCGCCGGCGATCTCCGAGCAGGTGGGTGGGCGGTTCGAGGTCGACGTGCCGGGGTGCGTCGGCACGACATTCCATAGGAGGACGTCTTCGTCAAGGCCGAGCTGGACGAGCACGCGTTGCACGACAGTCGCACTCGCCTCCGCCGGGCCCGAGCCCGTCAGCTGGCGCTCGGAGGTGAATGGGATCCCGGACACCCGGGCGCCTCGATACCCGGGCGCTTCCCCGACGAGCAGAGTGCCTGCTCGACGCCGTGACTCGAGGTAGTCCGTCAGGCGCACCCGCAGGAGACGTGCTCGCGGGCCGCGGGCGTACTGGTTGAAGGTCGCCCCGATCCGCGCGGCGGCGAGCTCTTCGACAAAGGCCTCGGGCGCTACGATGGCCCGAGCGTAAAGGGGAGCTCGGGGCAACCGGGCTGAGAGGGCGGACGGAGCGCGCCGCCGACCCCGGAACCTGATCTGGGTAATTCCAGCGGAGGGAGAAGCGCATGGGTCAGGTCGTGATTGTCGTCGCGGGCGGAGCGCCGCTACGCCCGGACGTCGCCTCGCTCGTGCCAGCGGACCCGCACGTGCTCGCTGCGGACGGTGGGCTCGCGCACGCGCTCACCCTCGGCCTCCGGGTCGAGGCGGTGATCGGCGACCTCGACTCGGTGTCCCCACAACATCTCCAGGAGTCCGCGGCCGGCGGAGCGCGCGTCGAGCGCCATCCGGTCGAGAAGGACGCGACCGACCTCGAGCTCGCGCTCGACGCCGCGCTGGAGCTCACGCCAAGTCGGATCGTGGTCCTCGCCGACGACGGAGGCAGGCTCGACCATCTCCTGTCGGCGTTGCTCCTGCTCGGCTCGGAGCGATACGCGGGCCTGCAGCTGGACGCGCAGGTGGGGCGCGCACTCGTGCACGTGATCCGCGGCGAGCGCGAGCTCCGAGGAGAGCTCGGAGAGCTCGTCTCGCTGCTGGCCTTGCACGGTCTGGCCGAGTTCGTACGAACGGACGGTCTCGCATATCCGCTCGCCGGCGAGTCGCTCGAGCCCGGCTCGAGCCGCGGAGTCTCGAATGTCTTCGTCTCCGACATGGCGCGCGTGAGTGTGGAGCGCGGCGTCCTCCTCGCGATTCGTCCCGGGCCCGAGCCAGGGGAAGGCGGGCTCGAATGACGTTTCGTCACGAGGCGTTTCTCACGCTCGTAGCCGTGCTTGCGGCTCTGGGCCTCGCCGGTTGCGGAAGCGCGGAGACCCCGAAGGACGTCGTCCTCGTAACCCACGACTCGTTCGTCGTCTCGAAGAGCGTGCAAAAGGAGTTCGAGCGCGAGACGGGTCTCCGCTGGAGGATCCTCCAGTCGGGCGACGCCGGGGAGGCTCTCACGAAGGTCCTCCTCACGGCCGGCAATCCCGAGGGCGATGTCTTCTTCGGGGTCGACAACGATCTCCTCTCGCGAGCGCTCGCCGGGAACGTCTTCGACACGTACACGCCGCCGCAGCTCGGTGGGGTCGATCCGCGCTACGACCTCGATCCCGACCATCACGTCGTCCCGGTCGACCACTCCGAGGTGTGTGCGATCTACGACCGAACCTGGTTCACGAGCCGCCACCTCGTCCCCCCTCGGCACCTGACCGACCTCGTCCTTCGCCGGTACCGAGGTCTGACGGTCGTGGAGAACCCCGCAACCTCGACTCCAGGGCTCGCGTTCTTGCTCGCGACCGTCGCCCACTACGGCGACTTCAGCTGGCACACGTTCTGGGAGGAGCTGCGGGCGGACAAGGTTCTCGTCACCGACGGCTGGGAAGAGGCCTACAACGCGCGGTTCACGGGCGGCTCCGCGCACGGCACGTATCCGATCGTCGTCTCCTACTCGACCGACCCCGCCGCGGCCGTCTACTTCGCAGGCAGGAAGCTCGAGCGATCTCCGGTGGCGGTCATCCCGGACACCTGTTTTCGTCAGATCGAGTTCGCGGGAATCCTGCGAGGCGCGCGCAACTCGAAAGGCGCCCGCAAGCTGATCGACTTCCTGCTCTCGGAGCGCTTCCAGGCGGGGATGCCGCTCACGATGTTCGTGCTTCCCGCACGAACAGGAGTGCCCCTGCGCGAATCGCCCTGGAGCGTGCTCACGGACTCGGATACTCGCCAGGTGCTCTGGTTCACGGTCTGGCAGGCGGTCGCGTCGACCGCGCTCACGATCCTGGTCGCATTCCCGGCCGCATACGTTCTGGGACGCTTCGAGTTCCCCGGACGGAGCGCGGTTCGCGCACTCGTGACGGTTCCTTTCGTCCTGCCGACCGTGGTCGTCGCGCTGGCCTTCCTCGCGATCCTCCCCGAGAGCCTGCAGCGCGGCTGGGCCGCGATCCTGATCGCCCATGCGTTCTTCAACGTCGCCGTCGTCGTCCGCGTCGTCGGGACCTTCTGGGCGCGACTCGACCCTCGCGTCAGCGAGGCGGCAGCGACGCTCGGGGCAGGGCCGTGGCGACGCTTCCGGGAGGTCACGCTGCCGCTCCTCGCTCCCGCGCTCAGCTCGGCCGCCGCGATCGTGTTCCTCTTCTCGTTCACGTCGTTCGGGATCGTGCTCATCCTGGGCGGCCCGGCCTACGCCACTTTGGAGACGGAGATCTACAACCAGGCGGTCCGCGTCTTCGACCTGCGCGCCGCGGCAGTCCTCTCGCTCGTCCAGCTCACGTGCGTCGCGCTCGCCGTCCTCGCGACGACGCGGCTCGAGGCACGGCTCGCGATTCGCGGGCAGCTCCGTTCCGAGCGGGACGTCCTGCGTCGCGCGCGAACCCTCGGCGAGAAGCTCGTCGTCCTCGCGAGCCTCGGCGGGCTCGCGCTCTTCCTCGGGCTCCCGCTCGCCGCCCTCGTCGAGCGCTCGCTCGCGGTCGGGGGCGGGCACAGCCTCGCCGCCTACCGGGCGCTGACGAAGCCGACCGCGGCGCTGCTCGCGACCCCGTGGGAGGCCGTGCTCAACTCCCTCGTCTACGCGACCGGCGCCACCGTCATCGCGGTCGTCGTCGGCGGGCTCGCCGCGTTCGCAATTGCGAGGTCGAGCAGATGGAGCACGCGGCTCTTCGACGGGCTGCTGATGCTTCCGCTCGGCGCCTCCGCGGTCATGCTCGGCTTCGGGTTCGTGATCACGTTCGACCGAGCGCCCGTCGACTTCCGCTCGGCACCGTGGATCGTCCCCGTGGCGCAGGCGCTCGTCGCGATTCCGTTCGTCGTCCGGATCGTGGTGCCGACGCTGCGTGCGATCGACGAGCGCCAGCGCGAGGCCGCCGCGCTTCTCGGGGCGCCGCCGAGACGCGTGTGGCGCGAGATCGACCTGCCCATCGCCCTGCGTGCGCTGGCTGTTGCAGCCGGCTTCGCCTTTGCGATCTCGCTCGGCGAGTTCGGAGCCACCGTCTTCCTCGCACGGCCCGACCGGCCGACGCTCCCGGTCGCGATCTTCCGTTTCCTCGGGCGTCCGGGAGAGCTGAACGCAGCGGAGGCGTACGCCCTCGCCGTCGTGCTGATGGTCGTGACGGCGGTGTCGGTGTTCCTGGTCGAGCGTATCCGCGTCCGGCGGCTGGGCTGGTTCTGATGCTCCAGGTCGAACACTCCACTGTCCGTTTCGACGGCCGGACCGCGCTCGACGACGTGACGCTCGACGTAGGCGACGGCGAGGTGGTCACCGTCCTCGGACCGAGCGGCTCGGGCAAGACGACGCTCCTGCGCGTGATCGCCGGGCTGCAGCGTCCAGACCAGGGCCGCGTCGTCCTCGACGGCAGGGACCTCGCCTCGGTACCTCCTCACAGGCGTGGGATCGGGCTCGTGTTCCAGGACCACGCCCTCTTCCACCACCGCGACGTCGCCGGCAACGTCGCCTTCGGTCTGCGGATGCGAAACGAGCCGGCCGCCGCGATCGGGAGACGAGTGCGAGACATGCTCGAGCTCGTCGGGCTCAGCGGCTTCGAGGACCGTTCGGTGGCCACGCTGTCCGGAGGCGAGCAGCAGCGTGTCGCGCTCGCGCGCGCGCTCGCACCGGGCCCTCGCGTGCTCCTTCTCGACGAGCCGCTCGGCTCGCTGGATCGCCGGCTGCGGGACCGGCTGCTCGACGATCTCGCGCGGCTCTTCGCGGAGGTTCAGGTGACCGCGATCTACGTGACGCACGATCAGGCGGAGGCGTTCGCGCTCGGAGACAGGGTCGCCGTCATGCGTACGGGACGGCTCGTCCAGGTCGGCACGCCCGATGCGATCTGGGCACAGCCGGCCGACGCCGATCTCGCTCACTTCCTCGGGTTGCGCAACGTTCGCGACGGGTCCGTCGTGCGGCCCGAAGCCGTGCTGGTGCGGGTGGGAGGCGGCGACGGGAACGGTGTCGTCCTGGCTGCGATCAGGCAGGGTCCGACGGTGCGGCTCGTCGTCTCACTCGACAGCGGAGAGACGCTCGAGGCCCTGGTGACGTCTCTCGAGCACCCCGAGCCTGGAGATCGCGTCTCGGTCGAGATCGACCCCGCGGGCATCGTCGAGCTGCCGTGATCAGGCGACGCGTGATCGTCCACGGGCTCGTGCAGGGCGTGTTCTTCCGAGACACGGTCCGGCGGCGCGCACAGAGCTGGGGCGTCGCGGGCCGGATCCGCAACAACTGGGACGGCACGGTCGAAGCCGTGTTCGAGGGAGAATCGGACGCCGTCGAGCGCCTCGTCGAGCTCTGCCGCAAGGGCCCGAGTGGTGCGCGCGTCGATCGCGTCGAGGTCTCGGGCGAGGAGCCCGAGGGCCTGCGCGGGTTCGAGATTCTCTAGGAGGGCTTGGCGGAGCGGGCCTCGTCGCCGGAGTGCCGCTGGTCGTCGCGAGGCAAGGACGCAGGGAGCTCCGATGCTCGAAAAGTATTGGAGCGACTGAGGACGCCGCATCGCGGCGATCCAGCGCTCCTCCGGCAGCACAGTGTCTGGTACGCCAAAGTCCTCCTAGTAGGTCCAGCGCTCCCAGCGGACGACTTGCGACGGCGACCGCCGAGGCTGCGTGCGGCGGCTCGTCACGGCGCTCCAACCCGGATCCGGTGCTGGGTGACCGATCGTCACGAGCGCGACGACGCTCACGTCCTCCGGGATCCCGAAGGTCGCGCGCAGCTCGGCGGCTGCGTCGAGGGGAACACCTGAGACCCCGGCGGCGAGCCCTTCATCGATCGCGGCGAGCAGGAGGAGCATGAGTGCCGCGCCCGCGTCGACGAACCAATATGGCACCGGCCATTCGATCTCCTCGTCTCCGTGCAGCTTGTCCGGCTTGCGATAGCGATCGTGGTAGTCGTCCTCGCGCGTGCCGACGAGGACGTGGACGGGAGCGCTCTCGAGCCACGGCTCACGGTCTTCCGGCTCGGTCCAGCCGGTCGAGCCGAGGATGCGCGCGGTCTCCGCGCGAGCCTCGGGCTCCGTGAGCACGAGCAGCCGCTGACCCTGGCTATAGCCTGCGCTCGGAGCCCGGCGGACCGTCTCGACGATTCGCTCGACGACCTCGTGCAGGACAGGCTCGTCGCGGTAGTTGCGCACCATGCGCCGGAGCGGCAGCGTGTCCCGGAACTCCACGGTCCGCTATTGCTCGTCGTGGTCGAGCTCGTCGTCAGCGAGCTTGGTTGGGTCGGCCGGGTCCGGCTCGTCTCGAGCGAGGGGATCGTCTTCCTCGAGATCCGTCTCCAGGCTCTCCTCGCTCGAGTCGTTCTCGGCGCCGAAGCCCTCGTCTTCCCACGGGTCGCTCACAAGTCGAACCTCCCCTCGGGTCGTGGATCGACCGGCGAGACTAGCGGGAGTGCAGCGCGCGCGGGCGTGCAGCGCGCGCGAGGTCAGCGCTCGGCGGCGCAGGCGTGGTCGCCGGCCATGACTCGGTCGAAGGTCGTGCTCAGGTCGTTGTCGTGCGAGCGGTCGGCCGCGGTCAGACCGGGCACCTCGACCTGGAGGACGGGCATGACGCCAGGACCGCTCACCGTGACCCGATAGCGCTCGCCCGGCGCCGGGGGGCGTAGCTGCTGGCTCGGGTACCCGGGAAAGGGATGCTGAGGGACGAAGCTGTGACAGAAGGTGCCCGTGCCCTTGTGCGTGAGGATGCCTGCTTCCCGCTTCCAACCTTGCCCGTAGACGGAGTTGAGCGTGTCGACGTAGACATTGCGGCCGTACCCGTCCTTGGGAGCTCCCTTCGTCGTCGCGCCGAATCCGTACACGGCCTTGCCTAGGTACGTGAGGCGCCCGAAGATCCCCTGCCATTCGTCGTTGTACGTCCAGTGCGCGTAAGCCGCGAGCTCGGGGAGCTCGCCCGACCAGTGCGAGACGTGCAGCTCGACGTTCGTCTGCTGCGAGAGCCAGGGATCGAAACCGAGGTTCGGCAGACGACGCTGCCAGGCCTGAACCGCCCAGTACGTCCCGTCCGGCGCCTTGCACGCGGCGACGAGCAACGCGAGCCGCGGGCCGTCGTAGGCAGCGCAGCGATTCCTGAAGCGCTTCCAGTACCTCGCCTTCCGGTACTTGCCCCATCCGCCTGCGTAGTCGAACTTGAAGCGCACCTGGGCGACGCCCTCCGTAGGCTCGCGCGCGTTGAGCGCCCCCCAGACAAGGACGTGTCGCAGCCGGCCGTTGTTCCTCCTGTACGTGACGAGCGCCTCGCCCTTGCCGTTGACTTTCAGGGAGGCGAACTGGACGTTCGCGTCGTAGAGAGGCTGGCTCGCCGTTCCCGCGCCCGTCCATGCGAGAACGGCGCCGAGCGCCGCGAGCAGGGGGACGAGCACGCGCCGGGGAAGCCACATTGAGGGCCGCATCACGAGGGAGATCGGCGGAGAGGTCTTCCGGCTCGCCCCTACAACGAGGGGTCGCCTACTCCCACTCGATCGTCGCCGGCGGCTTGGAGGAGATGTCGTAGACGACGCGGTTGACGCCCGGGATCTCGTTGATGATCCGGCTCGAGACCGCCTCCAGCACTTCGTACGGCAGGCGCGCCCAGTCGGCGGTCATCGCATCTTCGGACGTGACCGCACGGACGACGATCGGATAGGCGTACGTCCGCTCGTCTCCCTGGACGCCGACGGAGCGCACCGCGGGCAGCACGGCGAAGCTCTGCCACAGGTGGCGGTAGAGGTCTGCGCGGCGAATCTCCTCGAGCAGGATCGCGTCCGCGCGACGTAGGATCGCGAGCCGTTCCTCGGTCACCTCGCCGACGATGCGGATCGCGAGCCCGGGGCCCGGGAACGGCTGTCGCCAGACCATGCGCTCGGGGAGACCGAGCTCCTCGCCGACGCGGCGCACCTCGTCCTTGAAGAGGAGCCGTAACGGCTCGACGAGCTCCATCCGCATGTCCGCCGGCAATCCGCCCACGTTGTGATGGGACTTGATCTTCGCGGCGACCCCCTCCTCAGCTCCGCCGGACTCGATCACGTCCGAGTACAGCGTCCCCTGGACGAGGAAGCGCACCCCCAGGTTTTCCGCGCCGAGGTTTCCGAGCTTCCGCGCCTCCTCTTCGAAGACGCGGATGAACTCCTCGCCGACGATCTTCCGCTTCTCCTCGGGATCCGAGACGCCCGCGAGCCGGGACAGGAATCGCTGCTGTGCCTCGACGTGCACGAGCGGGACGCGGAAGTGGCCGGCGAACGTCTCGACCACCTGTTCGGCCTCGTTCTCGCGCAGTAGCCCGTGGTCGACGAACACACAGGTCAGTTGATCTCCGACAGCTTTGTGGACGAGAAGCGCCGCGACCGCGGAGTCGACTCCTCCGGAGAGCGCGCAGAGGACGCGCTCGGAGCCGACGGCTGCGCGAATCCGCTCGACCTGCTCCTCGATCACCGCAGCCGGGGTCCACGTCGGCGGGGCGCCCGCGACCTCGTAGAGGAAGTTCTTCAGGATCTCCTGACCGTGTGGGGTATGGACGACCTCGGGGTGGAACTGCACGCCGTAGAGGAGCCTCGCCCGGTCCTCGAAGGCGGCGATCGGCGTCGCGGGAGAAGAGGCGGTGACCTCGGCTCCCGTCGGGGCCGCGATGACGGAGTCGCGGTGGCTCATCCAGACGGTCTGCTCCGGAGGCAGGTGCTGGAAGAGCGCCGACTCGCGCGCTTCGAGCTCGGCTTTTCCGAACTCGGAGACTCCCGTGCGCTCGACCGAGCCGCCGAGGTCGCGCGCCATGAGCTGCATGCCGTAGCAGATGCCGAGCGCGGGGATCCCGAGCTCGAAGATCTTCGGATCGACGTCGGGCGCTCCCTCCGCGTACACCGAGGCGGGACCTCCCGACAGGACGAGAGCGACGGGACGACGCGCGGCGATCTGGTCCGCGCTCAGCCGATGGCTTACGAGCTCGGAGTAGACACGCGCCTCGCGCACGCGACGTGCGATCAGCTGGCTGTACTGACCGCCGAGGTCGACCACGAGGACAGGACGCTCCTCCGGCCCAGCATCGGTCGAGCCAGCGTCCGGCTTCATGAGAGGGACGACGCTTGCCATCAGCTGCGGCGGTAGTTGGGCGCGTCCTTCGTGATCGTGACGCCGTGCGGGTGGCTCTCGAGCAGGCCGGCGGGCGTAATGCGGACGAAGCGCGCATCGGCCTTCATCTCCTCGATCGTCGCCGTGCCGCAGTAGCCCATGGCCTGACGCAGTCCACCAACCACCTGATGAACGATCGGGGTGAGCGGGCCCTTGTACGGAACACGGCCTTCGATCCCCTCCGGCACGAGCTTGTCGACGTCCTCGACATCGCCCTGGAAGTAGCGGTCCTTCGAGAACGAGCGAGCCTTCATCGCCCCGAGCGAGCCCATGCCCCGGTACTCCTTGAACCGCTCGCCCTGGTGCACGATCACCTCACCCGGAGCCTCGTCGGTCCCCGCGAGGAGCGATCCGAGCATCACCGCGTCGGCGCCTGCGGCGATCGCCTTCGCGATGTCGCCGGAGTTCCGGATCCCGCCGTCGGCGATCAGGGGGACGGCTTGGCCCACCAGCGCCTGCGCGGCGTCGTAGATCGCCGTCACCTGCGGGACGCCGACGCCCGCAACCACTCGGGTCGTGCAGATGCTTCCCGGCCCCTGGCCGAGCTTCACCGCGTCCGCGCCAGCATCGACAAGCGCGAGGGCGCCGTCGCCCGTCGAGACGTTCCCGGCGATCAGTTCCACCTCGTGCTCGGACTTGAGCCTGCGGACGACGTCGAGCACACCGTAGGAATGGCCGTGAGCGGTGTCGACGACGAGCACGTCGACCTCGGCTTCGACGAGCGCCGTCGCGCGCTCGAGCGCGTCGGTCCCGACCCCGACCGCAGCGCCGACACGCAATCGCCCGTGCTCGTCCTTCGTCGCGTCGGGATAGGCAATCCGCTTCGAGATGTCCTTGACGGTGATCAGACCCCTGAGACGTCCGTCGGAGTCCACGACCGGGAGCTTCTCGATCTTGTTGCGGTGGAGGATCTCGCTCGCTTCGTCGAGGGTCGTGCCGACGGGAGCGGTGACGAGGTTGCGGTCCGTCATCAAAGCCGAGACCGCTAGCGACAAATCGGTCTCGAAGCGTAGGTCGCGGTTCGTGAGGATCCCGACGAGGATCCCGCTCTCGTCGACGATCGGCACGCCCGAGATCCGATAGCGCTCCATGAGCGAGAGCGCGGCCGCGACCGAATCGGCGGGACCGAGCGTCACCGGCTCGACGATCATCCCGGACTCCGAGCGCTTCACCTTGTCGACCTCGGCCACCTGGTCGGCGATCGGGAGGTTGCGATGGACGATGCCGATACCGCCTGCCCGCGCGAGCGCAATCGCGAGCCGGGCCTCCGTGACGGTGTCCATGGCGGCCGAGACGATCGGGATGTTCAGCGCGATCTTCGGCGTGAGCCGCGTGACCGTCGAGACGTCGTTCGGAAGTACGGACGACTCCGCCGGAAGGAGCAGGACGTCGTCGAAGGTGAGGCCTTCTTTCCCGAACTTGCGCTCGAACGACACGAGCCGCTCGAGCTCCTGCTCCCTCAACTCGGTGTCCATCATGCGACGTTAGCAGCGCTGCTTGACGAGCGATCAACCGACTCCGCTACCGACTGTCGCGAGTCGCTTGCGCGCGGGAACGCCCTCCTAGGATCGCGCGGGCTGAAGCTCCGCGAGCTCGACCTCGCCTGCCAGTGTCGCGGCGAGGTGCGGGTCGAAGCGCCCGGCACCGAGCTCGAGCACTGCGGCCGAGCCGGCGGCTACGGCGAGCCGGACCGCGTGGTCGGGAGACCGTTCCTCGAGCACGGAGGCGAGGAACTGCGCGAGCAGGACGTCTCCCGACCCGAGCGCCGATCTCGGCTCGACCCGCGGCACGAATGCGCGAAAGCGGCGCGTCTTCCGCCCGAATCGGAGAAGCGCAAAGCAGCCGTTCTCGAGCGTGACCACCACGTTTCTCGGGCCCATCTCGGCGATCGCGTCGAGAGCCATGAGGAAGTCCTCGTCCTCCTCGAGCTCCTGCCCGACGAGCTGCTCGGCCTCTCGCTGGTTCGGCGAGACGAGAAAAGGCCCGGCTTCGACTCCGACCCGCAGCGGCTCTCCCTCGCTGTCGAGGACCACGCGCACGTCCCGGCGGGTGAGGTCGCGAATCGCCTCAGCGTAGAACGCAGTCGGGACCTTCCTGGGAAGCGACCCGGCGAGGACCACGAAGTCGGCGCCACGCGAAAGGTAGTGCAGCTTCCCCATGAGCGTCTCGAGCTCGGCTGCCGCGACCTCCGGCCCCCACTCGTTGATCTCCGTGTACGTCCCCGCTGTCGGATCGACGACGGCGGTCGACGTGCGGGACTCGTCCGCGATCCTGACGAAGTCGTTGAGGATCGCCTCCGAGGTCAGCTCTTCGACGATGCGCGTCCCCGTTCGCCCTCCCGTGAGCCCGGTGGCCACCACAGGAACGTCGAGGACTTTGAGAGCGCGGGCGACGTTGATTCCCTTGCCTCCTGCGAGCGTGAGCACCTCGCTCGAGCGGTGGCGGTAGCCGATCTGGAACACGGGAACCGTGAGCGTGCGGTCGAGAGCCGCGTTGACCGTGACGGTGACGATCACGAGACGAGCCCCCAGAGATGGTGCGCAGTTCGCTTCGTGTACCACACGAGCTTCGCGCCGAGCCCGGGTTTGGAAACCGCGGATGCCGCGACCAGCTTGGTCGAGGCGACGACGCGGTCGCCGGCGAAAACAGTGATCGAGCCGAGGGCCTGCCCCTCGCGCACCGGCAAGGGAACGGTGGTCGGAGCAGCCACCCGCACGACCAGCGGCGTTGCCTCGGGAATCGTGCGCACCGCAGCACGTCTCGCGACGAGCTCGACGTCCGGCCTGCCGTAGCCGGTGGACGCCTTCGCGTAGGCCTTCCCCGAGTCGATCGCGACGACCCGTCGGTAGCGGTCGAGCCCGTACTGGAGGAGCGTCTCGAGCGCTTCGTTCCGCTCCGTCTCCGTCCGGCTTCCGAGCACGGTGCCGTACACCGTGATGCCGTGCTCCTCTGCACCGGCGGTTTCGGACCAGCCCGCCTGGGCCGTGTGTCCTGTCTTCCCGCCGATCAACGGAGGCCAGCTCTCGAGCAGGTCGTCCGTCGTCGGGAAGTCGCCGTCCCCTGGAACCTCCACGTGCCCGCTGGCGAGCGTCCGGCGAATGAACGGGGTCCCGAGCGCGTAGCGGAGGAGCTGCGTCGTGTCGCGGGCGCTCGAGACGTGGCCTCTCGCGTCGAGGCCGTGCGGGTTCACGTACCGCGTGCCGGTCAGGCCGAGTTGTCTCGCCTTCGCGTTCATCATCGCGACGAAACGGCTCTGCGACCCGTGGCCGACGTAGAGTGCGAGCGCTTCTGCGGCGTCGTTCGCGCTCCGGACGAGCGTCCCGCGAAGCAGCTGCTCGACCGTCAGACGCTGTCCGGCCCGGAGGTAGACGGTCGACTCGCCGACCCGTGCCGCTCGCGGGTCGACGGTCACGACGTCGGAGAGCCGAGCCCGCTCGAGCGTGACGATCGCGGTCATGAGCTTCGTGATGCTGGCCATCGGGCGCGATGCTCGCGCGTCCTGCGCGGCGACCACGGCGCCGTCCTCGCCGACCACGTACCAGGCTTTGGCGGCGACCGTCGGCGGTGCGGGGATCTGTGGCGAGTTCTCCGCCGATCCCCGGGCGGGGATCGCGAGCGCGGAGGCGACTGCGATGACGGCGAAGAGCACGCTGCGCATCTGGCGCCGCGACACTCTACTCCTGTGCGCAAGATCGGAATCTGCTCGCGCAGATTCCGATCGCGCGAAGATCCTGAAGACGGCCGCTTCGCGGCCTTGGCGCTCCGTGCTTTCCATCGAGCCTTTCGGTTTACCAGCCCGACGCCGCCCACACCTGGGTCGCGAGGCGCTCCGCCTCGGCGGCCGCCGCTGTCCGCCAGTCCTCCTCCGTTCCGCGAAACGCGTAGATGACGGAGCGCGAGGCAGTCACGAGCGCGCTGGCGGGCCCGCTCGTGAAGGCACGCGCGACATCCGCGGGAGTCGCGCCCTGAGCGCCGACTCCCGGGAGGAGCAAGAGCGTCTGCGGCATCAGCTTCCTTGCTTCCGACACCCCGCGTGGGTGGGTCGCGCCGACGACGGCGCCCACGCTCGAAAGACCTCGCTCCCCGACGAGTGGCTGACCCCAGTCGTGGACGTACCCTGCGATGTGCTGCCAGAGGGGACGACCGTCGAGAAGCGTCGCGTCCTGCACGTCAGCCGCTCCGGGGTTCGACGTCCGCACGAGGAAGAACACGCCGGTGCCGTGCCGCCGGCAGGCGGCCACGAACGGCTCGCAGCCGTCGTGCCCGAGGAACGGGTTGGCCGTGACGGCGTCGGCGAGCGGCGGTAGTCCGTCCCGCGGCTCGAGAAACGCCTGGGCATAGGCCCGAGCCGTAGAGCCGATGTCTCCCCGTTTCGCGTCGACGATCACGAGGAGTCCGGTCGAGCGCGCGTAGTCGCTCACCTCCTCGAGCGCCCGCACGCCGTCGGCGCCGAGTACCTCGAAGAACGCGGACTGCGGCTTCACGCCGACGACGTAGGGCCCGACCGCGTCCATGATCCCTTTGCAGAACCGGGCGATCGCGGACGCCGCGGCGGCCCGCCCGAGAACGGCTTCTCCGCGAAGCTCCATGGGAAGCAGATCGAGGATGGGGTCGAGACCCACGACGAGCTGGGTGTGCTTGCGCTCGACCGCCTCCCCGACGCGGTCTGCGAACCCTGGGGCGGTCGTCCGTACCTCGAGCGCGCTCTCCATCTCCGACACCGTATCGGCCTTCATGCGGCCAGGATCTCGTCGCGCGACACGACTCGGAGCTCGGGGCCGGGCCGCCGCAGGAAGCCGGCGATCACGAGAAGATCGTCCGCGTCCTCCGGGGAGAACGACGTGCGCTCAACGTAGCCGTGTGTCTGCGGGCTCGGAGACCCAGCGGTCGCGAGCGCTGCTTCGCGGTCGAGCCCGTTGTGCAGCTCATCGGGAATGGTTCTCGCCGCGGCGATCCGGCCGCCGGAGACGACGAAGAGCCTTCGAAATCCCCGTTCACGTGCCGGTGCGAGGAGACAGACCTCGAGGCGCCGCAGGCGATCGAGCTCATCCACTCGCGCGGCCAGCTCCTCGAGGGCCGTCAGTCGGTTTCGAAGACGCGCCGCATCCTCGAAGCGGAGATCGCGGGCCAGCC
>WNGD01004258.1_pt1 | contig 14800 bp, 11 predicted proteins | sample 5400671 | NCBI WGS metagenome assembly WNGD01 (sample SAMN13153369, study PRJNA577476) | soil metagenome | isolation source: 40 cm soil or saprolite under grassland replicate 2 | place: USA:California | collected 2016-06-15 | reverse complement strand
ATTGCCGATGGAGGCGAAGTCATTATCTACGCTCCGCACATCACCGAGGTCTCCTACACGCATGGCAAACTGATTGACGAGGTCGGCTACCATGTCAGGGATTATTTCGTCAAGCAGTGGGATCGCTTTCAACACGTGCCTGGAAGCATTCTGGCGCATAGCACGCACGTCAAGGGAACGGGCACCTACGATGCCACAACCGGCATCGAAACGCCACGCATCACTGTCACCCTGGCCACCGGCATTCCCGAGGAACGCTGTCGGCGCATCAACCTGGGCTATGCCGATTATCGAGCGATAGACCCCGCAGCATGGAAGGAACGCGAACAGGAGGGCATCCTCTACGTGCCACATGCCGGGGAGATGCTGTACCGCGCTCGCGGTATCTAAGAGGAAGCCACAAGAGATGGCAGGAAGGAGTTTTCACCAATGAGCAATGACAACGCCAGACAAGCCGCCCTCCAACACCTGATCGAGGATGATGCCGTTGGCCAGTTGCGACGACGCGATGGCCTGATGGCTACACTCGGCCGTGAAGATGGTGTGCTCAAACTCGATTGGGTCGAGGGGATAGCACGCCTGCTTGCCAATCCAACACAGCTGGAGGATGTGGAAACAGAAGCACAAGACATCATACAACGCGGGGTCCGCCACATGATCTGGGCTGGTATGGGCGGCTCGGTCATTGCGGTGCGCGTCTTCTGCGATCTTGGCTACTGTAACGGGCACGACGAAGGACAGGTGACTATCTATCCGCTTGACAGCACCGATCCTGCTGCGCTCAATGGCATTGTGCGGAAGATAGCAACAGCCAAGCATCTGGCGTTCCCGGCTGGGGAAGAAGCATTCAATCCAACCTTCTTGCGAGCACTGCTCAGTGACGTGATGATGGTTGGGGTCTCAATGGGGATGACCTCCGAAGAGCCGATCACGCACCTGGAATGGTTCACCGATCTGTTGAACCAGGCAGGGTTGCGCCCGGCAGAGCACTTGCTGGTGATGACCCTTCCCGGCTCCTATCTGGACCGCTTTGCGAACGCTCAGCAGGCACCCAGTCGTCCCTTGCAGCCGGACGGGGGGACAGGGACCGGGGGACGCATGAGCGCCCCAGCCACACGGGTGTTTCTGCTGCCCGCGGCTCTCTATTTGACGATCCATTCCCCCGGTGCATCCGGTCAACTCCGGTCGGTGCTGCAACGCGCCTGGGACGAGTATGACCTTGCACTGGCCACGTCTCGCCCAGCAGAACATCCCTTTGTGCAACTGGCCGCCGCTTTGAGCGCCGAAAGTCGCGATGGAGCATGCCGCTTGCTCCTAGGAATGCCTGAAGGCTGGCAAGCCTTTGTCTCCTGGCTCGAACAATTGATGGAGGAGAGCCTGGGCAAAGGAGGCAAGGGCGTCGTGGTCTTTGACGAGCAAACACTGAACCACACGGCTTCCAGCTATCAGCAGGGCGGCATGTTGCATGTCCGTGTGGTGACTGAAGCTACCCAATCGTCGCAAGATCATCAATTCATTCTCTCTCAATCCTACCTTACAAGCAAAGAACCGCAGAACCGCTTAGCAGCCCTGGCCGCAAGTTTTCTTGGCTGGCAGTTGAGCATGGCCCTCTATGGCTATCTGCAACATATTACGTTCGCCGGTCAGCCTGCGGTCGAGAATTACAAGGCGCGAGCACGTGCGTTACGGACACAACCCAATCCCTTGCAGGTCGCGTCTAATTGGCGTCCAGCACTGCAACAGGGCATCCTGACGCTCCTTGCTCCCCATGGGGCCATGAGCCACGACCCGCAGGGACGCGACTCCGCTGCATCAACGTTTGCAAAGGCATTGCAAGAATTTGCTTCGGCTGACGATGCACACAGGCATCCCCTGAGCTATCTTGACGTGACCGTCAACGGAGAGGCGCAAGCAAGCTTGCTCTCAGTGCTTGACGGGCATGTGCATACCATTGGGAACAGGCTTTTAGGCATTCCCGTGAAGCTGCGGCAGGCACCCGCCGCCTATCATTCAACAGAACAAAGCGAGATGGACGGGCCACCATCCCTGGTCAGTCTACGCCTGGTTGCGCGGAACACAGAAACATGTCTGCTTGGCAGCTATACCAACGTATTTCTCCACGCCCAGGCGGTGAGTACCTGGCAAGCGATGATGGAATCCGGTCGTCCTTGCTTTTTACTCGTCATAGATAGTTCCCTCGACGACGCGATTGAGCCACTTTCAACCTTCTTTGCTCACGTGGAGGAGTATCTTCACCATGCATGAGGAACGACAAGGAGAAAGCATATGACGCAAAAGGCCTCTTCTGCCAACCCAAACCCGGAACCGCCTTATATCCTTGCACTCGATGTAGGTACCTCATCGACGCGTGCATTACTGTTTGATGCAACGGGTAACACTTTGCCGAATGTCCTGGCCCAGCGTCCTTACAAACTCACGATTTCGAATGAAGGCGAGGTTTCGGTTGATCCTGATGCCCTGGTGGCGGTCGTTGACCAGACCATCGATGATGTCCTGGAAATGGCTGGCCCATTGGCAAAACATATCGGAGCAGTGGCCATAGATACCTTCTGGCATGGCCTCATGGGAGTCGATGCCGACAATCGTCCGCTTACACCAATGATTCTCTGGGAAGATACACGTCCTCATGGTGCAGCGGTGGAGCTACGCCAGCAGCTCGATGAAGCAGCTATCCACACACGAACGGGAGCACGATTGCATGCCAGTTATTGGCCTGCGAAGTTGCGCTGGCTGGCAACGCAAGTACCAGATACCTGTGCGCGCGTTTTCCAGTGGCTGTCCTTTGGCGAATACCTGTATCGTCACTTCCTGGGCCGTTCCATCTGTAGCCTCTCGATGGCCTCCGGCACGGGCATGTTGCAGACACGCGCTCGCGTCTGGGATACTGAACTGATGGAAGTGCTCGACGTGCGACCAGAGCAGTTACCGCTCCTTGGAGATCTGCATGAGAGTGTGCAAGGGTTGACACCCGAATATGCTTCTGCATGGCCTGCTTTACGCAACGTTCCCTGGTATCCTGCCACAGGAGATGGTGCAGCGGCCTGTGTCGGTTCAGGGTGTGCCAGTCTGGAGAACTGGTCGGTCACGATTGGTACCTCCAGCGCAATGCGTGTTGTTTTACCTCCTGAACAGGTGATACCTCCGGTGGGTCTCTGGCTCTACTTGATTGATGCCAAACGAGCTGTGCTTGGTGGCGCACTCAGTGAAGGTGGGAACCTGCTCTCCTGGCTGGATAGCGTGCTCATATTGCCATCATTCAATGACGCCGAGAGCCTTGTGGCAGCGCTGCAACCCGATGGGCATGGTTTAACCATCCTTCCTTTCATAGCAGGTGAGCGGAGCCTCGGCTGGCATGCGAACGCACGCATGACCATCAGCGGCATTCAGGCACATATCTCCCCTGCTGACCTCCTACGCGCGGGTATGGAAGCGCTGGCCTATCAACTCGATGCGGTCTGTGAGCAAATATGCCAGGCCTTACAGATAGACAAGAAAGCGCCGAGGATGATCGGTAGTGGGGGTGCGCTCCTGGGCTCAATGACTTTGAGGCATATCGTTGCGGACACACTCGGTGTACCAGTCTATCCTTCACGTGACCACGAGGCCTCGGCACGAGGCGCTGCACTTCTTGCCCTGGAAGCCATGGGCATTCTGCCCGATGTTGCTCAGGTGCCTCCTCATCTGGAGCCGGAAGTCCAGCCGGATGCTGAGAAGCATGCAGTGTACAGGAAAGCGGCAGAGCGGCAGCAAAAGCTGTACCAGGCACTCCTCGAGGGAAGACCAGGATCCTTCCCAAATAGCCCATAACGGCCTATCAGGTCCTGATGAAGCTGAACATGCAGGAACGTACTGCACATAGTTGCCAAGAAAGGAGAACGGAATGGAACTCGGAATAGTAGGACTGGGACGCATGGGCGCATTCATGTCGCAGCGGCTGATTCGCTCAGGACATACGATCGTTGGCTATGTACGTCATGCCGAAAAAGTTCAGGAACTTCTGAAGGAGGGATCGATTTCACGGGGAGCTTCCTCGCTGGAAGACCTCGTGGGTAAGCTTTCCACGCCTCGCGCTATCTGGCTGATGGTACCGGCGGCCTCGGTAGATGCGACATTGGAAACCATCGTTCCCCATCTCTCACCTGGCGATATCGTCATCGACGGCGGTAATTCTTACTACCATGATGATATTCGGCGCGCTTCCGAGCTGAAACCTAAGGGTATTCACTACGTCGACGCTGGAACGAGTGGAGGCGTCTGGGGCCTCGATCGCGGGTACTGTTTGATGATTGGCGGTGAGGAGGACATTGTCCAGCATCTCGACCCGATCTTCTCTGCCCTGGCTCCTGGTGTCAATGCAGCAACACACACTGCTGGGCGAGAAAAGATGGGGGGAACTGCCGAACAAGGGTACCTTCGCTGTGGACCCAATGGTGCGGGTCACTTCGTCAAAATGGTCCACAATGGTATTGAGTACGGCATCATGGCCGCTTACGCTGAGGGCTTGAACATCCTGCATCATGCAAATGTTGGCAAACATCAACAAGAGATCGATGCCGAGACATCGCCGCTGCGCAATCCGGAGTACTACCAGTATGATCTCAACCTCAGCGATGTGACAGAGCTGTGGCGTCGTGGCAGCGTGATTGGTTCATGGTTGCTGGACCTTACTGCCGACGCGCTCCTCACGAGTCCTGACCTGACCACCTTCCATGGTCGAGTCTCAGATTCTGGAGAAGGACGCTGGACCATCTCAGCTGCCATCGACGAGTCCGTTCCAGTCCCTGTACTCAGCTCGGCACTCTTTGAGCGGTTCAGTTCACGTGGTGAGGCCGATTATGCCGACAAGCTGCTGTCTGCCATGCGTTTTGAGTTCGGCGGCCACCTGGAAAAAGATGACCCAACGGGAGGAAACGCCTCATGACAGACACAGCTCCCCATTCGGACGCGCTCGTTTTTTTGGTGTCACTGACGATCAGGCAGCCGAGGCAAACCGGATCATTGAACATGATGGAGGAGGAAAATCATGAATGATCATGTGCCCCTCGACCAGCTCTGCATTTCTACCATCCGAACACTCTCGATGGATGCAATACAGCAAGCCAATTCTGGTCATCCTGGCACGCCAATGGCACTGGCCCCGGTCGCATATTGTTTATGGCAACGTTTTTTGCGGTTCGATCCCGAAGACCCGATCTGGCCCAATCGCGATCGCTTTGTCCTCTCGAATGGTCACGCTTCAATGTTGCTGTATAGCCTGCTACACCTTGCCGGTATCAAGGCGGTCAACGCGAAATACGAGCACGTTGGGAGGCTTTCCGTGACCCTTGACGATATCAAGCACTTTCGCCAGTTAGACAGCAAATGCCCCGGACATCCGGAATACCGCTGGACCTCTGGAGTTGAGACAACCACCGGTCCTCTCGGTCAGGGCGTGGCGACAAGCGTTGGTATGGCCATCGCCGGACGCTGGATGGCTGAGTACTTCAACCGCCCCAATTTTGAGATGTTCAACTACGATACCTATGCCATGTGTGGCGATGGCTGCATGATGGAAGGTATCAGCAACGAAGCAGCCTCGGTGGCCGGTCATCTGAAGCTCTCGAACCTGTGCTGGATCTATGACAACAACCACATCACCATCGAAGGAAATGCCGCCCTGGCCTTTTCCGATGATGTGGCAACACGCTTCATCGCCTATGGTTGGAACGTGACGCGCGTTGGTGACGCGAATGATCTGGACATGCTGACACGAGCTTTTCAGACGTTCAAGGCCACCCCAGATCGACCTACGCTCATCATCGTCGATAGCCATATCGGCTATGGCGCTCCACATAAGCAAGATACCAGCGCAGCCCACGGTGAGCCGCTTGGTGAAGAGGAGGTCCGCTTAACAAAGCAGCGCTATGGTTGGCCTCCAGACGCCAGTTTCCTGGTGCCAGACGGAGTGCGTGAGCATTTCCAGGCTGAGATCGGCAAGCGCGGCGCTGAACTTCGCGGCGCGTGGTACCACCTGTTTGATGCCTATAAACAGCGCTACCCCGAACTGGCCGATCATCTCAACCGAATGCAGCGTCGTCAGCTTCCAGATGGCTGGGATCGTGACCTGCCAACATTTGAGCCTGATCCAAAGGGGGTCGCCAGCCGCGAATCCTCCGGCAAGGTACTCAATGCCATCGCCAAAAATATCCCCTGGCTGATCGGCGGTTCAGCCGATCTGGCGCCCTCGACCAAAACTCGCCTGACCTTCGAAGGAAGTGGCGATTTTCAAGCAGAAAACTACGCCGGACGGAACCTCCACTTTGGCGTCCGAGAGCATGCCATGAGCGCACTCCTCAATGGTATGGCACTTTCAAAGATCCGGCCCTTCGGATCCGGGTTCTTGATCTTCAGTGATTACGCGCGCATGCCAATCCGGCTCAGCGCGTTAATGGAAATCCCGGTGATCTACATCTGGACGCACGATTCGATCAGCCAGGGAGAAGATGGACCGACTCACCAGCCGATTGAGCAACTCATTTCACTGCGAGCCATACCCGGGCTGATAGTCATGCGACCTGCTGATGCGAACGAGGTCGCCCAGGCCTGGAGAGTGATTATACAACTACAGCACGAGCCGGTCGTGATGGTGCTCTCCCGGCAGGCGCTGCCTACATTCGATCGAACAAGGTATGGCTCAGCATCTGGCGTTGCGCGTGGCGCCTATGTCATGGCTGACGCTGTTGATGGCAAACCTGATGTCTTGCTCCTTGCAACCGGCAGCGAAGTTTCCCTCTGTATTGCAGCGTATGAACAACTCAAAGCTGAGGGTATGAAAGCGCGCGTGGTGAGTATGCCTTCCTGGGAGTTGTTCGAGCACCAGAGCCAGGAATACCGCGAGAGTGTCATTCCGCCAGATGTACGCGCACGCGTCGCAGTAGAAGAGGCATCCACTCTTGGCTGGGCACAGTATGTTGGTCTTGATGGTACGGTCATTGGCATGCACACGTTCGGGCAATCTGCTCCGCTTCAAATCGTACAGCGCTCCTTCAAGTTTACACCCGAGCATGTCGTCGCTGTAGCCAAAGAACAGATCGCCCGTACGCAGGGCAGTGTCCCCCATTGAACCGTTCACACGGGCGTGTCCATGGCAAAGGAGAAATCATGAAAGCAACGCAACAACTCCATGATGCAGGTCAGAGCCTCTGGCTCGACAACATCACCCGACGTCTGCTTACAAGCGGCACACTCAGGCGATATGTGGCTGAACTCTCGATTACCGGGCTCACATCAAATCCTACGATCTTCGATCACGCTATGAAGAACAGCCAGGACTACGACGATGCCATTCGCCAGAAGGTAGCTGAGGGGAAGTCAGGTGAAGCACTCTTTTTCGAACTCGCACTGGAGGATATTACCCAGGCTGCTGATCTCTTCCGCCCGATTCACGATGCGACAGACGGAGTTGATGGCTGGGTATCGCTGGAGGTATCGCCATTGCTGGCCTACGATGCCAAAAGCACCAGCGCTGCAGCCAAACAACTCCATGACAGAGCGGCACGACCCAATCTTTTTATCAAAATTCCAGGAACCAGGGAAGGACTACCTGCCATCGAAGAATCCATCTTTGCTGGCATCCCAATCAACGTGACACTCTTGTTCTCTCACGATCATTACCTGGCAGCCGCAGAGGCATATATGAGGGGTATCGAACGGCGCATAGAGGCAAAGCTCAACCCTGCTGTGCATTCCGTTGCCTCGGTCTTCGTGAGTCGCTGGGATAAAGCAGTCGAGGGGAAGGTGCCGAAGGCGTTCCGTGAACAGTTGGGGATCGCGGTCGCCAGTCGTACGTACAAAGCGTACCGTGCTCTGCTTGACACAGATCGCTGGCTACAGCTCGAAAATGCGGGAGCCAGGCCGCAGAGAGTCTTGTGGGCCAGCACTGGCACCAAGGACCCTGAAGCATCCGATGTCCTCTACATCAAGGCGCTTGCAGCGCCTCATACGGTGAATACGATGCCCGAGCAGACCCTCCTTGCATTCGCCGAGCATGGCGAGGTCGGAGCTATGCTTGCAGCAGATGGTGGGAATGCTGAAGAACTGCTCGCCCGGTTCGCAGAAGCTGGCGTCGACTACTATGCGCTCGCTGCAAAACTCCAGAGTCAAGGCGCGGAATCATTCGATGCATCCTGGAATGACTTGATGGGCTGTATCGCTTCAAAGAGCGAACTGCTCACAAAGGCGGGCTGAGGTTCATGAGAGAGAGTATGCACATGATGAGGAGCAACAATGATTTCTAGCAATCCAACACCGCTGATACAGCGCCCTGACTGGAAGACGCTTGAGGCGCATTATCAGAACATACGGGATCAGCACCTGCGCACGCTCTTCGCAGACGATCCCAATCGAGGAGAGCGGTTTGCGCTCGAAGCCATTGGAATCTACCTGGACTATTCAAAGAACCATGTGACCAGAGAGACAATCCAACTGCTCCTGGAACTGGCAGAGTCTTCGGGTCTGCGCGAGCGCGTCGATGCCATGTTCAAGGGTGAGAAGATCAATGTCACAGAGAAGCGTGCTGTGCTCCACGTAGCCTTACGCGCTCCACGAGATCAGTCAATTTTCGTTGATGGAGAGAATGTAGTACCAGAGGTCCACGCGGTGCTGGACAAGATGGCGGACTTCTCCAACCGTGTCCGCAGCGGTGCCTGGACGGGCTACACAGGCAAGCGCATGCGCACTATCATCAACATCGGCATCGGTGGCTCAGACCTCGGTCCATCGATGGCATACGACGCCTTGCAATACTATAGCGACCGCAACCTGACCATGCGCTTTGTCTCCAACATCGATGGAAACGAGTTCGTGGAAGCTACACGAGATCTTGACCCGGCTGAGACACTCTTCGTCGTCTCCTCCAAAACATTCACGACACTGGAGACTCTGACCAATGCGCATTCTGCCCGCGAATGGTGTGTGAAAGCCCAGGGCAGCGAGCAGGCAGTAGCCAGACATTTCGTTGCAGTCTCGACCAACACGGCTGAAGTAGAGAAGTTTGGTATCGACACTGCCAATATGTTCGAGTTCTGGGACTGGGTTGGTGGTCGCTACTCCTACGACTCAGCAATTGGACTTTCTTTGATGATCGCTATTGGCCCTGAACACTTTCGCGAAATGCTGGCCGGCTTCCATGAGATGGATGAGCACTTCCGCACTGCTCCTTTTGAACGCAACTTGCCGGTGCTCCTCGGATTGATTGGTATCTGGTACAACAATTTCTTTGGGGCTGAGACTGTAGCGATCTTGCCCTATGACCATTATCTTGGGCGTCTCAGCGCCTACTTTCAGCAGCTTGATATGGAGAGCGACGGAAAGCATGTAGATCTCCAGGGCAGGCAAGTGGACTACCAGACCGGACCCATCATCTGGGGACAGCCCGGCACAAATGGACAGCACGCATTCTACCAGCTTATCCACCAGGGCACCAAACTCATTCCTTGTGACTTCATTGGCTTCAATCAGGCTCTAAATCCACTGGGGCGTCATCATGATCTCTTGATGGCAAACTTCTTTGCTCAAACCGAGGCGCTTGCGTTCGGCAAAACTGCCGGGGAAGTTGCGGCGGACGGAGTTCCGACATTTCAAGTACCGCATCGCACCTTTGAGGGCAACCGCCCAACGAACACGATCCTTGCCGAAAGGCTCACACCAGAGACTCTGGGCAAGCTCATAGCGCTTTACGAACACAAGGTCTTTGTTCAGGGCACCATCTGGAATATCAACTCATTCGACCAGTGGGGCGTCGAGCTCGGCAAAGTGCTGGCCAACCGCATCATTCCTGAACTCGAGAGCGCCAGTGATCCAGAGCTAGCGCATGATAGCTCAACCAACACGCTCATCAGGCGCTACAGGAGGACCAAAACGATATGATGAAGAAAGCATTTGGCCTCGTAACAGTCTTCCGCACATTGCCTTCCCGCATCAGCCGGCTCCAAGAGCTGGCATATAACTTGTGGTGGAGTTGGCATCCAGAGGCTCGTGCGCTCTACAGTACCCTTGACGCCGACCTGTGGGAACAAGTCATTCACAATCCTGTTCGCTTGCTAAGCAAGCTGCATCCCGGCTCGACGATCCTGTACAACCTGATCCTCTCTAAGAGCGTCCCTGCGCTGATAGAGAGGGATGGAGGCAAAGCCATTCGTACGCGTGTCGGGCATTCCTATATCAAAGCAGAGATGCGCAAGGATAATGCCATCTTCGTCGGTGAACATTCCGGTCATTTTTACTTCCGTGATAACTGGTTTGCTGATTCGGGGCTGATCGCCTTTCTCCTGATCCTGGAACTCATCTCAATTGAGAACAAGCCACTCTCAGAGTTGATCAAACCGCTGGATACATGGGTACGTAGTGGCGAGATCAACACCCGTGTCAACGACGTCGCGGGCAAGGTGAAAGCGATTGAGGAACATTTCGGCAAGCATGCGCTCTCGGTCGATCACCTGGATGGCGTGACGATTGACTATGGCGACTGGTGGTTCAATGTACGCCCATCCAATACAGAGCCACTCCTGCGTCTGAATGTCGAGGCCAAAACACGGACTTTGATGGAGCAGAAGCGCGATGAGGTGGTGACGTTTATTCGGGAGTAACAGGTGCTTCAGCCAGGCTGATGGAGGTATTCACATGATTCGTGCTGTCATCTTCGATCTGGACGGGACCTTAGTAGAAACGGAGGAACTGAAAGCGCGCTCCTATGCACGAGCCGCCGTTGAACTGCGTCCCGAACTGCATGAAGCGGACGTGATGGATGCCTTTAAGGACTTTGTCGGCTTGTCGCGTCAGGAGGTGGCAAAGGGAGTAATGCAGCGCTTCGGATTGGAAGCGGCAGCCAGGACACGCATGCCGGAGTTTGGTGTGAGCACTCCCTGGCAAGCCTTTGTCCAGGTGCGACAACGCATCTACGAGGCTATGCTGGACGATCCAGAGTTGTTGCGGAGTCAAAGGTACCCGCATAACATTGCCTACCTACAAGAAGTTCGCCATTCAGGTGTGCGGATCGCCCTGGCAACAATGTCCTATTGTGACCAGGTACAACGGGTCCTCAAGGCGTTGGGCTTGTCCAATGCATTCGACTGTATTGCCTCGCGAGACGATGTCGAACATGGCAAGCCTGATCCTGAGATCTATTTCCTGCTGGCCCGTGAATTAGAGGTGCAACCGGAAGAGTGTTTGGTCATCGAAGATTCGCCTGCCGGTGTGAAGGCGGCGCTGGCGGCAGGGATGAACGTGATAGCGGTCAGCACTCCATTGACACGCCAGCGCCTGCACGAGAGTGGACTGCTTCCCCCTCAGCATATCGTGGACGACCCTGAGTTGCTGCCAACTGTGGTTGCCCATGTTCTTGCTCACCATCAACGTAATCAGACGAAGAGCTGATCCAGAGAGGTTCTGTTTACCATATGCCAATCACTTGAGCAAGCGAAGACGGCAATGCGAAAGGAGAGATACTATGCAACTTGCATGGAAGGTTGCTGAAGGCAGCAAAGTCAAGCTAAAGGAGTACGATCCAGACTTTCTTGATACGTATACAGATCGCGCTTTGGCCTCAGCAGAGTTAGAAAAGCTCAGCGAAGAACTCAGCGAGTTACAGCAGTTGCTGGCAGCGGCGCAGCATCACAGCCTGCTCATCGTACTGCAGGGGATGGATACGAGCGGCAAAGATGGCACGATTCGCCATGTCATGGCGCACGTCAATCCGCTGGGATGCGAGGTACGTTCGTTTAAAGGGCCTACCGACAGGGAATTGGCCTATGATTTCCTCTGGCGCATCCATCGGGTCGTACCAGGTAGAGGCATGATCACCATTTTCAATCGCTCCCACTATGAGGACGTGCTGGTGGTGCGCGTGCATAACCTGGTGCCAGAAAAGGTGTGGCGACAACGGTACGCCACCATTCACGACTTTGAACGCTTGCTGGCTCAGCATGACATGATTATTCTCAAGTTCTTCTTGCATATGAGCGACGACGAGCAGGAAAGACGCCTGCTGGCCGAGCAGAAGAATCAAACGGACGCATGGAAGCTCTCCACTGCCGATTGGGCTGAGCGGAAGTACTGGAACGAGTATCAAGCAGCCTATGAGGAGGCATTAGCTAAGTGCAGTACGGATGAAGCTCCCTGGTATATCGTGCCTGCAAACCATACGTGGTATCGAAATTTGCTGGTGGCACGGACCCTCGTTCGCACGCTAGGCCTGTATAAGGATGAATGGCAGGCCCAGTTAGTGGAGCGTGGAGCGCGTGAGCTTGCGCTTCTGGAGCAGCTAGGACATACGAGGCCCGGAAATCATGAGCATAAACGTTCGAAGAAAGCTCAAAAAGCTCACACTGCTCGTTAGCGAGCAAACCCTTTTACAAAACTGTGAACGAATCTCAGGTAGAGAGAACGAGGTCTAGAGCAGAATGGCAGTACCACAGCGACATGATAATCCGCCAGGACAAATGCCGCCGCGAGAGCAGGATGTTCCATCGCTATTCAGCGATTTCGACCTGTATTTGTTCGGCCAGGGAAAGCATTATCATCTCTATGAAAAAATGGGAACGCATCCCCGCACAGTCAACGGCGTAGAGGGCGTCAATTTCGCGGTCTGGGCTCCCAACGCACGCGCAGTCTCTGTGATAGGCAATTTCAATGGCTGGCGTCATGATGCAAATCACCTGCACCTATGCCATATCGACCTGGGTGTCTGGGAGTGTTTTATACCATGGTTGCGCAGTGGAGAACTCTACAAGTACGCCATCTCCTCAAGATATAACAACTCTGTGGTTGAAAAAGCCGATCCTTACAGGTTCGCCGCTGAACTGCGCCCGAAGACAACCTCTGTCGTCTCTGACACTAATCGACACCAGTGGGAAGATAAGATATGGATGCAGGAGCGTGCTCAGCGCCAGCAGTTGTCCTCACCTATCTCGATCTATGAGATACACCTGGGATCATGGCGGCGTGTCATTGAACCATCTGGCGAAAATCGTTTGATGACCTATCACGAACTGGCGTATTCCCTGGCTCCTTACGTGAAAAAACTGGGCTTTACCCATGTTGAACTGATGCCGATTACTGAATATCCCTACGATGGCTCCTGGGGCTACCAGGTCGTGAACTACTTTGCGCCTACCAGTCGTTACGGCTCCCCGGAGGATTTTCAGTCCTTTGTGGAGTATCTCCACCAGCAGGGCATTGGCATCTTGCTCGACTGGGTGCCTTCACACTTTCCCAAGGATGAGTATGCCTTGAGCTACTTTGATGGTACTCACCTTTATGAATATGCAGATCCCCGCAAAGGCGAGCATAAGGAATGGGGCACCTACGTTTTTGACTATGGACGGCCCGAGGTGCGCAATTTCTTGATCGCAAGCGCCTTGTTCTGGTTGCGCGAATACCATATCGATGGCCTGCGGGTTGACGCCGTCGCCTCTATGCTCTACCTCGACTATTCGCGCAAAGCGGGTGAATGGCTGCCTAACCGCTACGGAGGAAGAGAGCACCTGGAAGCGATTGATTTTTTGCGACAACTCAACGAGGCGGTCTACGCGGAACAGCCTGGAACGCTCACTTTTGCCGAGGAATCAACGGCCTGGCCAATGGTGACCCGTCCCACCTATATGGGTGGACTAGGCTTTAGCTTGAAGTGGAACATGGGCTGGATGCATGACGTACTGGATTACATGAACCTGGATCCGATCTACCGGCGCTATCATCAGAACGACATCACCTTTGCGTTGATATATGCGTATACCGAAAACTTTGTGCTGCCGCTCTCGCACGATGAAGTCGTCTATGGCAAAAGCTCACTGCTCTCGAAGATGCCTGGGGATGCGTGGCAAAAGTTCGCCAACCTGCGCGTTTTGTTCGGTTTCATGTGGGGCCATGATGCTCACCATACCCGTTTGCTTGACTTTGTACGCGACCTGAATCAACTCTACCTGCAAGAACCTGCATTGAGCGCACTGGACTATGATTCGGGGGGGTTCTTGTGGATTGATGTTCACGACTCGGATAACAGCGTCGTGTCATTTATGCGCAAGAGCAACAATCAGCAAGAGACGCTCGTGTTTGTGTGCAATTTCACTCCCATGACGCGATTTGGATACCGGCTGGGCGTACCATACGCAGGCGAATACTATGAAGTCATCAACAGTGATGCTACTCGCTATGGAGGGGGCGGTGTAGAGAACACGCAGCTCATGCCCAGTGGTCAGATCCCCTGGCAATCCTGTCCACACTCAATCCTCCTGACATTACCCCCACTGGCTAGCGTCATCTTGAAACGGCGAACTCTTTCACCTCGGGACAGAGATCCATATATTCCATCATAGAGGAAAGGAGCGACCTGTAAATTGGAGAATTCCGATGAGCCACATTTTGATAAGTATACTGTGGATGGGATGGGTTTCGAGGCAGCTCATCCACAGTATACTTATCAAGCTTCGACCAGTTTAATAATTTTGTAATTTACAGCTTCGAAAGCATAATGCAGTTTCTCGGGGTGAAGAATGCCACGAGAATACTTCCGGAAAGGAGAAAGAGGTCTATGTTCAGTCAACGGAATGCGACTTCCAGGTTGGGGATGCTGATTGTTCTCGTGGCAGGACTCTGGACGATTGCGCATCTCATCTTGATTGTGGCTGGTGTCACAGCGAATGACTATTGGGATGTGGCTTTGCTCATCCTGTTTCTCCTCGCGCTGATTGTGGCTTTCATTCAGTTTTCACAAGAGCGGTCTGCATTAAAGGCTGTTTCTTCG
>WNGD01003945.1_pt1 | contig 14801 bp, 13 predicted proteins | sample 5400671 | NCBI WGS metagenome assembly WNGD01 (sample SAMN13153369, study PRJNA577476) | soil metagenome | isolation source: 40 cm soil or saprolite under grassland replicate 2 | place: USA:California | collected 2016-06-15 | reverse complement strand
CGAGGACGAGGCTCGCCAGGAACACGACCAGGCCGCGGTGCAGCATGGAGTCGAGCTCGCCCTCGAAGTCGTGGCGGTACACCACCGCGACGATCCGCTCGCCGCCGTTGCCGAGCGGCGCGAAGGCAACGATGCGCGGCGTGTACACCCGGTCCACCGCGATCCCGTCGGCCCCGGAGAGGATCGCTTGCGTGACCGAGGGCCGGAAGCCCTCGGCGTCGAGCCGGGGCGGCCCGCTGGCCCCGGCCACCACCGTGCCGTCGCGCCGGGCGAGATAGGCGTAGCCGGAGGGGCCGAGCTCCATGTGCGCGACCTGCTCGCGCCACCAGGTCGCGTCGCGGGCGTGCGCCGTGCCCTGCTGCTCCACGTCGGCGGCGACGTGGTGCGCCTCGGCCAGGATGCGCCGCCCGATCTGCTCCTCGAGCACGCGCTCGCCGCGGCTGTAGAAGATGGTGCCGAGCAGCACGAGCGCCGTCAGCGTGATGATGACCGAGCAGGCGAATACCTTCCCGTGCAGCGGGACGCGGCGTCCCGCGGGCGGCACGACCGCCCACAGCACGCCGAAGCGTCGGAGGAGGGGCGCCAGCAGCGACTCGAGGTAGAGGAACGCGAACAGGCCGCCGACCAGCCCGGTCGCGAGGCCGAGGGCCATGATCTTGAAGATCTCGGTGGCCGGCAGCTGCGAGAAGAGCCGCACCTGCACGGCGCCGGCGCCGTAGCCGGCGAGCGAGGTGACGACGAACACCAAGCCGACCCAGACGGGGAAGTCGAGGATCTCCCGCTCGAGCGCGGCGGCCTCCGACGGATCGACGGCGCCGGGGTCACGGAAGGTGTGGTCCCAGTGCCGCTCGATGGCGCGGAACCAGAGGAGCGGGAAGAGCACCGGCCCGAGGCAGCCGGCCGCGGGCACCTCCCAGGCGTAGCAGATGAGCACCCAGCGGAGCTGCATGGGGTCGAGCAGCCAGCTGAACAGCGAGTACGGCAGACCGAAGCCCCACCACGTCGCCATGGCGACCAGCGCCGTGCCGAGGACCGAGCGGCGGAAGTCGCGCGGGTGCGAGAGGGTCGCGGTCACCAGGCCTCCGCTACCCGGCGTCCTTCCCGAAGTGCTGGACGAGGGCGGCCGCCAGCGCGGCGGCCGTGTAGACGGCCGGCATCACGTCGACGCGCAGGCCGAGGTCGCGTGCCGTCGCGGCCGTCACCGGACCGATGCAGGCGACCGCGGGGCGCCCGTTGGCGAGGAGACGCGCCGTCGCCCGCCGGCCGAGCAGCTCGACGAAGTTCCTGACCGTGGAGCTGCTCGTGAAGGTGACCGCGTCGACGGCCCCCGCCTCGAGCGCCGCCGTGAGGCCGGCCACGTCCGTCTCGGCCGGCGGCAGGGCGCGATAGACGATCACCTCGTCGACCTGGGCGCCGCGCGCGCGGAGCGCCTCGGGGAGGACGGGGCGCGCGCCCGCGGCGCGCGGGAGGAGGACGCGGCGGCCGCGCATGTCCTCGCCCGCGAGGGCCGCCAGCAGCCCCTCGGCGCGGTAGTCCTCGGCCGTCACCGCGACGCGCAGGAGGCGGCGCTCGAGCTGGGCCGCGGTCTCGGGCCCGATGGCGGCGAGGCGGACGGAGGCGAGCTCGCGCACGTCGCGCCGCGCGGCCGCGAAGCGCGCGAAGAACGCCTCGACGCCGTTGGCGCTGGTGAACACGATCCAGTCGTAGCCGCCTGCCGCCGCAACTGCACGCTCGAGAGGCGCGGGGTCGGACGGCGGCGCGATCGCGATGGTCGGGAACGGGATCACCTCCGCTCCCCTGGCCTCCAGCAGGTCCGCGAGCGCGCCCGCCTGCGCGCGCGGGCGGGTCACGACGATGCGCCGGCCGAAGAGCGGGCGCTCCTCGAACCACGCGATCCGCTCGCGCAGCGTGACCACGCTCCCGACCACGACCACGCCGGGCGCCTCGAGCCCCGCGGCGCGCACGCGCGCGGCGAGCGTCCCCGCGGTCGCGACCACGGTCGCCTGCGCGCCCGTCGTGCCGCTCTGGACCGCGGCCGCCGGGGTGTCGGCGGCGAGCCCGTGCGCGATGAGCGCGGCCATGATCGCGGCCATCTGCCGCATGCCCATCAGAAAGACGAGCGTGCCGCCCTGGTGCGCGAGCGCCGCCCAGGGCAGCGCGGGCGGCACGGCCTCGTCGCCCACGCGCGCCTGGTGCCCGGTCGCGATGGTGACCAGCGAGGCATGGTCGCGGTGCGTGAGCGGGATGCCGGCGTAGGCCGGCACTGCGAAGGCCGACGACACGCCCGGGACGATCTCGAACGGCACGTCCGCCCGGCGGAGCGCCTCGGCCTCCTCCGCGCCGCGGCCGAGGAGGAAGGGATCGCCGTTCTTCAAGCGCACGACGGTCTTCCCGGCGCGCGCGCGCTCGACCAGCAGGGTCTCGATGGCCGCCTGGCTCGGCCGGTCGCGGTCGGCGTGCGAGCGGCCGAGCGCGATCACCTCCGCCCCGGGGCGGATGAGGTCGAGGAGACGCGGGCCGACCAGGCGGTCGTGCACGACGACGTCGGCCGCGGCGAGACAGCGCTCGCCGCGCCGGGTGAGGAGGCCCGGATCGCCGGGCCCCGCCCCTACCAGGTAGACGCGCCCGTTCACCCGTCCAGGATCTCTCGCGCGCCGGCCACGAGCAATCCCTCCGCGAGGGCCCGCCCGAGCGCCTCCGCGTCCGCGGCTGGGGCGCTCCCCGCCTCCTCGAGCCAGCGACGCCCCGCCTGGTCGGTCACCAGGGCGCGGAGCGCGACGCGCCCGTCGGCGACGGTGGCATGCGCCGCGAGCGGGGTGTTGCAGTCGCCGCCGATGGCGAGGAGGAAAGCGCGCTCGGCCGCCACCGCCGTCGCCGCCGCCGGGTCCTCCACCGCGGTGAGGAGGGCGCGCGTGGCGGCGGCGTCGGCCCGGCACTCGAGAGCGAGCGCGCCCTGCCCCACCGGCGGCAGGAACTCCGCGGGCGCGAGCGCGTGCGCCGCCGGCTCGGCGATGCCCAGGCGCTCGAGGCCGGCGGCGGCGAGGACGAGCGCGTCGACCGCGCCCTCGCGCCAGCGGCGGAGCCGGGTGTCGACGTTGCCGCGGATCGGCGTCACGGCCAGGTCCGGCCGGCGCGCGAGGAGCTGCGCGCGGCGGCGGACGCTCGCGGTGCCCACCCGCGCGCCGGGTGGAAGCTCGCGCAGGCGGGCCGCGCCGATCAGCACGTCGTGCGCCGCGGCACGCGCGGGCACGGCGCCGACGACCAGGCCCGCGGGCAGGCGCGCCGGCATGTCCTTCATCGAGTGGACACCGACATCGATCTCGCCCCCGAGGAGCGCCTCCTCGATCTCCTTCACGAACAGGCCCTTCAGGCCGGCAGGCGCCTCGGGCCCGCGCTCGGCGCGGTCGCCGCTCGTGCGAATGTAGACGGTCTCGACGCGGAGCCCCGGATGCCGGTGGACGAGCGCATCGTGGACCAGCGCGGCCTGCGCGCGCGCGAGGGCGCTCCCGCGCGTGCCGAGGCGCAGCACGCCGCTATGCGTCCTCGTCGTCGGGATCGACGTCCTCGTCGGAGCCGGCCTCCGACGCCCCTCTGTCGAGACGGAAGAGGCGGCGCGCCGCCTCGACGTAGAACGCCTCGGCCGGGTCGGCGCGGTGGCGGCGGAGGGCCGTGAGCGGGGCGTGCAGGACCTTGTTGACGATCGCCTGCGTCAGGCGCTCGATCGTCTCGCGCTGCCGCGGGTCGAGCGGGCCGAGCGCCGCCAGGCTGCGCTCGACCTCGCACCGGCGGATCGCCTCCACCCGCTCGCGCAGCGCGACGATGGTGGGCACGACGTCGAGGCTCGTGAACCAGCGCCAGAAGGCCTCGACCTCGGCGTCCACGATGGTCTCTGCCTTGACGGCCTCGCGCGCGCGGGCGCCGCGGTTCTGGGCGACCACGCCCTCGAGGTCGTCGATGTCGTAGAGGTAGACGTTGTCGAGTTGGTTCACGGCCGGGTCGAGGGCGCGCGGCACGGCCAGGTCGATCAGGAACATCGGGCGGTGCCGGCGCTCGCGCATCGCCGCCTCGACCGCAGGGCGCTGGAGCAGGAACTCCTCCCCGCTCGCCGCCGCGATGACCAGGTCGGCGAGCGGCAGGTAGCGGGCCAGGCGGTCCCACGGCACGGGCATGGCGCTCAGCGCACGCGCCACGTCGATCGCTCGGTCGAAGGTGCGGTTCGCGACCATGACCGAGCCCACGCCCTGAGCGAGGAGCTGGCGCGCCGTGAGCTCGCCCATCGTGCCGGCGCCGAGCAGGAGCGCGCGCTTGTCGACCAGGCGGTCGAAGATGCCGCGCGACAGCTCGACCGCGGCCGAGCCGATCGAGACGGCCCTCTCGGCGATGCCGGTCTCGCGCCGGATGCGCTTGGCGACCGAGAACGACCTGTGGAAGCAGCGATGCAGGATCTGCCCCGAGGCGCCGGCGGCCGCCGCGGCCGCGTACTGCTCCTTCATCTGGCCCAGGATCTGCGGCTCGCCCACCACCATCGAGTCGAGGCTGGCGGCGACGCGGAAGAGGTGGCGCACGGCCTCGCGGTCGCCGTGGGTGTAGAGGTGCCCGGCGAGCGCGGGCTCGGGCACGCCGTGCTCGCCCGCGAGGAAGCCGGGCAGCGCGGCGCCGAGGGCCGCGGGATCGGGTCCGCAAGCCACCACCTCCACCCGGTTGCAGGTGGAGAGGATGGCGCCCTCGGCCACGCCCGCGACCGCGATCAGCCGGCGGAGCGAGGGCTCGAGGCGCCCGTTCGCGAACGCCACCCGCTCGCGCACCTCGACCGGCGCGGTGCGGTGGTTGAGCCCGACCAGGACGATGCCGCGCTCCATGGCTCAGAACGCCTTGCCGTGGTTCCCGAGCCCGAGCACGTTCACGCCCACCAGCGAGAGGACGATCACCGCGAAGCCCGCGATGGTGAGCGTCGCCGCCCAGCGCCCGCGCCAGCCGGCCGTCATGCGCCCCTGGAGGAGCACCACGTAGATGCCCCAGATGACGAGCGAGAGCACGAGCTTCGGCTCCGAGGACCAGAACCGCCACGCCGTGTGCGCCCACACGATCCCGCTCACGATGCCGAGGGTCAGGAGGATGAGCCCCCACACCAGGCAGCGGTAGTTCACCCGGTCGAGGGTCTCGAGCGAGGGGAGGTAGCGGAGCGCCGCGGGCGCACGGCGCGCCTTCAGCCGCCGCTCCTGCACCAGATAGAGGAGGCTCGCGCTGAAGGCGAGCGCGAAGACCGCGTCGCCCAGGACCGAGAGCACGACGTGCACGGGCAGCCAGGCGCTGTCGAGCGCGGGCGCGAGCGGGCGCGCACCGTGGTAGACCGCGTCGGCCGCGAGCGTCAACCCGAAGGCGAGCGGGCTCACCACCGCGCCCAGCGCGACCAGCGGGCGGCGGACCTGCACCACCAGGAAGACCGCCATCAGGAGGAGCGCCAGGAAGGAGAGCGCCTCGTCGAAGGTGGTGACCGCCAGGTGCCCGGCCGTCCACGAGCGCAGGGCGATGGAGAGCCCGTGCGCGACGAAACCCGCCCAGAGAAGCCGCGGCAGGAGCGTGCGCGGCAGGTCCTGGCGGATCGCGATGCCGACCAGCGCCGCCACCGTGCCGGCGAGGTAGAGCGCGATCGCGAGGCGCAGGAGCCCGAGCTCCATCCCTCAGGTCTCCCCTGCGAGGGCGACGCCGAGCCGCGCGAGCGTGCAGTCGTCGCCCGCCACGCCGGCGAGCAGCGCGTCGATCTCTGCGCGCCGCCCCTGGCGCAGGAGCTCGAGGAGCGGCGAGCCGAGGAGCTTCTGCACCACCTCGGCGCGCGCCGGGTCGCGCGCGAGCGCGGCGCGCACGCCGCCCAGGATGGCGACGAAGGGCGCGTACTCGGGTCCGACCTGCGCCTCGAGCTCGCCGCGCAGGCGCGCAGCCAGGCCCGGGCTCGCCCCGCCCGTCCCGATGGCGATCTGGAGCTCGCCGCGCCGAACGACGGCGGGCGCGATGAACGTGCACGCCCCGGGCACGTCGATCACGTTCAGCAGGACGCGCTCGCGCTCGGCCTCGTCGGCGAGCCGGCGGATCAACTCCGGATCGCGCGTCGAGGCATAGGCGAGGAAGGCGCCGGCCAGGTCGCCCGGCCGGTACGCACGCGCGACGTGCCGGACGCCGGGTAAGTCGGCGCCGACCTCGGGCGCGACCACGGTGACCTCGGCGCCCGCCTCGACGCACGCCTTCGCCTTGGCGACCGCCGGCGCGTCTCCCCCGACGACCACGCAGCGCCGGCCGTCGAGACGCAGAAAGACCGGATGGGTCCGCATCCGGCCGGGGATCGTACCAGATGCGAAAAGCCGCGGAAACGCGCGCCTCGAGGGCGCGGCGGCTGCCGCCGGCGCTCCCGCGTCCTGAGGGACGCGCCCGTCTACGCGGCGCTCTGGGCCCGGATCTTCAGGTTCTGCCGGGGGCGGTGCCTGGTCTTCTTGCCGGGGCGGTGGCTCGGGGCGCTCACCTTGTGCTTCTTCGTGGTGTGCGAGACCGTCTGAGCGCGCCGCACGCGGTAGGTGAGCACGGCCGGGCGGACCCGTCCCTTCGCCGCCGCGGCCACGTGCAGCAGGGGCGGCGACGCGCTGCTCGTCACGCGCTGCTCGGCCGAGAACTCCGCGAGCCGGTCCTCGAAGCGGCCGCCCGCGGACTCCGGGAGGCGCAGCCGGTAGCCGGCGGGGATCGCCCGGCGGCCGCTCACCACCAGCGTCGAGAGGGCCGGGTTCAGGCTCGCCAGCTCGCTGCGACCGGTGCGCGCGAGCCGGGCCGCCGCCTCGATGCCGAGCGGGCGCTCGAGGCGCCGCTCGCGCGAGCGGAGCGGCGGCTCATCGGAGAGGTCGCCGAAGTACGTCTTGAAGTCGCGCTCCACGTCGAGCGCGGCCAGGAACTCGACGTAGAAGTTCCGGGACGCGAAGCCGAAGGCCTTGCCGTGGTAGTCGCGCACGATGCTCGCGATGTCGGTCGTGCCGACCTCGGAGACCGCGCGCGCCACGCCCTCGGGGCCGTGGTTATACGCGGTGATCGTGAGCGGCCAGGTGTCGAGCCTGTCGTGCACGCGCGTCAGGAAACGCGCGGCGGCGCGGGTCGAGGAGATGGGGTCGCGCCGCTCGTCGACCAGGTTGTCGACGCGCATGAAGAGCCGCCCGGTCTTGGGCATGAACTGCCAGATGCCGGCCGCGCCCACCTTGGAGTACGCCCGGAGGTTGAAGCACGACTCGATGAGCGGGAGGCGCACGAGCTCGACCGGGAGCTCCTCCTCGCGGAAGATGCGCTCCATCTCGGGGAAGTAGCGGCGCGAGATGCGGAGGCCCTCGGCGAAGCGCTCGCGGAGGCCGCGCTGACTGTGCAGCCGCTTGTCGTCCGCCGCGGCCAGGAAGCGATCGGGCGCCGGGTCGTCGGCCCACAGGTCGTAGACCGCACGCTCCTCCGCGGTGAGCGACTCCGGGTGCGGGCCGAGGGCGTGGAGGCGGAGCAGCGTCGCCCGCAGCCGGTCGAGCTCGACGTCGGTCTCGATGCGCTCGAGGCCCGCGAGCTCGCCGTCGCTGAAGCCGTCATCGAGGCGGGACCGGAAGTCGAGGACCTTGTAGACCTTGTCGAGGTTGACCGCGTCGTGCAGAACCACCTGGTGCGCGGAGTACTGGGTGAAGATGGCGCGCCAGAAGTGGATCTGCGGCTCCAGCCCCGCGGGGCGCGGGAAGAGCCTCGCCTGGCCTGCGTCGGCGGCGGCCTCGGCCTCCGCGGCGCGGACGCCGCCGGCCGGGGCCAGGGTGGCGAGCAACGTTGCTAGAAAAAGAGCACGTATCTGCATGGACTCCGCTGCCTCCTCCAGTCTGCCTCGACTCCTGCAGGGCATCGTACCAGCCGCTTCCGAAGGGAGTCAATCGCGGAAGGGCTCTGGCGGCCCTCGCGGTGCTCTGCGCGGCGCTTGCCGCCGCCTGCGGCGAGGCGCCGGTGCCACCCGCGGGCCTCGTCCTCGCACTCCACAGCGACCCGCAGAGCCTCGATCCGCGCTTCGGGGTGGACGCGAACGCCGCCCGCCTGGCCGACCTGCTCCATGTCGCTCTCACGCGGCCCGACGCGGCCGCCAGGCGGCGTCCCGAGCTGGCCGCGTCGTGGGAAGTGCCCGATCCGCTTACGATCGTGTTCCACCTGCGCTCCGACTTTCACTTCGCCGACGGTGCGCGGGTCGAGGCGAACGACGTTCGTGCGACGTATCTCGCCGTCCTCGAACCCGCACTCGCCTCGCCGAAGCGCGCGGCACTTGCGGCGCTCTCGTCGATCGACGCGCGCGACCCAGCGACGGTCGTGATGCACCTGCGCGAGCCCTTCGCGCCCTTCCTCGACGCGACCGGCCTCGGCATCCTGCCCGCAGCCCGGGCCCGTGACCCGGGCGAGGTCGCCGTGGGAGCGGGCCCCTTCCGTGTCGTCCGGGCCGAGCGAGGGGAGCGGATCGTGCTCGAGCCGAACCCGGGCTACCCCGGCGGCCCACCCCGGCTCGATCCGCTCGTCGTGCGCATCGTGCCTGACGAGGTGGTGCGGGTGCTCGAGCTCCAGCGCGGCGGAATCCAGCTGATCGAGGATGCGCCCGAGCCGGAGATGGTGGACTGGCTCGCGCGCTTCCCGCACCTGGTCGTCCGGCGGGGCCCCGGGAGCAGCTTCGACTACCTGGCGCTCAACCTCCGCGACCCGCGCCTCGCCCAGCGCCGGGTGCGCGAGGCGATCGCGCTCGCCCTCGACCGGGACGCGCTCGTGCGCTTCATCCTCGGCGGCGCGGCGCGGCCGGCGAGCGGGCTCCTGGCGCCCGAGCACTGGGCGTACGCCCCGGCGCGCACCCACCGCCACGACCCGGCACGGGCGCGGCGGCTTCTCGAGCGCGCCGGATACCCGGATCCCGACGGCCCCGGGCCCCTGCCCCGCTTCCGGCTCGTCTACAAGACCTCGAACCAGCCCGAGCGGCGCCGACTCGCCGAGGCGATCCAGGCCGCGCTCGCCCAGATCGGGATCGCCCTCGAGGTGCGCACCTACGAGTGGGGCACGCTCTTCGCCGACGTCCGGAGCGGCAACTTCCAGCTCTGTGCCCTCGCCTGGGTCGGCATCGGCGACCCCGACCTCTACTATCTCGCCTTCCATTCGACCATGCGCCCGCCCGCGGGCTACAACCGCGGGGGCTACGCGAGCCCGGTCATGGATCGGCTGATGGAGAGCGGGCGGCGGGAGCTCGACCCCGGGCGACGGCGCGCCATCTACGCGCGCATCCAGCGCCGCGCCGCGCGCGACCTGCCCGTCGTGCCGCTCTGGTGGGAGGACCGCATCGTGGTGCAGAGCCACCAGCTGCGGGGCTTCGAGCCGTCGCCCGACGGCGACCTCCACGGCCTCGCGCGCGCGTGGATGGAGGCCGGCGAAGCCGCGCACGTACCGGACGGGCACGCGGAATGACCGGCTCGCTCGGCGCCCGTCGCCTCGTCCTCCTCGTGCCGACGCTCCTCGGTGTGGTGACGCTCGTCTTCGCCTTCCTGCACCTCGTGCCCGGCGACCCGGTGGAGATCATGCTCGGCGAGTCCGCGGCACCGGCGGACGTGGCGGCGCTGCGCCGCGACCTGGGTCTCGACCGCTCGCTCCCGGCGCAGTACGCCCGCTTCCTCCTCCGCGCGGCGCACGGGGACCTGGGGCAATCGATTGCGTTCCGCACCTCGGTCGCCCGCGCCGTCGCCGGCCGCTACCCCGCCACGCTCGAGCTGGCGGGCGCGGCGTTCGTCCTCGCGCTTGGCCTGGCCCTGCCCCTCGGCGTGGCCGCGGCGCTTCGACCCGGATCGGCCCTCGACCGCATCGCGCGCCTCGCGAGCCTCGCCGGCGCATGCCTGCCAGGCTTCTGGCTCGGCCCCCTCCTGATCCTGCTTTTCTCGCTCCGGCTCGGGTGGCTCCCGGTGTCGGGCCGTGGGGGACTCGCCCACCTCGTCCTCCCTGCCACCACCCTCGGGCTCGGCATGCTCGCCATCCTCGTCCGGCTGGTGCGCGCGAGCATGATCGGGGCGCTGGGCGAGGACTACGTGCGCAGCGCCCGCGCCAAGGGCGCCCCCGAGTGGCGCGTGATCACGGTACACGCGCTCCGCAACGCGCTCCTCCCCGTCACCACCGTGGCCGGCCTCCAGGCCGGGGCGCTGCTCGCCGGGGCGATCATCACGGAGACCATCTTCGCCTGGCCCGGGCTCGGGCGGCTCCTCGTGCAGGCGATCGACGCGCGCGACTACCCGCTCGTCCAGGGCTGCGTGCTGGCGATCGGGCTCACCTACGTCGGCATCAACACGGCGACGGACCTGCTCCACCGCGCGATCGACCCGCGCCTCCGTGATGCGCGCTAGGGGCCTCGGCGCGGTGGCCGCCGGGGCGGCGGTGCTCCTGCTGCTCGCGCTGGCGGGCGCTGTCGCGCCGCTCCTCGTCCCGGATCCCTACGCGACGGATCTCGGCGCGCGGCTCGCTGCGCCACACGCCGGGCACGCGCTCGGCCAGGACAGCCTCGGGCGCGACGTGCTGGCGCGCGTGCTCCACGGCGCGCGCATCTCGCTCGCCGTGGGCGCGGCCGTGGTCGCGCTCTCGCTGCTCGTCGGCGTGACGGTCGGCGCCGCTGCCGGCTACCTGGGCGGGTGGTTCGACGAGGCGGTGGCGCGCGTGATCGACGTGCTCCTCGCCTTCCCGGGGCTGCTGCTCGCCATCGCTCTCGCCGCCGTCCTCGGACCGAGCCTCGGGAACGTCGTCCTGGCGCTCAGCCTGCTCGGCTGGACGGGCTACGCGCGCCTGGCGCGCGCCGAGGTGGCGGCGCTCCGGCAGCGGGAGTTCGTGGAGGCGGCGCGGGCGCTCGGCGCGGGGCCGGGTCGCATCGTCGCCCGCCACCTGCTGCCGCTCGCCGCACCCGTCCTCCTCGTGCAGGCGACCTTCGGCATGGCGGGCGCGATCGTCGCCGAGTCGAGCCTGTCCTTCCTGGGGCTCGGCGCACCGCCACCACTCGCCTCGTGGGGTGCCATGATCGACGAGGGGCGGCCGTTCCTCCTGGTCGCGCCGCACGTGGTGGTCTGGCCGGGGCTCGCGCTCGCGCTCACCGTGCTCGCGTTGCAGCTCGTGGGCGACGGGTTGCGCGACGCCCTCGACGTCCGGTCGCCCCGCCAGCAGATCGTCACGACCTGACGGCGCCCGCCGCCGCGCCGGGCGAGAGGCTCAAGGCGTGCTCAGGATCGGCCGACACTCCGACCATGACCCGTCCCGCAGCGGCGGTCGTCCTCGCCGGCTGGGTCCTGCTCATGGGCGGCCCCTCCGGCGGCTGGCGGCCGCTCGGCACCTACGACCAGGAGTGGCTCTGCGCGCACGTGCGCGCCGACGCGATCGATCGCGCGGCGGTGACGGAGATCGGCAGCGCGCTGGCGAGCCAGCCCCGGGACAATCCTCTTCGCCAGGAGGCGTACCGGCGGGCCGAGGCGCACCTGCGCGACCACTACCGCTGCGAGTGGCAGTGAGCGCTGCGCCCTAACCCGGCAGCGCGGGCGGCCCCCGACGCCGGTCGCCCGGCGGCCCGCTCGCTCTCACTTCTCCACCAGGGCGTAATAGCCGCGGCTGAAGATGCGGTACCGATCGAAACGATCGAGCTTGTTCAGCAGGTAGAAGATGCAGTTGTGTATCGCCTTCAGCACGCGTCCGAAGCCGAGGGGAACGTGAGGGTAGAACGCCTCGCCCATGTGGCCAACGACGTGGAAAAACCCTCCGAACGAGAAGATCTTCACGACGGAGTACTCGCGAAGAAGCGTGTGTAGACCCGACTTGGTGTACCGGAAGCAGTCGAACGGAGCACCGTGGCTCTTGTAGAGTAGCAAAATCCCCACCGACAGTGACGGGTACCGACCCCGATAGGCAACGACCTGCTGAGCGCACCTGGGCCGACCGGGTGTCGAAGCCGGACGTCTCACTGGTCAGGCGTGACTGCAACGGACGCCCAGGTTCTTGCCATACTGCAAGAGCTGCTCGACCCCGCGGTGCCCGGAATTGCATGCGGGCGCGCTCGACTCCCCTCCCCCGTGGCCGACCTTTTGCTTCCTCGTCCGCAAGGCGGAAGCCACCCGAGTTCGGTGTGGGCTGCGTGGCGGCCCGGAAAGTCCAGCCCGGCATGCGCGTTCATACCGCGAGACACGCCGTGAACACGGCGCTCAACGAGGTGGAATTCCGCCTCCAGCGGCCGGTCGTCCGTTCGATGCCCCAGAACGTCGACATCGTGCTGACGAAGGCCTGCAACCTCGCCTGCACCTTCTGCGTCGACTACGAGACCCCGGGCGCCAAGCGCATCTCGCTCGAGAACTTCGAGAAGGTCGCCCGCCAGCTCTTCCCGACCGCCCGCCTGGTGAGCATGTGCTCCGGCGGCGAGCCCTACCTCCACAAGGGGCTCGAAGACCTTCTGCGCATCGCGCGTCGCTACCAGCTCGAGACCTGGGTGCTCTCGAACGGCATGCTGCTGAAAGAGGACCGGGTGCGAACGATCGTCCGGGAGGGGCTCATCACGCTACACGGCTTCTCGGTGGACGGCTTCGAGGCTCCCACGGTCGAGGCGATTCGGGTCGGGGCGAACCTCCCCACCATCCTCGAGAACATCCGGATGCTGCTACGCATCCGGGACGAGGAGGGCAAGAGCGAGCCACGCATCATCATGCGCTACGCCCTGATGCGGTCGAACCTCGACGAGCTGCCCGCCGCCGTCCACCGCTGGGGCGAGATGGGGATCGACCGGATCGACTGCAACTACGTCGTGATCTGCAACGGCATCGACCACCAGGAGAGCCTCTACTTCCACCAGGACCGGATGCAGCGGGTCTTCGTCGAGGCGAGGACGATCGCAGCCCGCTACCCTCGCCTCGCCCTCCGGCTCCCTGCGACCGTGCGTGAGGAAGAGGCGAACAAAACCCGGCCGAAGAAGTGCAAGTACCCCTGGAGCTTCGTCAAGATCGACACCGACGGACGGGTTCTGCCCTGCTACCGGGCATGGGAAGCGCTCAGCATGGGCACGGTGTACGACCAGGACGGTCGCCCCTTCAGCGAGCTCTGGAACAGCGAGCCGTATCAGGCGCTGCGGGGCACCGTGAATGACGACTCGGTCGAGAAGTTCTTCCCCTACTGCTCCCGCTGCGACTACCGCTACGGCTGGGGAGAGCTCAGGCAGCACCTCGGCTACGAAGAGTGGGCTCAGGCGGTCGGGCTCACTCCCGAGCACGTCGATCACCGACGCGACCCCCGAGCCTCCGCCCCGACGCTGCGGAAGTGAGCGCCGCGCCCTAGGCGTCGGACGGCCGCCTAGACCTGGCAGCGCGGGCAGTAGAAGCTCGACCGCCCGACGATCACCCGCGCGCGGATCGGCTCTGCGCAGCGGCGACACGGCTCGCCGGCACGGTCGTAGACGCGATGGTGGAGCTGGAACCAGCCCGGGCGGCCGAGGCCGTCGCGGTAGTCGGAGACGGACGAGCCCCCGCGCCGGATCGCGTCGTCGAGCACGGCGCGGGTCGCGCGGACGAGGCGTGCGCAGTCCCGACGCCGCAGGCGTGACGCCCGCCGCCCCGGGCGGATGCCGGCGCGGAAGAGGAGCTCGTTCACGTAGATGTTGCCGAGGCCGGCGACCCGCCGCTGGTCCATGAGCAGCGCCTTGATCGAGGTGCGCCGGCCACGCGTCAGCGCGAAGAGCACCCCGGCCGTGAAGCCGGGATCGAGCGGGTCGATGGCCGCGCCCGTCTCGGCCGCGAGCGCGGCGCGCTCGACCACTGCGACGCGGCCGAAGCGGCGCGCATCGTTGAAGGTCAGCACGCGCCCGTCGTCGAGGCGGACCACGACGTGATCGTGCCGCTCGTCCGCGCGCCCCGGCGGGGCCAGCGTGAGGCGGCCGGTCATGCCGAGGTGCACGAGCCAGAGGCGGCCGTCGTCGAGCGCGGCGAGGAGGTACTTGCCGCGCCGGGCGAGGCCCTCGATGCGGCGTCCGCTCAGGCGCTCGGCGAAGTCGGGCGCCACCCCGCCGCGCAGCCGCGTCTCGCGCACCGAGACCCCCACCACGCGCCGCCCCGTCAGCTCGGGGGCGAGGCAGCGGACGACGGTCTCGACCTCGGGCAGCTCGGGCACGACTAGTAGGAGGCTGTCGGGGTAATCATGGCGGCTGCGGCGAACGATCCGGGGGAGCGCGGCGGCAGCCGCGCTGCCAGATGGCTGCTCGCTCCTCCCTCCTGCGGCACGTCGCTGCGCTTGCCGCTCTCGCTCCCCGGCTCGTTCGCCTCGCTCACCATGATTACCCCGGCAGACTCCTAGGCGAAGGCGCGCGCGAGGCGCGCGAAGGCCCCCAGGTCGAGCGTCTCGGCGCGCGCGGTGGGGGCGATGGCGGCGCGCGCGAACACCGCCTCCGCCGCCAGGCCCCGGCGCGCGGCCAGCGCGGCGAGCGCGTTGCGCAGCATCTTCCGCCGCTGCCCGAAGGCGGCGCGCACGACGTCGCGGAAGAGCTCCACGTCCCCCACCTCCGCGCGCGGGCGGACGCTCCAGCGGATGTCGACGACCGCCGAGTCGACGTCCGGCCTCGGCAGGAAGCTCCGGCGCGACACGCCGAAGGCGACGCGTACCTCCGCGAAGGCCTGCACCAGGACCGAGGTGACGCCGTATTCGGCGCTCCCCGCGCGGGCAGCGAGCCGCGCCGCCACCTCGCGCTGCAGCATGAGCACGGCGCGCGGGAAGCGGGCACGGAGGTCGAG
>WNGD01008174.1_pt1 | contig 14805 bp, 13 predicted proteins | sample 5400671 | NCBI WGS metagenome assembly WNGD01 (sample SAMN13153369, study PRJNA577476) | soil metagenome | isolation source: 40 cm soil or saprolite under grassland replicate 2 | place: USA:California | collected 2016-06-15 | reverse complement strand
GGCGAACTCGTCCTGCTGCTCGGCCGAGAGGCTCGCCCAGTGAGATCCGAGCGACTCCCGAGCCATCGCCCGGAAGTCGAACGAGTCGCGCATGACCTTCCCGACCCGCTCGCGCCGGTCGCGTTCCTTGGCCGATCCCCGCAGCTGCGGGTCGTTCAGCACCGCCGACACGGCGTCGAGGGTCTGACGGACGCGCTCCTGCGGCGCCGCGGCCAGCGCGGACGGAGGGCCGAGCCGGACGAGGAGGGCGACGAGGATCGCAGTGGAAGAGACGCCCGGTCCCCGTGGCGCGCGTCTGGGAGCTCGATTCGCCATCTCGTCCATGGCCGAAGCCTATCGCAGGCCGGTGACGCACGGAAGCCGTGGAACGGAAGCCGTGGAGACGACGCGGCCGCGGAGCGCCCGTGAGCGATCCCGCCCCTCGCGCCTCAGGGCGGCTCGGTGGAACGGTGTTCACGTCGAGCACGCCGAGGGCTATGAGTTAGCTAGCTAACGCCCGCTCGACGGCGTCGAGCAGGCTCTGATCGTCGAACGGCTTGTCCAGGACCGCGATCGCGCCGCCGTCGAGCGCGCGCCGGCGGACCTCGTCGTCGCCGTGGCCGGTGAACTCGGCCGCGCTCGCGAACGTCTCTACGTCGCGCCCGGTCGCATGGAACAGGCGCCGCAGCGCCTTCCGCACCGACGCGTCGTCGTCTACGACCAATACCATGCCATGACGGGTTCTCATGCTCGGGCGACCCGATCGGCCCACCCCCGAGGAGCACAGCACCAGACTCGGCCCGCCGCGTAAATTGGACTTTGGTCCTAGACCGGCGGAGACGGCCGGCTCAGCCGGCCTCGCCGCGGATGGACCTTGACGGTCTTCTCGGTGGTCCCGAGCCGGTCGGCCACGAGCTTGTTCCGAAGGCCCGTGACGACTAGCGCGAAGACCTGACGCTCACGCCGTGTCAGCGCTTCGAAGCACGCCTGGACCTGCTCGCGCTCACGGCGCGCGGCGCGCATCCGCCGATCCCGGTCGACGGCGCGCCCGATCGCGGCGAGCAGATCCGGTCCGTCGAAGGGCTTCTGGATGAAGTCGACGGCGCCCGCCTTCATCGTCCGCACGCTCGCCGGCACGGTGCCGTGGCCGGTGACGAAGACGACGGCGGGGTCGAGGCCGTCCTCGGCGAGCCGATGCTGGAGGTCGAGCCCTCCGACGCCGGGCATGCGGAGATCGAGCACGAGGCAGGAGGGGCGGTCCGGGTGCGGCGCCGAGAGGAAGTCCTCCGCCGACGCGAACGTCTCGACCTCGAAACCCGCCGAGCGGAGGAGCCGCACCAGCGACCTCCGCACGGTCTTATCGCTGACGCCGAGCCGCCGGGCTATTGCGGACGCCGTCATGCCGAGCTTGTTCAAGACGGTGGCCCCACTTGAGGGCCGCGCGGCGGCTCAGATCACCTCCTCCTGCCGCAGCCGCCCGATCTCCTCCCACGAGCAGCCGAGCACCTCGGTCAGGACCTCCTCGGTGTGCTGCCCGAACTCGGGGGCGGGGAGCCGGATCGACCCCGGCGTCTCGCTGAGCCGTACGGGGAGCCCGACCACCTGCGTCGGCCCGAAGGCCGGGTGCTCGAACGCCGTCACGTACCCGTTCGCCTGCATCTGCGGGTCGTCGGGCAGGTCGTCGACGGAATTGATGATCGAGTAGATGAAGTCGCCGCCCGAGGCGAGGCGGCGGAGCCACTCTGCTCGCGGGCGGCGGGCGAACACCTGGTCCAGGAGCGCGATGCACTCGCCCGCGTTCATCATGCGGTCGAGCATGGTCTTGAAGCGGGGATCGGCCGCCGCCTCGGGAATCTCGAGCACCGCGCAGAAGCGCTCCCAGTAGCGGTCGGGCTGGAGCATGCTGAGCGCGAGCCACAGACCGTCGCCGCAGCGGTAGTGGTTCCAGAGCGGGTTGGTCGCGAAGCGCCGCGGCTGGCGGGGCAGCGCGCGGCCGAGCATCAGGCGCGCCGAGAGGCCGAGCCCCTGGAGCCACGCCATCGAGCCCAGGTGCGAGGCGTCCACCTCCTGGCCGCGCCCGGTGCGCTCGCGCGCGAGCAGCGCCGTGACGACGCCGTAGGCGAGCATGATGGCGCCCATCTGGTCGGCGATGCCGCCCGCGATGGCGAGCGGATCGTCATCGGGCTCGCCGCACGAGTACATAATCCCGGAGCGCGCGAGCCCGAGGTAGTCGAAGGACGGCGCGCCGCTCTCGGGGCCCTCGGGCCCGTAGCCGCTGGCGCTCGCGTAGACCAGGCGCGGGTTGCGGGCGCGGAGCGTGGCCGCGTCGAGCCCGAGCCGCCCGGCCACGCCCTTGCGGAAGTTCTGCACGAACACGTCGGCGCGCTCGGCGAGGCGCTGCACGATCGCCACGCCCTCGGGCTTCTTCAGATCGACCGTCAGGCTCCGCTTGTTGCGGTTGTTGGCCTCGAAGTAGAAGTTCGGCCGGTCCCGGAGATCGAGGCCCTGCGCCTTCAAGATGCCGCGCCCCGGGTCGCCGCCGACGCGCTCCTCGATCTTGATCACGTCGGCGCCGAGGTCGCCGAGCATGACCGAGGCGACCGGCCCCTGCTGCCAGATGGTCCAGTCGATGATCCGGATCCCTTCGAGGGGCATCGGCATCGCGAATGACCTCCGGGCGGGCTCCTCGCACACCGCCGGGGCGGTTCGCAAGACGGGAAGGAGCCCGTCCACGCCTCGCTAGGCGGCGCGCATCACCCGCCGGCGAAAGAGGAGCAGGCCCGCCGCCAGGTAGACGGCGCCGTAGGCGAGCAGGACGGCGGTCGCACCGAGCGCCGCGCCGGCCGGCTGCCGGCGGATCATCAGGTCGTTGTACGCCTCCATCGCCCAGGTGGTCGGGAAGGCGAGCGCCGCCCGCTGCATCCAGTCGGGCTCGAGGTCGATCGGCCACCAGCAGCCGCCGACCGCCGCCATGGTCATGATGACGATCGAGCCGAGCGGCAGCACCGCCTCGCGGCTCGGTGCGGTCGCGGCGACCACCAGGCCGAACGCCGTGCCGGCGAACACGATGCCTGCCGTGGGGAGGCAGAGCGCCCACGGCTCGGGACCGAGCGAGACGCCGAAGGCGAGCCGGCCGACGGCGAACAGGAGCGCCATCTGCACCGTGCCCACCGCCGCGCGCGCCGCGAGCTTCGCGACCAGCACCGTTGCGAGCGACATCGGCATGCTTCGCACGCGCTCGAGCGTGCCCCAGTCGTGCTCGTCGAGGAGCCCGAGCGAGACCCCGAGCAGCACGCCGAGGAGGAGGAAGGTCACGCCGAAGCCCGGCACGTTCTGATCGAAGCTGTTGAGCCGGCGCGGGGCGCCGGTGACGCTGCTCTCCTCGAGCGCGAGCGGGCCGGGCAGGCGGCCGCCGGGCGGCTCGGGGAGCGGGGGGAGGTCGAGTGCGGGAAGGGCGGGGGGCGCCGGCGGCGCGAGGGGCGGGAGTGTCGGCGCGCTCCCGTCGGGCGCCACGAGCCGCGCCGCGACCGCGTCGGGGTCCGCGCGCGTCAGCTCCTCGAGCGCGGGCGGCACGCTCGGCGGCTCGGGCGGCGGCGGGACGCGGTCGGCGAAGCGCCCGGCCCGCTCGCGCGCGGCCGCGAGCCACTCGGCGAAGGCCTGCCGCTTGGCGGCCAGCTCGGCGAGGAAGGTGCGCAGCGGTACCAGCGTTGCGACCAGGCGCGCGCGCGCCGCGGCCTGGCGCTCGGCCAGCGCCGTGCGCAGCCCGCGCTCCGCCTCGGCCCTCCGCCGCTCGGCGTCGGCCCGCATCGCCTCGAGGCGCGCGCCCAGATCGTCGAGCGCACGGTGGAGGTCATCGGCCGCGCCCGCGAGGCGCGCGCGTGCGTCCGCCGCCTGGGCACGGGCTGCGTCGAGATCGTGCTGCGCGCGCTCGACCGCGGCCGTCTCGAGCCCGTGGCGCAGCTCCTGCGCCAGGCCCCGCACGTAGGCGACGTCCACCGTCTTCACCGGGTCGGTCAGGAGGACGAGCGCGGCGGCGCGACCCGCGGCGACCGCGTCCGACGTGCCCGCGGGGACGACGAGCGCCGCAGCGGCGCGCTTCGCCTGCACGAGCGCGCCCGCCGCCGCGGCCGTCGCGACCGGGCGCACCCGGACCGACGGCTCGTCCGTGAGCCGCTCGCGCACCGCTCGCCCGACCCAGCCGCCGTCCTCGTCGGCGAGCGGCAGGACGGGCGCCGTGCCGCCGCCCGGCTCGGCGCCGTAGAGCGTGGCGAGCGAGAGGCCCGCGACCGAGATCACCACGATCGGCGCCAGGGTCAGGAAGACGAGCCCGACGCGGTCCCGCGCCAGGAGCCGGAGATCCTTCCCGAGCGCTGCGAGGAGACCCGTGAGCATCAGGCGGCCGGCATGTCCTCGTCGCGGAGCGCGCGGCCGGTGTGCGCGAAGAACGCATCGGCGAGGCTCGGGCGGACGAGCGCCATCTCGAGGACGTCGCCGCCGGCGCGGAGTGCGGCGGCGAGGATCGCCGGCACGGTGGCCGTCTCCGCCACCTTGACCGTCGTCTCGGCGGCGGAGAACTCGGCGAGCGTCGCCCCCGCGATGCCCGCGAGCCACCCGGCCGGCAGCGGCCGCGCGGTGCGCAGCCGCAGGACCGGCGTCAGGCCCGCGCCGGCCACCAGTGCCGCGGGCGTCCCGGCGGCGACCACGCGGCCCGCGTCGAGCAGCACCACGCGCGCGCACAGGCGCTCGGCCTCCTCCATCTGGTGCGTGCTGTAGAGGACGGCCGCGCCGGCGCGCGCGAGCGTCTCGATCGCCTCGAAGATGCGCTCGCGCGACTGCGGATCGACGCCCACGACCGGCTCGTCGAGGAGCAGGACCGCGGGCCGGTGGAGGATGCCGCAGGCGAGGTTCAGGCGCCGGCGCATGCCGCCCGAGAGCCGCGCCACCGGCTCGTCGGCGCGCGCGGCGAGGCCCACCAGGTCGAGCGCCGCCGCCGTGCTCCGCGCGGCCTCCCGCCCCCCGAGCCCGAGCGCGCGCGCGAAGAAGCGCAGGTTCTCGCGCGCGCCGAGCGTGGGGTAGACCGCCACCTGCTGCGGGACGAGGCCGAGCGCGCGCCGCGCGCGGGCGGCGCGGGCCGGGAGGGCATGGCCCGCCACCGCGACCTGCCCCGCGTCGAAGCGCAGCAGCGTGGCCAGCACGCCGAGCGTCGTCGACTTGCCGGCACCGTTGGGACCGAGGAGCCCGACGATCTCGCCTGCGGCGGCCTCGAACGAGACGCCGCAGAGCGCGAGCTGCGCGCCGTAACGCTTGTGGAGGCCGTCGACTAGGATCGGGGGAGCCACGCGGCGAGCGACATATTGACACGCCGGGAGGCGCCGTCCATAGGCCCGGCCATGCGCATCCTCCTCCTCGCGATGCCGGACACGGCCTCTTCGCTCGATCGCGTGATGAAGTTCCCGAACCTGGGGTTGTGCTCGCTCGCGGCCGAGGCGCCGGAGCACGAGGTGCGGGTCCTGGATCTGGTGCTGCGCCCGCGGGGCGTGCGCCGGCGCGTGCTCGACGAGGTGGCGGCGTTCCAGCCGGACCTGGTCGGCTACTCGGCGATGTCGTTCCAGTACGAGACGGCGCGCATCCTGGCCGAGAGCGTGCGCGCGGCCGCGCCCGGCACGCTCCACGTGCTGGGCGGGTACCACGCCACCGTGCTCGCCGACCAGATCGCGGCGCGCGACGGACGGGTCTTCGACTTCATCGTGCGCGGCGAGGGTGAGCGGGCCTTCCGGCAGCTCGTCGACGTGCTGGTCGGCGGCGGGGGCGACCTGGCCGCCATCCCGGGCCTCTCGTGGCGCGCGCCCCGGGGCTGGCGCCACAACCTGGACGGCGAGCTGCTCGCGCTCGACTCGCTGCCGCTCCCGCGCCGGGAGGCGCGGGCGTGGGACGGCGCCTTCTACTTCGACCGGAGCTTCGACGTCGCCGAGACGACGCGCGGCTGCCCGCTGCCGTGCACCTTCTGCTCCATCCGCCGCATGTACGGCCGGACGTTCCGCAGGTTCCCCCTGGCGCGTGTCATCGCGGACCTGCGTGCCCTCGAGCGGCGCGGCGTCCGGGGCGTCTTCTTCGTCGACGACAACATCACGATCGACGTGCCGCGCTTCAAGGAGCTGTGCGAGGAGATCGCGGCCGCCGGCCTCTCGCACCTGCGCTACATCGTGCAGGCGTCCGTGCACGGCATCGCCAAGGACTCGGCGCTCGCGCCCGCCATGGCCCGCGCCGGCTTCGACACCGTCTTCATGGGCATCGAGAACGCCGAGGACGCGAACGTGGCCGCGCTCGACATCCGGCCGAAGCTCGGCCGGGGCGAGAACGAGACGCCGCGCGCCGTCCGCCTGCTGCAGGAGAACGGCATCAAGGCGGTGGGCGGCTTCATCGTCGGCAACCCCGACGACGACCGGGCCGCCATCCGCCGCACCTTCCGCTACGCGCGCCGGCTCGGGCTCGACTTCCCGATCGTGCAGTGTCTCACGCCCTATCCGCGCACCGAGATGCGCGCGGAGCTGCTCGCCGAGGGCCTGGTCACGAACCCGGACGATCTCACGCGCTACAACGGCTACATGGTGAACGTGCGCACCCGGCACCTCGGCAGCGCGCAGGTCGCGCGCGCGATGCTGTGGGAGAGCCTCAAGCTCTACTACGACCCGCGCGCGGCGCGACGGAGCCGGTTCTTCCGCGACTTCCCGGCCTTCCGCGGGCGGATGCTCCTCAACAACCTGGCGCTCTTCGCGGGCGCGCGAAACCGCCTCTTCCACTCGACGCACACGGTCTGAGGCGGCCGGCTGCGAGCGGTGCGATCGAGTTCCTGAACCTCGGGCTGAGACGCGAGGACGGCGCGACGGCTCAGCGCGGGAGCTGCGTTAGGAAACGTGCCGGCGGGCCCTCGGTCGAAAGGCGTCTTGGGGAGCGGCCGTCGGTCTCCAGGAAGAGAGCGGGGTAGCTCCGCGAGCCGTAGTTCTTCTCGAGGCGCCGCTCCGCGGCGCCGTGCTCGGGGTTGATGCGCACCTTCAGGTAGTCCCCGAGGCGCGAGCTGACCTCGCGCGAGTCGAGCAGCGCGTCGAGAGCGCGGCAGTGCGGGCACCAGTCGGTGCGGAAGTAGACCAGCACGGGACTGCCGTCGGAGCGCTGCCGGCGAAGCGCGTACTGGTAGCCTGCGGCGTCATCGTACCAGGACCAGGCCGCGCAGGCCGGGCGCGGCAGGGTGGCCGCCAGCACGATCCCGATCGCCAGCGCGCACAGCGTCCCTCGCGTCCTCTGCGTCATCGGCGCATCCCGCGCGGCGACAGTGACCGATGTGGGGCTCGGCCGCAAGGGGCGCAGCGCCCTGGGGGCCGCGTCGCGGGCGCCGCCGGACTCGATTTTCGCCAGCCGGCGGGTGTATGCCTCGCGGGGAGCCGTGAGGCCCTCGGAGGCTGGCCGCGTGGGAAGCGCACTATCGGACCTGCTTCGCTGGGCCGCGCCCTGGTACCGCTACCGCCGTCGTCTGCGCCGCCGCCACCGGCGGCCGGCGCACCTGGCCACGATCGCGGCGATCGACGGCATGCTCTCCAACGAGGAATGCGCGCTGCTCTACGAGCTCGGGCGCGCGGCGCAGGGCGGCTGCATCGTCGAGATCGGCACCTTTCACGGCAAGGGGACGATCGCGCTCGGCCTCGGCGCACGCGACGGGGCCCAGGTCCCCGTCTACTCGGTCGATCCGTTCCTCCCCTACACGGGCCCGCTCGGCCGCCATCGCATCGGGCCCGGGGACAAGACGGCGCTGCTGCGGAATCTCCTCCTCGCCGAAGTGACGGAGCAGGTCTGGCTCATCCACACGCACTCGGCCGAGGCCGCGGCGGGGTGGCGCGATCCGATCGCCCTCCTGGTGGTGGACGGCGACCACTCGTACGACGGCGTCGCCGGCGACCTGCGCTGCTGGGGCCGTTTCGTCGTCCCCGGGGGGCTCGCCGCCCTCGACGACTCGCTCGACGAGCGCTTCGGCGTCGCCCGGCTGATCCGCGAGGTGCTCGCAGCGGCCGAGTACGAGCGCGTGCGGACGGCCGGCAAGATCACCGTGCTGCGCAAGCGCGGCGCGCCTCACTGCACGTAGCCGAGGGCGCGCAGGCGCTCGAGGTCGCCCTTCACGCGCGCGTCGTGGGGCGCGCGCGCCTTCATGCGCGCGATCTCGGCCTCCCACTTGAGCGCGTCCAGGTCCTGCGTGTCGCGCGCCAGGTAGCGCGCCAGCTCGGCCACCAGCGGGCTCGTCGCGCCGTCGAGCGCGGGGCCGAAGCGCTCGCGGCCGCCCGCGCGGAGGTCGATCAGGCTGGCGCTGCGGATCGCCTTCTCGGGCTTCGTGTCCACCGTGGCGAGAAGCTTCCAGGACCCGCGCCGCACGGCGCGCAGCGGCTTCTGCGCCGCCTCGACCACGACGTCGGGGTGCGCCTCGCTGCCGAGCGGGACGCCGTCGAGCGCCAGCTCGGGACGGGGCACGGCGAGCGCGTCGAGCACCGTCGGCACGATGTCGGCGAGCGAGACGAGCGCGTCGGAGCGCCCGGCAGGCCCGCCGGGGCGGTAGACCACGAGCGGCACGCGCGCCAGCTCCTCCCACACGTGCTGGCCGTGGTCGAAGAAGACGGCCTTCCCGCCGTGCCGCTCGGTCAGGCCCTCGCCGTGGTCGGAGGTCAGGATGACCATCGTGTTGGCAAGCAGCCCGAGCGCGTCCGCCTCGGCGAGGAGGCGGCCCAGGTGCTCGTCCGTGTAGGCGATCTCGCCGTCGTACTGATCGACGTAGTAGCCCAGCTCGGCGATGTGGCGGATGCGCTGGTAGGCGGGGATCTTCGCCTCCTTCACGCGCCGCGACGCGCCCCCGCTGAAGCGGCGGTCGAAGGGCGGGGGCGCGGTGTAGGGCCCGTGCGGATCGATGTAGTGCACCCAGAGGAAGAAGGGGCGCTCGCGCTTGCGCCGGAGCCAGGCGACGGCGGCATCGGTGGTGTCCTCGGCGGCGCGCTGCACGACCTTCTTGCGGCGGATCTCCTGCTCGACGACCTCGTCGTCGTACTCGTCGAACTGCGGCGCGAGGCCGCTCGAGGAAGCGGTGAGGACGAAGTTGCTGACCACGGCTCCCGTCCACCAGCCGTGCGCGTGGAGGTGGCGGGGCAGGGTCCAGGCGCTCGCCGGCAGCTTCTGGAAGAGGAAGCGGACGCCGTGCGCGGCCGGGAGGGTGCCGGTGAGGAGGGACACCACGCTGGGGGCGGTGAAGGTCGCGGTCGCGTAGGCGTTGTCGTAGGTCATCGCCGCGTGCGCGAAGGCGTCGAGGTGCGGGCTGGTCGCGCGGCGGTAGCCGTAGAGCGAGAGGTGGTCGGGACGCAGCGTGTCGACGGTGACGAGCAGGACGTTCGTCGGCCTCACCGCCGGCTGCGGGGCGGGCGTGAAGGGGTAATCATGGTGAGCGAGGCGAACGAGCCGGGGAGCGAGAGCGGCAAGCGCAGCGACGACCGACGAGGCGTGCCTGAAGGCACGCCGCAGGAGGGAGGAGCGAGCACGCCGCTCGCAGCCCCCGGATCGTTCGCCGTAGCCGCCATGATTACCCCGACAGCCTCCTTGAAGCGGGCGCGATGCGAGTCCTGGTGACGGGCGGGACGGGCTTCATCGGCGCCGCCCTCTGCCACGCGCTCACCGGCGCGGGTCACGTGCCGACCGTGGTCACGCGCGATCCCGAGCACGTCGACGGCGCCGCAATCGGCTGGGAGGGGGTGAGCGCGGCCGTCCGGGAGAGCGACGCGCTCGTCAACCTGGCGGGCGAGCCGCTCGGGAGCCGGCGCTGGAGCGCGCGGCAGAAGGAGCTCATCCGCGAGAGCCGCGTGCGGGCGACCCGGACGCTGGTCGACGTCGTCGCGGCCGCCGAGCCGCGACCGCGGATCCTGGTGAACGCCTCCGCGGTCGGCTACTACGGGCCGCGCGACGACGAGGCGCTCGACGAGAGCGCCGGCCCCGGCGCGGGCTTCCTGGCCGACGTGTGCCGGGCGTGGGAGCAGGAAGCGCTCAGGGCCGAGGATATCGGGCTCCGCGTGGCGCGGCTCCGCCTCGGGGTCGTGCTGGCGGCGGACGGCGGCGCGCTCGCGCGCATGCTGCCGCCCTTCCGTGCCTTCGTCGGCGGCCCGCTCGGGAGCGGCCGGCAGTGGATGTCCTGGATCCACCGCGACGACGTGACCGGCCTCGTGGTCGCTGCGCTCACCAACGACGGCTACCGTGGCCCCGTGAACGCGACCGCGCCGCAGCCGGTCACCAACCGCGAGTTCGCGAGGGCGCTCGGCCACACGCTGGCGCGGCCCGCCTGGCTGCCGACGCCGGCCTTCGCGCTCCGCCTCGCGCTCGGCGAGATGGCCGAGCTGCTGCTCACCGGCCAGCGCGTGCTCCCGGGCGTCGCCAATCGCCTCGGCTACCCGTGGCGCTACCCGGAGCTGAGCGCGGCGTTGCGGGCGAGCGTGCGTCGGTAGGGCGAGGGTCGCTGGTTGGCGCCCTCGGCGCGACGTGACGCGCCGAAAGCCCTCCCCTATCGCCGCCGTCCCCCTCACCTCCCATCGTGGCGCGCGTGCCGTCAACCCGGGGTTGAGCAGGGGCGGTCCTCGCTCCAAGCTTGGGTCCGGGGAGGGAACATGCGGCAGCTCCATTTCGCCCTGGCGGCTCGCCTCGTCCTTGGCGTCGCCGCAGGGGTGGCGATCGCGAGTCTCGACGGCTCCCGCGCGCTGGCGAGCGGGCGGTGTGGGGTCCATCCGTGGTGCGACACGTCCCTCTCCCCCGATGAGCGCGCCGCTCTGCTGCTCGAGGCGCTGACCCCGGACGAGCGGGTGTCGCTGCTCGCGGGCGACGACCTGTTCGGGGTCTCCGGCCAGGCGCACACGCACACGGGCACGAGCGACGGCGTTCCGCGGGTGGACCTGCCGACGATCTACTACAGCGACGGCCCGATGGGCTCCCGGCAGGGTCAGGCGACGGCGATGCCGGCGCCGCTCGGGCTGGCCGCGACGTGGGACGTCGAGATGGCGGAGCGCTACGGCGCGGTGGTCGCCAACGAGGTCAGGAACAAGGGCAACGACGTGGTCTTCGCGCCGACGGTGAACATCATGCGCACGCCGCTCGGCGGCCGCACGTTCGAGGGATACGGCGAGGACCCGTTTCTGGTGAGCCGCATCGCGGTCGGCTGGATCCGCGGCGCACAGGGCGAAGGCGTGATCGCCGACGTCAAGCACTTCGCTGCCAACAACCAGGAAGGACTCGGGCCCGCGCCGCCCCCCGGCGCGCCGATCGGTCTCGGTCTCGTCGGGGACCGCTTCACGGTGAACGCGGTGGTGGACGAGCGGACGCTGCGCGAGATCTACCTGCCGGCCTTCGAGGCTGCGGTCAAAGAGGCGCAGGTCGGCTCGGTGATGTGCGCCTACAACCGCTTGAACGGCCAGTACGCCTGCGAGAACCAGCACCTGCTCGAGTCGATCCTCAAGGGCGATTGGGCGTTCCCCGGCTACGTGCTGAGCGACTACGGCGCGGCCCATCCCAGCGGCACGGCCGCGTCGCTCACCAACGGCCTCGACTTCGAGCCGTGGCCCGGCTGGGCGTACTCGCCGCTCGAGGTGGAGGCGGCGCTCGCGGCGGGTCTCGCCAGCCCGGCCGATGTCGACGAGCACGTCCGGCGCATCCTGCGGACGCTCTTCGCCTTCGGGGCCTTCGACCGGGCGGCCTACGTCGACGACGACGCGCAGATCGACAAGCAGGGTCACGCCGATACGGCCGGAGGGGTCGAAGAGGCGGCGATCACGCTGCTCGAGAACGATGGCGCGCTGCCGCTCGACGCGAGCACGCTCACGTCGATCGCGATCATCGGCTCGGATGCCGATCGCTTCCAGTCGCGCCGCGGCTCGGCAGGCATCACCCCGTTCTTCTTCGACACGCCGCGTGAGAAGATCGCCGAGCGCGTCGGTCCCGGGGTCGAGGTGCGCTACGACCCGGGTGACGACCATGGCGCGGCCGCTGCGGCGGCCGCTGGCGCCGATGTGGCGCTCGTCTTCGTGTCGGACACGTCGATCGAGGGCGTGGACCGCCCCTGCCTATCGCTCAACTGTCCCGGAGACTCGCGCGATCAGGACGGGCTGATCACGGCCGTCGCGGCCGCGAATCCGAACACGGTGGTGGTGCTCGAGACCGGCGCTCCCGTGCTCACGCCGTGGCGCGACCAGGTGGCGGCGATCGTCGAGGCCTGGGTGCCCGGCGTCGAGGCCGGGACGGCCATCACGCGCGTGCTGTTCGGGGACGTGGATCCGGGCGGACGGCTCCCGGCCACCTTCCCGCGCCAGGAAACCGACATCCCCACCGCCGGCGACCCGGAGAAGTACCCCGGCGTGGCCGAGACGGTGCAGTACAAGGAAGGTGTCTTCGTCGGCTACCGCTGGTACGACGCGATGGGGATCGAGCCGGCGTACCCGTTCGGCTTCGGGCTCTCGTACACCTCGTTCGCATACAGCAACCTGAAGATCTTCTCCACCCCGGGCGGCAGTGTCGTCGCCCAGTTCAACGTCAAGAACACGGGGACGCGTAGAGGAACCGACGTGGCCCAGCTCTACCTCGGCCTGCCGGGCCTGCCGCCGGCCGCTCCGCAGCCGCCGAAGGCGCTCAAGGGCTTCGCGAAGGTCGACCTCGCGCCCGGCGAGAGCACGCGCGTGCAGATCGTGCTCGACGCCCGCGCCTTCTCCTACTGGAGCACGGCGGCCGACGGCTGGTCCGTGGCGCCGGGCTGCTATCGCGTGATGGTCGGCCGCTCCTCGCGGGACATCCGGCGAGAGGGCGTGGTCGCGCAGGGTGGCGCGCTCTGCGGCGCGCCGCTCGCCGGCTAGAAGCTCAGCGCTTGCGCGCCAGCGTGAGGCCGTCCGCGACGGGCAGCATCACCACGTCGACGCGCTGGTCCCGCACGAGGAAGTCGTTGAGCGCGCGGAGGGCGACCGTGCCGTCCGACGTGTCGCTCGGGTCGGCCACCGAGCCGCCCCAGAGCACGTTGTCGAAGCCGATGACGCCCCCCGGACGAAGGCGCGGCAGGATCTCCTCGTAGTAGGCGCGGTAGCCGGTCTTGTCGGCGTCGATGAAGACGAGGTCGATCTCCGGCGTGCGGGGGAGGGCGCGGACGGTCTCGATGGCGGGTGCGATGCGGAGCGTGATGCGCTCGGCGAGGCCGGCGCGTGCGAAGTAGCGGCGCGCGATCGCCGTCCACTCCTCGTTCAGGTCGCAGCAGAGGAGCGTGCCGTCCGGCACCAGGCCGCGCGCGATCGAGATCGCGCTGTAGCCGGTGAAGGTCCCGATCTCGACCGCGCGGCGCGCGCCGAGCACACGGGCGAGGAAGGTGAGGAACACGCCCTGCTCGACCGCGATCTGCATGAGGCTGATCGGCCCCAGCGCTGCGGTCTCGGCCGCGAGGTCGCGCAGCACCGGATCGGGCGGCGGATTGTGGGCCACGAGATAGGCGTAGAGCGCAGGCGTGAGGGCGGTGAACTTCTCCTGCATGGGCCCGGCCATAGCATCGCGCCGGCCTCGACGGAAGCGCGCGCCGGTTGACTCGAGCGCGGCGGCTGGAGAACACTCGACGCCCATGCCGCGCGTGCGCATCGGCGAGCTCGAGCTCTTCCACACCACCGACGGGGCGGGCGAGCCGGTGCTGCTCCTGATGGGGCTCGGCGGCGAGCATCGCGCCTGGGATCTGGTGCGCCGCGAGCTCGCGCGCCGCTACCGCCTCGTGCTGGTCGACAACCGCGACGCGGGCGCGAGCGACGAGACGCACCGAGCCTACGGCACGGGCGACATGGCGGCCGACGCGCTCGGCGTGATCGATCACCTCGGCATCGAGCGCTTCCACGTGGTCGGCGCGTCGATGGGCGGCGCGATCGCGCAGCACCTGGCGCTCCTGGCGCCGACCCGCGTCGCGACGCTCGTGCTCATCGGCACCTGGGGGCGGACCGACGCCTTCCTCCGCACCGTCCTCACCGGCTGGCGGCTGACGGTCGAGCGGCTCTCGCCCGAGCAGTTCCTCGCCGCGCTCGCGCCCTGGGCGTTCACCTACCGTTTCCTCGAGGCGCCGTCGCCGGAGGTGGTCGCGCTGCAGACGGCGGCGCGCGAGCGCGGGCTCCTCAAGTCGGTCGCCGCCTACCAGCGCCAGGTGGACGCCTGCCTCGCGCACGACACGCTCGCGCTCCTGCCCCTTCTCCGCACCCCGACCCTCGTCCTGGTCGGTGAGGACGACATCCTGACGCCGCCCCGCTACGGGCGCGCGCTCGCCGCGGCGCTGTCGCGCGGCGAGGTCATGCTGCTGCCCGCGAGCGGGCACGCCTGCTTCCTCGAGACCCCGAAGCCGCTCGCGGAGCGCGTGCTGCGCTTCCTCGCCCGCCACCCGCTCGCGGCATGAGGCTCGGCGGGCGCGTCGCGATCGTGACCGGCGCCGCGAGCGGCATCGGCCGCGCCACCGCCGAGCGCTTCGCGGCCGAGGGCGCCGCGGTGCTGCTCGCCGACGTCGCCGCCGAGGCGGGCGCGGCGGCCGCGGCCGCCATCCGCGCCGGCGGCGGGCAGGCGGAGTTCGTCGCGACCGACGTGACCCGCGAGGCGGATAGCACGGCCATGATCGCGGCGGCGGTCGAGCGTTTCGGGCGGCTCGACATCCTGGTCAACAATGCCGGGGCGGGGCGCTTCGTGCCCTTCGAGCGCCTCGAGCCGGCGGAATGGGACCGGCTCCTGGCGGTCAACCTGCGCGCGGTCTACCTGGGCTGCCGC
>WNGD01003938.1_pt1 | contig 14809 bp, 15 predicted proteins | sample 5400671 | NCBI WGS metagenome assembly WNGD01 (sample SAMN13153369, study PRJNA577476) | soil metagenome | isolation source: 40 cm soil or saprolite under grassland replicate 2 | place: USA:California | collected 2016-06-15 | reverse complement strand
ACGGTGACGAGGTGCACGCCGTTGCCGGTCAAGCCGTTCAGGTACAGGGGCTGGACTGCGACGAACGTCTTCCCTTCGCCCGTCTTCATCTCGGCGATGTCGCCCTCGTGGAGAACGATGCCGCCCATCAGCTGCACGTCGAAGAGGCGGACGCCGAGCGTCCGCTTGAACCCCTCGCGCACCGCAGCGTAGGCCTCGAAGATGATCTCCTCGAGCGGCTCACCGTTTTCGAGCCGCTGCTTGAACTCCGCGGTCTTCCCGGCGAGCTCGGCATCGGTCAGCTTCTCGAAGTCTGGCTCGAGCGTGCCGATGTACGCCGCCTGCTCGTGAAGGCGCTTGAGACGCCGGCCCTCGCCGACGCGAAGGACCTTCTCGAACTTGCCGAAGCTGGTCGTCGACATCGAGCCTAGGGGCCTGTCCGGGACGTGGCCACGGTGCACGACGTCCGGCACGCGTTGCAAGGCGAGGACGCAGGTCGCCCCGATATACACCCGTATCGGGGCGACCGAGGACGCAGCATTGCGCCGCGCGACGGATGTTGGGCGCGCTGGTTCATTTGCCGGACAGACCCCTAGGGTAGCGGGTCGCGGATCCGGAATCCGTGGCCCTACAGGGCCTCGACCTCCACCTCGAAGAGCCGGCCGTCGAGCCTCTGCGCGCGCACTACGTACTCGTTCGAGCGCGCGGCGCCGGTCCGTTCGAGCTCTGGCGGGACCGCAAGCGAGGGCAACCCGTCGATGCGGGCGCGAGCCCCGGTCTCGTCGCGAACGACTTCGACGGCGTCCCCGCGCACGTCCGCCGCGAGCTCGACCACCTCGAGCGCGAGAGCCCCGACGACCCAGAGCTCCGGTCTGCGGACCCCGAGCGCGCGGTAGGGTGGCTCGATGGAGCCCGCAAGCGCGGCCGCGAGCAGGGCAGGATCGACCTCCGAGGTCGTAGCCTCTACCAGCAGCCTTCCCCCAGGCAAGGCGACGAGCTCGACCTCGTCGCCCGCGGCGCCTCCTGCGGCCACGGTCGTGACGGCGTCCCACTCACGATGGCGGGCGAGCCCGGTGATGCCTGCCGCGAGCCACTGGCGGCTCGGATCGAGTGACATTGGCCCTTAGGCCGCGGCGTCGCCCTGCTCGGTCGCCGAGTCCTCCGGCGGCACGACCGGGACGGGAGGCGCCTCTTCGCGGTGACGCGCGGTCCGGCGAGGCTCGTGGGTGCGCTTGTCCCGATACCGCTCGACCTGACGCTCGAGCTTGTCCACGAGTCGGTCGATCGCAGCTTCATAGCTCAACGCAGACTCCCGGGCAACGAGCGTCGGGCCCTTCGTGTGCACGACGCCGTCGGCGGTGTGGTCGTCCGAGATCGACGGATTGTGTTCACGGGAGAGCGTGACCTCGACGAGCGTGAGGTCGTGCAGGCGCTTGTCGAGCTTCCCCAGCCGCTTCTCCGCATAGACCCGGACCGATTCCGGAAGACGCTCGTGGTGGGCCTTGACCTGAAGGCGCATGGCTCTCCTTTCGAGTCGCTGCCCCTTTGGAACTCGCTTCAAAATGAGCGCCGTGTCGGCATGCGGCTCCTCTCGACGGGCGATCATTCTGGAACGAGTTCTTCGGACTCGAATCTAGCGCACCGCTCTCGCCAGGGTCACGACCTCGACCCGGCGCGCGCCCGCTCGCCTGAGCGCGAACGCGCACGCGTCGGCGGTGGCACCCGACGTGTAGACGTCGTCGACCAGGGCGACGGAAGCGGGTGCGGTTCCTGCTGCAGCCACCGTCCCGCGCGCGTTCCGGCGCCGCTCGGCGAGCGTAAGCCCGCGCTGACGCGGGAGCGTGCGTTTCCGCCGCAGGATCTCGATCACCGGGCGCTCCCAGAGCTGTCCGAGCGCGCGGGCCAAGCCTCGGGGCGGGACGTCGCCCCGCTCCCGTGCCCGCTTGGGATCGCCCGGAACGTACGCGATCGCTTCGCACTCGGGCCGCGGCACAACTTCGACGACCAGGCCCGCGGCGTGATCGGCGAGCTTTCGGCGGCCACGTTCCTTCCACTCGCGCACGAACACACGCGCACGAGCGTCGTACGCGATCGCAGAACGGGCCCTGACGAAGGCGAGTCGGCGTCCCGAGCACTCCGCGCAGCGCAGGACCGGCCATGCGCCAGGTGAGCCGCAACGCTCGCACACGGGCTCGTGCAGGCGAACGAGCGCGGAGCGGCAGGCGTCGCACAGCGGAGGGCCGAACCGAGCGCAGATCGCGCACCGCTCCGGCATGAGGAACTCGAGCACGTCGAGATCGTCCGCACGCCGGCGTTACGCGTTTGAGGAGGAAGTGCGCCGAAATGTGCGCGTGTTCCTCGCGGTTCCTACGTGCGGGCAGGGAAGAGCCGGTCAGCCTCCTCGAGCTGCTCCTTGGAGCCGATGTCGTACCAGTCTCCGGGAAAACGCCAAGTGTAGACGGGGGTTCGCGAGTAGAGCCACTCGGGCAGGCGGCCGGGTTGGTCCGGGTTGTTCCCCTCGGCGAGGTACTGCCTGATCAGCGGGAGCGCGCGTCGCGGGTAGTAGTAAAGAGCGACTGCGGCAAGGGTCGTCCTTGCTTGCTCCGGCTTCTCCTCCATGAAAAGGACGCGGCCGTGCTCGTCTACCTCGACCTGGTTGTATTCGCGCATGAGGGCCACATCGCCGACGTCATGGACCGCGATCACGGGCGCGTCCGTCTCGCGGCCGTACTCGCCGAATCCCGAGATGTCGTCAGCGAACAGGTTGTCTCCCGCGACGACGACGATGTCGTCGTCGACCTGTAGCTCGTCGAGGACGAAGCCGACGTCCCCGATCGCCCCGAGTCGATCCTCGTTGCTCGCCGTGCCGTCGTTCACCACGGTCACTCGGTCCTTCCCGGCTGCCCACTTCTCGAAGTGGGGCGTGAACTTCGCGTTCGTCACGACGATCGTCTCGTCCACTCCCATCGCCTGCAGCCGCTCGTGCACCCGGTCCAGCATCGGCCGGCCCCCGACCTCGAGCAGCGGCTTCGGACGATCGAGCGTCAGCGGATAGAGGCGCGTCGCATAGCCCGCCGCGAGAACGAGAGCCTTCACGCGTGCACCGTCGTCGGCAAGCTCACGGCGTACGGCGGACGGTGGAATCCCTCCTCGGTCACGATCGCCTCGATGAGCTCTGCCGGCGTCACGTCGAACGCAGGATTTCTCGCCGGGAAGCGCCTCGAAACCTCTGCCGGAGCGCGTTCCTCGATCGGGATATCGGCGCCCGAGAGCGCGGAGGGATCCAGCGTCGACGTCGGCGCGACCACGTAGAACGGGAGCCCGTGATGGCGAGCGGCGAGCGCGAGTCCGTACGTGCCGATCTTGTTGGCCGTGTCTCCGTTGGCCGCGATCCGATCGGCCCCCGTCAGCACGCAGTCGACCTCTCCCTCGGCCATGAGCGCCGCCGCGGCACCGTCGGCGACGATCGCGAACGGGATGCCGAGCTGCTCGAGCTCCCAGGCCGTCAGCCGCGCACCCTGGAGTAGCGGTCGCGTCTCCCCGACCCAGACCTGTTCGACGAGCCCGCGCTCCCAGGCGGTGCGAATCGCCCCGAGAGCCGTGCCGTAGCCGCCGGTCGCGAGCCCGCCCGTGTTGCAGTGCGTGTACACGCGGGAGCCGGCGCCTAGGAGACCGGCCGCGTGCGAGGCCATCCTGCGGCAGCGCTCGACCTCTGCTCGATGGATCGCAAGCGCGTGGTCGCGCGTCGGATCGCCACGCATCTCCTCGAGCGCCCAGCGGAGGTTGACGGCAGTCGGGCGTGTCGAGGCGAGGACGTCGAAGGCCGCCTCGAGATCCTCCTCGCGCTCGGCGGCGAGGGCGAGGCCGTACGCGGCGGCGACGCCGATCGCGGGGGCGCCGCGAATTGCGAGCGCGTGAATGGCCTCGGCGAGCTCGCCCACGGAGGCAAGGCGAAGCTCGACCACCTCTTCCGGAAGGCGCCGCTGGTCGAGGATCACGACTGCGTCCTCGTCGAGCCGGACGATCCGCTCGGGTGCCAGCGCGCGGGCTACGTGCCTTCGTCCCACGAGGCGAGGTACCGTGCCTGCTCCGCTGTGAGCTCGTCGATGCCGATGCCCATGGTCGCGAGCTTCAGCCTCGCGATCTCGTCGTCGATTTCCTTCGGCACGTCGTACACGCGCCGCTCGAGAGTCGCGCCGTTCGCGACGACCCATTCGGCCGAAAGCGCCTGATTCGCGAAGGACATGTCCATAACGAGGGCGGGATGTCCCTCGGCCGCCGCAAGGTTCACGAGCCGGCCCTCGGCGATCAGATAGAGGTGTCGGCCGTCCGAGAGGGTGAACTCGTCGACGAAGGCTCGAGCCTCGCGAGTCTCGACCGCCATCTCGCGGAGGGCCGGAATCTCGATCTCGACGTTGAAATGACCCGTGTTCGCGAGAATCGCACCGTCCTGCATGCGCTCCATGTGCGCGCGCGTGATGACGCCCTTGTCGCCTGTCGCCGTGCAGAAGATGTCGCCGATCTCGGCGGCGCGGGCCATCGGCATCACCTCGAGGCCGTCCATCGCCGCCTCGAGCGCACGAATCGCGTCGACCTCGGTCACGATCACCTGCGCGCCCATGCCCCGGGCCCGCATCGCGACCCCGCGCCCGACCCACCCGTAGCCTGCGACCACGAAGCGCTTCCCGGCGAGGAGCACGTTCGTCGCGCGGATGATCCCGTCGATCGTCGACTGCCCGGTCCCGTAGCGGTTGTCGAAGAGGTGCTTCGTCCGCGCCTCGTTGACCGCGATCACGGGAAAGCCGAGCTTCCCCTCCCGCTCCAGGGCCTTGAGCCGGATCACCCCGGTCGTCGTCTCCTCGGTACCGGCGATGACGTCTCCGAGCTGCTCTCGCCGGTGCGAGTGGAGAACGCCGATGACGTCGGCGCCGTCGTCCATGGTCAGGTGCGGCCGATGGTCGACGGCCGCCTCGATGTGCCGATAGTAGGTGTCGTTGTCCTCGCCCTTGATCGCGAAGACCGAGATGCCGTACTCCTCGACGAGGGCCGCGGCGACGTCGTCCTGTGTGGACAGCGGGTTCGATGCGCAGAGCACGACGTCCGCGCCTCCGGCCTTGAGAGCGCGCGCGAGGTTCGCGGTCTCGGTCGTCACGTGCAGGCACGCCGATACGCGTTGCCCCGATAGGGGCTGCTCTTTCTCGAATCTTTCCCGGATCGCGGCCAGCACCGGCATCTGCCGGTCGGCCCATCCGATCCGGCGCACGCCTTCTGCGGCGAGCGTCAGGTCCTTGACATCATGGCGTTTCGTGGTGGCCATGGTTCCTTTCCTGGATCAGCTCGAAGTTCGTCCTCTGCCTCATGCAGCCAAAAGCCGTTCATGCTTGCGCTGCTCCCATTCGACCCAGCCCGGAGCCGGTAGGCCGTCAACTGCGTCGGTTCCCGCGAGCCATGTGTCGACAGCGGCTCGCAGGGCAGGCTCCCGGCGAAGGCGCAGCGCGAAGGCGAGCTCGCCGATCTCGACGCCGAACACCTGCCGGAGCTCGGCCAGGCTGCGCAGCTGGTTCAGCTCGCGGATCCCGTACAGCCGGTAGCCGCTCTGCGCCCGGCGCGGCACGACGAGGCCCGCCCGCTCGAGATACCTGAGCATGCGGGCCGACCATCCCGATCTGGAGGCAGCTGCCCCGACGGAGAGCTCAGTCACGGGGGCAACCTTAGCACGATCGTGTCAAGCTTGATCTATGGCGCCGACGTTCCTTCCCGCCCGTAGTGGTCCTCGAGCCGCACGACGTCGTCGAGCTGCGGCGTCGAGACCTCGATCACGAGCGTGTCCTCGATCGCCGTCAGGCGGTGCACCGTGCCGGGACGGAGGTGGAGCGCATCGCCGGGCGAGATCTCGCGTTCCTCGAGTTCGCCGGCGACCTCGCCGAGCTCGAGACGCGCGCGGCCTTCGCGGACGAGCCACGACTCCTCCTTGACCTCGTGCACCTGGAGGCTCAGCGACTCACCAGCGCGCACGAAGAGGAGCTTGCCGGCGTACGTATCGGTCTCCGCCCATACGAGCTCCCAGCCCCACGGCTTGTCGACGCGCCGCGGCGTCACCTCGCTCACGAGAACCGCAACGCCTCGTCCGGGATGGTCTGATCGGCGCCGATCCTGAGGCCGTGGTCGACCGTGTTTCCCCGGCCGAGCTTGGCTCCCGGGCCGACGACGGCGAGGTTCCTCACGTCGCAGGACGCGCCCACGGAGGCGTGATCGCCGACCACCGATCCGATGAGCGCAGATCCGGGGCCGACCGTCGCGCCCGCACCCAGGACCGAGCTCTCGACGACCGCTCCAGCGCCCACGCGAGCACCGCCGCCGAGGACGGCGAGGCTTCCCGCTCGTGCGCCTCGCTCCACGACCGCCTCCGGACCGACATAGACAGGTGGCACGAGCCGCGCCCCTGGATCGACGTGTGCCGAGGGATCGACGAGCGTGAAGTCCGCGCCGAGAACGTCACCCACCTCGGTTCGAAACGAGCGCTCGAGCACGTCTCGATGCGCCTGCAGGTACGACTCGGGCGTCCCCACGTCGAGCCAGTACCCGTCGAGCGCGAGCCCGAACACCGACCCCTCCTCGGCGAGGCGGGGAAACACGTCCCGCTCGATCGAGACCGAGCGGCCCCCTGGCACGAGGTCGAGGACGTCTGGCTCGAGCACGTAGAGCCCGGCGTTGATGAGGTCGGTGTCGATCTCTTCGGGCCGGGGCTTCTCGAGAAAGGTCGAGACTCGACCGTCGGCGGCGAGCCGCACGAGCCCGTAGCGCGTCGGATCGGCCACAGGGGTGAGGAGGATGGTGGCGCGCGCGCCGGTCGCGCGGTGGAAGTCGACGAGATCCCCGAGATCGGCCTCACGAAGCGAGTCGCCGTTCAGCGCGAAGAATGTCGACTCCAGGTCGCGCGCGGCGAATGCGATCCCTCCGGCTGTCCCGAGCGGCTCGGATTCGACGCAATACTCGAGGGCGAGCTCACCGTAGCTCGGGCCGAAGTGCGTCTTGATCTGATCCGGGAGATAGCCGCAGGAGACGATCCCCCGGCGAACGCCGTAGCGGCCGAGGTGCTCGAAGGTGTAGGCGAGGAGCGGCCGATCGACGAGGGGAAGCATGTCCTTGCGGATGCGCTCGGTGAGCGGACGCAGGCGCGTCCCCTGGCCTCCCACCAGGATGACCGCAGGCAGCATTACTCCACCTGGCGGCCGATGCCCTCGTACTGGAATCCGAGCTTGCGCAGCTCCGCTGCGTCGAGCATGTTCCGGCCGTCGACGACGAGGCGGTTGCGCATGCGGCTGGCAGCCTGCGACCAGTCGAGCTCGCGCAACTCCGGCCACTCCGTGACGAGGACAGCGGCATCGGCGCCCGCGAGCGCTTCGAGAGCGGACCCGGCGATCTCGACGCCGTGGAGGAGCACTCTCCCGTCGGCGACCGGGTCCCATGCGGTCACGTCCGCACCCTCCGCGAGGAGTCGGCCGGCGAGGACGAGGCTCGGCGCCTCGCGCATGTCGTCCGTGCCCGGCTTGAAGGCGAGACCCAGGAGGGCGACCTTCTTGCCTCGCAGCGAGCCGAGGCGCCGCTGTAGCTTCGCGACGACGCGGCGCTTCTGCAGCTCGTTCACCTCGATCACCGCAGACAGGAGCTGGAAGTGGTAGCCGGAGTTCCCGGCCAACTGCTTGAGCGCCGAGACGTCCTTGCCGAAGCAGCTCCCACCCCAGCCGAGGCCCGCACGCAAGAAGTGAGGCCCGAGACGATGGTCGAGGCCCACGCCCGTCGCGACGTCGGTGACGTCTGCGCCCACGAGCTCGCACACGTTCGCGATCTCGTTGATGAAGCTCACGCGCGTCGTGAGGAATGCGTTCGAGGCCAGCTTCACCATCTCCGCCGAGGGCACGCTCGTACGGACGATCGGCGCGTCGAGACCTGCGTAGAGGGACGCAACACGGTCGCCGTCCGTCTCCTCGAACGCACCGACCACGATCCGGTCCGGCCGCATGAAGCCTGCGATCGCCGTTCCCTCCGCGAGGAACTCGGGGTTCGAGACGTATCCGACGCTCGCGAGCCCGCGTGCGTCGAGAGCCGCCCGGACAGAGGCCCCGGTCCCGACGGGAACGGTGCTCTTCATAACCACGATCGGCCTCTCGACGTCGAGGTCGCGCGGGAGCTCGTCGATCACGGTCCAGACCGCCGACAGGTCAGCGTCTCCCGAGTACGTCGGCGGCGTTCCCACCGCGATGAAGAGGAACTCGGCGCCCTCGATCGCCTCCGCGACGTCGAGGGTGAAGGACATGCGCTTGCGGTTGCGCTCGACGAGCTCCTCGAGGCCCGGCTCGAAGATCGGCATCCGGCCCTCGTCGAGCACGGCGATCCGATCCTCGAGCACATCGCGCAGAACGACTTCGTGACCGAGCTCCGCGAAGCAGGCACCGGTGACGAGGCCGACGTATCCGGCGCCGAAGATCGAGATGTTCACGGCTACTTGACCTTTCCCAGTGGGCGGAGGCCCTTGGCGATCGCGAGCATCGTCTCGTTCGACATGCTGTCGAGCAGCGTGTTGATCACCCAGTAGCGCGCCTTCGGGGTGCGCAGCACGACCATGTGCAGGTGCGGGCCGTTGTAGTACAGGTCGTAGGCGCGACCGCCGATGTGCCGCGTGAAGCTGTCGTCTGCGAGCGCGGGCGCGTCGTCCCAGTTCGTCTCCTCCAACCCCCAGTACTCGTTCGAGCCCATGTGGTAGACGATCCTCACCGCCCGGTGCTTGTCCTCGATCGCGTAGAGACGTACCGGGGTCGTGCTGTCCACCCACGAGCTCCGCTCGATCGCCGTCGGCACCATGAGCGGGAAGCCGGTGCGCGAGCGGAGCCTGCGCAGGAGGTCGCGTGAGGCGCTCGCGCCCGAGGTGACGTTCGGAGGCTCGCGTTTCGGCGTCTCGTCGATCGGCGCGGACGCAAGCCGCTCGTGGAACGTCTGTCCGACGACAGCCGTCAGCATCGCCCCGTCCGCCAGACGTGAGAAGCGCGCGGGAAGACGCTTGACCTCAGCCGAGGCGAAGAGGTTCGCGACCTTGGCTGCGGCGAGCTGCGCCCCACGCCGCGTCCGGTCGTAGTAGATCTCCGTCTGGAAGTAGTTGAAGTTCGGAGCGTTCGCGGGGAGCCCGTTGGGCGGCGTGAGGATCCGATAGCCGCGCTGTCCGAGCAGATACCCCGCTGTCGACGCCGAGCCGGCTCGGCCGTTGCCGTTGAGGACGGTCACGGTCGTGTCCCCCGCAGCCGGCGCGGCCCTTTTGAGCTTCCGCCCGAGCGCGACCGCCGTCGCCTTCTCCGGCGAGGAGACGTCAGGGTGCGTGAACTCTGCGACCGCGCGCGAGACGTTCGAGGACGCCGTCGACAGCTCGGCATATCCCTCGAGCCCCTGGATCCTCGTCTGGAAGACGTGACCCTTGGGCAGGCCGTACGCGAACGCGGCGTAGGACTTGACGGTCCCGAAGGACACGTTGCTGCCGCCGCCCTGCGCCACGACGACGTTGTCGGTGATCGTGTGCAGCACCTTGGGCAGCGAGCCGATGCTGAAGCTGCCGCGAATCTGGCTCTTGAACGCCTTCACGAACTGCTGCTGTCTCGCGACCCGATAGAGATCGGAGTCCGTGTGCCGGAAGCGTACGTAGTCGAGCGCGTCCCTTCCGTCGAGCTTTTGGTATCCGGGCTGGAGGTCGATCTTCGCGTAGCAGTAGCTGCAGGAGCCGCCGTTCGCGTTGAAGTAACGACGGTCGACGTCCATCCAGACTCCGCCCAGCTTGTCCACGAGCTGGACGAAGCCGAGGAAGTTGACCGTGATCAGGTAGTTGATGTCGAGCCCCGTCAGAGCCTTGACCGTCTGCAGCGAGCCCTGCGGGCCACACCTCGCGTAGGCGGCGTTGATCCGGTCCGTATACGGCGTAACTCCGGGGCAGTGGATCTGGACCTGCAAGTCGCGGGGGAACGAGAGGAGAGAGATCGACTGCGTCTCGGGATCGGCGCGCACGAGCATGATCGTGTCCGAGCGAGAGGGTGCGTTCTTGCCGTCGGACAGCCGGTGGTCGTAGCCGATCACCAGGGCCACCGCGGGCTTGTTCGCAGGCACGACGTCGAGCTGCGCCGCAGCACGCTTCGTCGCGGGATCCTTCGGCGCGAGCGCGGCGACGGACTCGTGCAGATAGAGATAGGTGCCGCCCATCGCCCCCGATACCAGGACGAGCGCACTGACGGCTGCCCACACGAGCGCCTGCGTCAGACGGGAGCGAGGCCGTCTCGGAGGCTGCGTGTAGAGATTGACTGGAGACAGCGTCCCTGGAGGAAGAACGGGCTTCCCGTTTCCCTCCGGCGCGACGCGCCCCAGTCCTCGTTTCAGGGTGGTTCGCATAACAGCCGACGAGCGCCTCCACGGGCGCCCGCCGTTCGGAGAATAGCTGGCTTACCTGAAGGCGGGAACGACGTCAGAGAGAGTTTTCGACAGGAAATCGATCTCCTCCGGAGTTCCCGCCGTGATCCTGAGGGCGTCGGGCGCACCGAATGGTCCCAGCGGACGGACGACGACACCCTTGCGCAGGAGAGCGCCGTGCATCGTCTCGGCATCGTCTCCGACCTCGACGAACAGGAAGTTCCCCACGGCGGGGCCTGCAAAGTCGAGACCGGCGCCTCGAATCGTCTGAGTGAGCAGCGCCATCGCCTCGCGGTTCGCGATCCTGCGCCGCTCGATCTCGCCGTGGTCGCCGAGGCTCGCAAGCGCTGCCTCCTGGCCGACGGAAGCGACGTCGAACGCGCGGCGAACCTTTGCGATCGCGGTCACGACCTCCTCGGAGCCGACCCCGTACCCCACCCGCAGTCCGGCGAGCCCGAAGATCTTGGAGAACGTCCGCAGGACGAGCACGCGCCGGCCGGCCTTCGCATACTCGGCGATCCCGTCCGGGTAGTCGGGGTCGTCGACGTACTCGAAGTACGCCTGATCGAGGACGGTCAGGACGTGCGGAGGAACAGCCGCGAAGTACGCGTCGAGCTCGGCGCGCGTGTTCGTCGTGCCCGTCGGGTTGTTGGGCGCCGCGATGAAGACGAGCTTGGTCCTCGGCGTGACGGCTGCGAGGATCGCCTCGAGATCGAACCGTCCGCGCTCAAGCGGCACCCGAACCGGCGTCCCGCCGACCTTGAGCGGATCGAGGACGTAGCTCGGGAACGAGGGCCAGCCCGTGACGGCCTCGTCACCGGGCCCGAGTGTCGCGAGCGAGAGGTAGCCGATGATCGCGTCGGCACCGGCGCACACTGTGATCTCCTCGAAACGGACCCCGTACCGCTCCGCGAGTGCCTGCCCGAGCCGATAGGCGCCGCCGTCCGGGTAGCGGTTGAGCTCGAGCGTCGCCCGCTCGATCGCCTCCAGCGCCGCCGGGAAGGGGCCGTACGGCCCTTCGTTGGAGGCCAGCTTGACGACCCGCTCGAGACCGAGCTCCCGCTGAACCTCCTCGACCGGCTTGCCCGGCTCGTAGGGGACGAGACCCGCGAGTGCGGGACGGATCAGACTCGGATCGACGTCCGCGAGCCGAGCGCGCTTCACGCGGCCGCGCTGGGCTCCGGCTGCTCGTATGCGCTCAGGACCGGGCCTTCACCTGCGACCGCGTATCCCTCGAGATGCTCCGGCTCGCGCTGACGACGAAGCATCACCGCGACGAGCACGGCGAAAACGCCGACGGACACGATGCCGAGCGCGAGCAGGACGGGGAGCTTCCACGAGCTTCGCTTCCGCCCTGCGAGGGACAACCCGCGTCGCTTCCGCGAGACGGCCTGCAGCGTGAGGAATCCGACGAGTGCGTTCTTCCTGTTGAAGATGCTCACCGCTCCAGCGTAACCGACAGGACGAGCCGTCGCCGACTACGTGCGGCGCCGGGGCGGGATGTGGATCGGGCGGCCGAGCGCGACGAGACCCGCTTCCTTGACGGCCTCGGAGAGGGTCGGATGGGCCGCGATACCGTCAGCCACCGTCTCGATCGTCGCCTCGGCGTCGAGTGCGACCACACCGGCTTCGACGAGGTCGGTCGCATGCGCCCCCACGATCACGATCCCGAGCAGCTCGCCGTAGGTCGTCTCGTGGATCGACTTCACCCAACCGTTCGCCTCGCCGGTCATGACCGCGCGTGCGTTCGCCACGAAGGGGAACTTCCCGACCGCGATCTTCCCCTGCCCGAAACGCTCCGTCGCCTCGGCCTCGGTGAGCCCGACGCCCGCGATCTCGGGATCCGTGTAGATCGGACGCGGCACCGCCGGGTCGCCGATCTCCGACTCGTGGCCGCGCGCGTTCTCCGCGGCGATCTCTCCTTCGCGGAAACCCGTGTGAGCGAGCTGCCAGTACCCGGCGACGTCTCCTGCCGCATAGATGTGTGGGACCGAGGTGCGCCTGTGACCGTCCGTGCCGACGCCGGACCGCTTGTCGAAGGCCACTCCTGCCTGCTCGAGGCCGAGGTCCTCGACGAGTGGGGCGCGGCCGACGGAGACGAGCATGAGCTCGCATTCGACGGTCTCGCCGTCGCCGAAGTGGACGACGAGACCCGAGCCGGTGTCGTCGACCTGGGTGCACTGCTTCCCGAGCTGCGCGACGATCCCCCGCCGCGCGAACGTCTTCCGGAGCTCGTTGGTCGCCTCTGCGTCCTCCTGCGGGATGAGCGAATCGAGCATCTCGATGATCGTCACCTCGCTCCCGAAGCGTTCGAAGATGGAGGCGAACTCGCAGCCGATGATTCCGCCGCCCAGGATGACGAGGCGGCGCGGAACCTCGGTCTGGGCGAGAAGCCCGGTGGAGTCGACGCACCGCGGAGAGTCGAGCCCCGGGATCGGTGGCCGCATCGGATACGAGCCGGTCGCGACGATTGCGCTCTTGAAGGAGACGCCCTCTCCGTGCTCGAACGCGATCGTGTTCGCGCTCTCGAAACGTCCGACGCCCTGCAGCGCCGTAACGCCGTTCGCCTTGAAGAGCGATGCAACTCCGCTCGTCATCTGCTTGACGACCGCCGCCTTCCATTCGTTCGCGACGCCGAAATCGAGGCGCGGCTCACCCGCGACGACACCGAGCTTCGGGTCGATCTCGCGGGCGGCGTGGAGCGCGTGCGCCGTCTGCGCCCAGGCCTTCGTCGGGATGCAGCCGACCCGCAGGCACGTGCCGCCGAGCTCGGACTCCTTCTCGATGCAGACGACTCTTGCCCCCAGCTGTGCTGCCCGGATGGCCGCTGTGTACCCCGCAGGACCGCCGCCAAGGACGGCAACATCGCATTCCATTGCTCAGGAACCCTTTCTCCGCGAACTGCGGGCGATCCTAGCCAAGTGACACCGTGTCACTTGTCAGTGGCCATGGTTAGAGCTCGCGGCGCATCGTGACGGTGTCGCCGCCGTCTTCCTTGACGCGCACGAACCCCTGCTTCTCGTAGAAGGCGAGCAGCGGCTCGTTGTCACGCTCGACGCTCAGGCTGAGCGCCGCATGCCGCTCGGTCCGGGCGCGCTCATAGAGCGCGCTGAGCAGAGCTTCGCCGATGCCGTGCCCTCGCCGGCTGGGCACGACGGCGATCGCGAGCTCCGGAGTCTCCTCGTCGACGAACCCGTAGCCAGGATGCTCCCGCCGGAAGAGGCGATACCAGGCCGCGCCAACAGGAAATCCGTCCTCGACCGCGATCAGGGCCGTGTCTCCGGGCCGGCCCCAGCCCTTCACGTAGCGGGCCACCGGGCCAGGCTCCTCTCCGGGGCTCCGCTCGCGCCAGTAGTACGCGTGGTGGAGCATGTCGCGGAGGAATCGAACGTCCTGACGCCCGCCGCGCCGGATGACCATCGCTACACGCTACAACGCCAGCGCTGGAGCCTCGACAAACGCCTTCACCGTCCTCAGAAACTCCGCGCCTTCGGATCCGTCGATAGCCCGGTGGTCGCAGGTGAGCGTCATCGTCATCGTCGGTGCAACCTCGAGCTCGCCGTCAACGACCAGAGAGCGGTCGGCGATGGCGCCAACTGCCAGGATCGCGACCTGCGGCGGGTTGAGTACTGCGACGAACTGCTCGATCCCGTACATGCCCAGGTTCGAGATCGTGAACGTTCCATCCTCGAGATCCTGCAACTGCAGCTTTCCCTCCCGCGCCCGGGACACGAGATCGGCGCGGGCACTCGCGATCTCGCGCACCGTCTTGCGGTCGGCATCGCGGATAACGGGGACGACGAGCCCGTTCGGCGTCGCGACCGCGATCCCGACGTGCGCGGCAGAGTGGCGCCGGATCTGACCCTCGACGAAGTGTGCGTTCACGGCTCGGTGCTGCACGAGCGCCGCGGCGACGACACGGGTCAGCACGTCGTTGACCGTCGGCTTCACGTCGCCTTCGGCGACGAGCGCGAGCGTCTGCTCGCGCGTGGCGACGAGCTCGGATGCGTCGGCGGTCACGGTGAGCTGGAAGACCGGCGCCTCCCAGGCCTCGGTTAGCCGGCGCGCGATCGTGCGCCTGATCGAGTTGAGCTCGACGACCTCGACCTCGCCGACAGCCGGCGCCTCGGCGGGAGCGGGCCGGCTGGGAGCCGCGCCGCGCTCGACGTCTTCGGCAACGATCCGCCCGTCCGGTCCTGTCCCACGGAGCGAGGCGAGCTCGATCCCGCGCTCCCGCGCGATCCGGCGGGCGAGCGGGCTTGCCTTCACCCGTCCCCGAGCTTCCGCGGCCGCCGGAGCGCCCCGCGGAGCACTCGGCTCGCGTTCCACGGCTCGGCCTTGTGACGATCTGTCACTCGGCTCCGCCGGTTCCTCTCTCTCTCCCTCC
>WNGD01011099.1_pt1 | contig 14811 bp, 11 predicted proteins | sample 5400671 | NCBI WGS metagenome assembly WNGD01 (sample SAMN13153369, study PRJNA577476) | soil metagenome | isolation source: 40 cm soil or saprolite under grassland replicate 2 | place: USA:California | collected 2016-06-15 | reverse complement strand
ATCCACGCTCAAATTCCGTCGAACATTGAGCCAAATTACCAGCGGACATGGTGCAATGGGCATAAAACTGGGCACGCGTCGTTCCTTTCCAGCTATATAGCTAACTTGCCCCTGGTGTCACCAATGTTTGTATTAGGCCTACTTGAAAGGCATGGGTGGGGAGCGATGAGCTACAAGAGGTTGAGGTCCCTGGCACGGATGATGGCCTGCGTGCGGCTCTGCACCCCTAACTTACCACAGAGATTATAGACGTGCCGCTTCACCGTGTTTACACTCAGCACGAGGCGCTGGGCGATCTCGCGGTTGGAGGCGCCCTCAAGCAGCAATTGCAGCACCTCGCACTCGCGCTCAGTGAGCGGTTCCACAAGTGGGCTGGGGCGAGCAGAGGCGAGGGGAAGATCTGAGACGTTGTGCTCCCCAAAGGCTCTCAAGAGGGTAGCCACGTATCCGGGTACTCTGCTGCGTGCATGAGCGTGGCGCAACAAGGCCCGCATCGGCGCGCCCTCGTCAACGAAGAGGCGGATGTAGCCTTCCGGTGCAGCGAGCAGGAGGGCCCGTTCCAGGGTGGACAGGGCGCTCGTCTGGTCCCCTTGTGCCTCCAAGGCCAGCGCACGCAACACCAGGATTTCCAGCACGCTGCCCATGCGCGCTTTGGCCTCGGCTGACGCTTGCAGTCGATCCAAGAGGCGCAGTACCTCCTGGAGGAAAGGAGCCGCCGGATCGTCGCGCGCCTCTGCCATGCGCACCCGCGCCAGAGCCAGGTACTCGCCCTCGCGAAGATACGGCAGATCCTCATCCTCGCTGGAGAGGCCACTGCTGTTGGCCCAGCAGATGGCTACCGCTACGTTGCCCTGTGCCAGCTCGAGCTGTGCCCGCACGGCGGCCTCTTGGGGCATCAAGTGAGGAGCGAAGTGCCGCTGCTCGGCCAATTGCGCCAAGGCGTCCAGGCTCGCTAAAGCTGCATGGGTGTTGCCACGCGCCTGCTGCAGGCGGGCCAGAGCGGTGTAGCCCCGTATCGCCATAAAAGCGTCAACCGTCAGCGTCTCGTTGACCAGCGCCATGCCTTGTGCCAGGTGTCGCTCAGCCGCCTCCAGCTCGTTCCACTCGCGCAGCAGATCGCCCAGGCCGAAATAATAGATGAGGCTGCCAGGCATGGTGTGCAATACCTCCAGTCGTGGGACCAGCTGTACCACCTGTGCATAGGTGGCTGCCGCTTGCCGGAGCTTGCCCTGCAGGACATGCAGCCGCGCTAGCAGGGCCATGCTGCTCACGGCTGGAATTAGGTAGTCCGAGGGGCGTATGAATGCAACTACCGCTGCGACCTCGCGTTCGCTCTCAGGCGTCACATCCCCACTCACCAGATAGGCTCGGAGTGTGATCCCCAGGGCGCCCGTATAAGGGCCCGCCTCTGCTTCCGGCAACACCTCGAGCGCCTGACGTGCGAGGGAGACCCCGTGCATGTTATCGCCAGAGAAACTGGCGATGGCGGAACGGATGGCGAGCACGTAGCCCCGGATGGTCCGTGCCTGTTCAGCAGGCATCTCTTGGACACCTCGTTCGGCCTCCTGTAGGCGAGCCTCGGCCGCTTCCAACCGATTGGTGAGGGTCAGCAAATATGCGTAGTAGACACACAGGAAGGGGCGTGTGCGTACGAGCGCATCAGGAAAGGTGTTCATCCACCCTAGCACGGTGGAGAGCTGACCTTGAAGTGTAACGCCCGCAATTGGTTCGATCAAGCGGGCAGCGAGCCCAAAATCGGGAATGGCCAGCGCGTGCTGCACCGCTTCGGCAGACAGCGCGTGCTGCTCGTACCAGGCGCTGGCCCGACGGTGCAATTGGGGAACCAACGCGAGATCTCTCTGCTGCAGGTGGCGGCGCAGCACCTGGGCAAACAGGTGGTGATAGCGGTACCAGCCCCGCTCGTCATCCAGTGCGACCACAAACAGGTTCGCTTTGTCAAGCGCTTCCAGCATCGCCTGACTCCCCTCCTGACCCGTCACTGTATCGCAGAGTGGCCCGCTGAGGCGTTCCAGGAGACAAGTGTGCAAGAGAAACTGCTGTACCGGAGCGGGCTGCCGTGCGAGCACCTCGTCGGAGAGGTAGTCCAGTACATACCGGTGACTCCCGGTGAAGGCAGCCAGAAAAGCAGTGACGTCGGTTCTGCTCTGCAGCGAGAGCGCGGCTAGTTGCAGGCCAACAATCCAGCCTTCCGTGCGGTTTTGCAGCGTGGTAATAGCCTCGGGAGGCAGGTCCAGCCCCATCACGGTCTGGAGAAAGGTGTTTACTTCGGCGGCTCCAAAGCGTAAGTCAGCAGTACGCACCTCAGAGAGCTGTCCTTGTGCTCGTAGTCGTGTCAGTGGCAGTGGTGGGTCAGCGCGAGTCGCCAGGATGAGGTGCAGCTGCGGGGGCAGATGCTCCAAGAGGAAGGTCATCCCACGATGAATAGGGTCAGCGGTGATGACATGGTAGTCATCGAGCACGAGGGCAAAATCCTCTCCACCGCGGTCCACGAGGTCATTTGTCAGCACAGCAAGCACGACCTCTGGCGACGGAGGCTGCGGGGTCCGGAGCAGGGCGAGCAGAGTTGTTCCCAGCTGTGCATCAAGGGTCTGCAAGGCGGCAATCAGGTAGGAGAGAAAGCGCGTGGGGTCGTTGTCTTCCGGTTCGAGCGACAGCCAGGCGACAGGTGTGCCGCTCTCGGCGAGCCATTGGGAAAGCAAGGTGGTTTTGCCAAACCCGGCAGGGGCGGAGACGAGTGTGAGCGCCCGTTCTGCTCCCTGCTGGAGACGTTCGGTCAGGTGAGCGCGGGGGACCAGCTGTGTGCGCGGGCGCGGCACATGGAGCTTGGTGGCCAGCAGGGGAGGGAGTGGGTGACGCTGCTGGGCAAGCACAGCATGCCGTGCGGCATCTACCTCCTTGTCAGCGCTTGCTGAGGCCAGCGTTTGGGGAGGTGGCAGCTGGGCCTCGCTCTGAGCGCTCAGCATACCCGCGATCTGCTCAAGCCGTGCCAGGGTGAGGTCAGCGCTCTTGCCCAGATACTTTTTGATGAGCTGCTCGCCCGCTGCTAGGTAGGCAGACCAGTACCGATCACCACGCTGTTTGGCTTCCTTGCGTGCTGTATAGTGGCCACGCTTGCCAGAGAAGGCAAAGGAGGACACCTGATCGAGCCAGGTAAACCATTCTGGGCTGTCAGGGACAATCCTGAGTGTGCCCCAGTCACGCGTCTGAGAGAGTTCGTAGGCCTGTGTTGCAGATGACCAGGCCAGCGTATACATGGGGACTTTTGGCATCAGCTTTCCCTCTTGAGATGATCCACCGGGTTATCGCCCAACATGTTTTTTACCCAACAGTTCTCTACTGGTTCTAGTATACCTGTTGGGTAAGACCGTTGCAAGAGACAGGCAGATGATCGCAAGAAGGCGATGATGAAGTGCCTTCATAATCTCACTTTCGTGGCCAGTGATAGGCATTGGCGATAGCACCAGCGTTGCCAGAGTGATTGTTTGTGCCAGATGCAGGCTGCCCCAGCATGGGCCATTGATAGGCGCTCAACACGTCGAGCTTGCTCTGGTTGACCGTCGTCCAGTCGTCATTCAAGATGCCGCCAGTATCCCCCGAGTCTGGATTCCACGCCCAGTAGGTATAGCTGATGTTGTTCGTTTTCAGGAAGGTCACCAGGGTGCGTTGCCACACGCCCTCAGCATCCTGACCCATCGAGCGCCCTCCGAACTCCCCGAGGAACACCGGGGCAGTCCCGATCTTTTGCAGATAGGCCCAATGCTTCTGCCAGACGGCGGGGAGGGTGTGAGCAAGGTCAGAGGAGTTGGGGACCTGAAACCACTGCTGCTCGTAGACCTCCGGCCCGTAGTCATGGGCTGAGTACACCAGCTTGTCCGGTCGCGAGAGCTGCACGGGAAACTGCTTGGCCCCTGCGAGGTTCCCGCCCCACCAGTAGGAGTCGCCATGGTACTGCTCGATCCCCTCGACGAGTATCAGCCAATCCGGGTTGGCGGCCAGAATGGCATTGCCCGCCTGCTGGGCAGCCAGGCGCCAATCCGTGCTTGGGTTGCCATCGCCCCAGGTCGCTGGACCATGCGGCTCGTTGGCCAGATCAGCTCCGATGACTGTATCATTCCCCCGGTAGTGGTGGGCCAGCATGACCCAATCCTGGATCCAACGCGTCTGGGGGACCTGATCGGTGTACCACAATTCGGGCCGGAGGTCGGCAGTGGGACTATGACGGTCAAGGATGACCTTCAAGCCATGGCTATGCGCACCTTGAATGATCCGATCCATAAGTGCCAGACCGCTTAGCCCCTTGAGGTCAGGATTCAGTCGGTAGTTGATCCCCTGCGGCTTGCTCGCAGGGTCGAAGAGCTGATTGCAGAAAGGCAGGCGAATGGCGTTGAAGCCTGTCTGTGCGATCTGGGTGAGCATGTCTTGCCAGTTGCGAACCCAAAGTCCATGGGGGGCAAAGGTACTCGTCTCAAATCCAAACCAGTTGACGCCTGTCAGATGCACCTCGCATCCTGATGTATCCACCAACTCGCCCTGAAAGGCCCTGAGGAAACCGACTTGATGACCAGGTTGGCATTGCGCGGAGGCTTGCTCCGAAATAGGAAAAGGAGCAGGTGTACAGGCAGAGAGGATCAGTATCCCCAAAATCACAACAGAGAAAGCGAACATGCTCTTTGCCCAAAAACCTACTATGCAGGAACGTCTCATCTCACTCTTCCTTTCCATAGGATCCAGAAAATGGATTAAGTTATGTCGTTTCATTGGAAATACACTTGTGGCATGATAAAGTAGAGTATTATACTCTTGGAAAGGGGATCAAGAATGCAGGCAGCAATGTTGACCTTCGGGTTGGAACTGTTGCCATATCCCGAATCGACTGAGTTCCGTGGATTGTGAAGGAACAGAACACGTTGTATTGCTTGTCACCAGTATACACTGTTTTACGCCTAGCTTGCCTGGAAAACGCCTTCTGGTCTCAAGGCGAGCATCTCAAGACGGTGAGAAGATATCCCTCGGCATGGAGCGAGCGAATATCAATGCCGAAGGCATGCAGCTTGGCCCGGCAACGCGAAAGGATATTTCGGATGGGCTTCATCGAGTGGTCCAGCGTCTTGTGTTCGACCGCTCGATGCACGGTGGTTCGTGCGTGACTGAGCGCCTCATCGGTGATGGCAGCACGCAACACCTCATAGGGGCAATACTGGGGATAGGCCTCCAGCAGGGCGAGCAGCACATACATCTCCAGTTCCGTCAACACTTCTTGCGCCACCAGGCCATGCACCTCTGCGGACAGCTGGGTGAGGACGAAGGTGGACAGACTATACGCATGGGTATTCAGCACGAGCACATGCCCTTCTGGCAACACTCCTGGTAAGGGAAAGACTCGGAATTGTGGTGTTGACATGCCTCACTCCTCTGCGCTGTTGCTCCCCCACCGCTCCCCTCCCGCCTGATGACCTCTCTCCCAGACCGGGTTCCCGCCAGGGAGCATGTACGCTCGGTTCAGTCTGCATAGACGCTCCGGTAGCCTTGCAGGGTCTGCCAGAGATCCCTGGGAAACGGCACCTGGCGCGGGTAGAGGATGGCGAAGTCGCGCACCCACACCTTGCGGAATGTCTCGGTCTGAACCTCCTCGTAGCTGCCACTGCCAGGGTCGACGTAGAAGACGCGGCCTTGTTCCCCGCCATAGACGGTCACCATGTGGCCCTGCGGCATCTGGGGCGACCAGAGGTCGACGAGGACGGGGAAGCCGCGGGTGGCGATGTGCTGGACCAGCTCCAGAGGGACTTGCCGCCTCGCTTTGTTCTGCGTCTCCGACAGAAAGAGGGTCCGTGCCTGCTCTTTGAGCATGCACATGAGCCAGGGCGCACTGGGACCGAAGATGAGGTCTTCCAGCACCTGGAAGAGGGTGTGCCCCGCCATCGTGTCGAAGACGGCCGCCCCATAGGCCAGATAACTGGTGGCATCGTAGCCCCAGATCGTGCGGAAGCCGAAGCGGGCGCCAATGGGGGCAATGCTGCCGATCCAGTAGGTGCCCGCCCCCGAGAGATAGGCCCGCTGACGCATGGCCTCGTGCAGCACATCCCGGATGTGGACGGCGGGGCGGCCGGTCCCGTCCAGCAGGTTCTGCCAGGCGTTGAGGACGGTGGCGATGGCGGTGGGGCTGCACGTGTGCTCGTGCTCACGCTGCCACTCCTGTCGGTTCTGGTATTCGCTCGGCTCGCCCTGCCAGATGGGAGTGATGATCATCGTCGAGGCGTTGGCCCACGGCGCGACCCCGACGGGAGGTGCGCCCTGTGCGATGGGTCGACCTGGTGCCACATCTCGAAGAATCCCGAGCCCGAATGCACCTGCCAGGGCCAAGCCAGCGAGCAGGCTTCTACGGCTGAGCAGGACATGATCGGGTGTTGCGCTCTCAGCCGCTTTGATGTGACGGCTTGTTTGCGCTTCTGCTCCATCACGCCTGGTTAAGAACAGTAGGGCGCGGCGGGTGAGACGTTTGGGCTGGGTGTGGGCAAGTCCATCCATCGCGCTCTCCCTGGTCACCCTTTGGGGGCTTTCTCTTGAACGCGTGAGTTCGCTCGGGGCTTCTCGCTCTCGGCTCAGTGGAAAGAAGTTGTGTCCCATCTGTTCCTCCTTAAAGGACGCGCATGTTTCAGGAGGAGACGATGGAGGGAGGTTGAGACGCCCATGCTGCCCCGACTCCCAAGCGACAAGCACCACCCCGCAGTGGGAGCAGAAGGTCGCTCTCGCTGGCATGAGTTGACCGCAATGTGGACAGCGCAGGGAGGCTGCACGCTGACCAGCGGGAGTGGCGCTCTTCTTCACGGCCGGAGCCGCTTGTGGAAGAGAGCATGCTTGCTGCTGCTGTCTCTGCTGAGGTTCTCTCTCCTCAGCCCTGTGTTGCGCCTCTTCTCGGTCACGCACGAAGCGAGCACGTTCTTGGAGCTGCCCTCGTCGATATTTCGTTCGCGCACCTCTGAATTTCAGGCGCACCAGCACCACTCCTCCTAGAATGGCAAGCAGCCCAGTCATACACAATTCTAGAGAGAGGACGAGAGAAGGAATGGTAAAACGAGCGACCTCTACATCTGAAAAAGTGAATTGAAGTCCATGTTGGGTAGTGAGCAATTCAGTGGCTTCGGTTGCGGTCGGAGACGAACTCCTTACAGCTGAGGGCAACACGGTGAAGGTAGTGGTGACCACGGCTCCACTTTGCTGACCCACGAAGATCAGCGTCTGTTCCCCGCTCAGTTCCCCTACCTCCCAGGCCGCTGGTGCCGCAAACCGGCCGCTGGCATCAGCCTGGATGCGCACCACAGGCTCCCCTTTTCGCTGGTTCAGATACACCAGCACAATTTCGTTGGGAGCGAAGCCCTCCCCCTCAAACCCCAGGCGAGCATGGGGGACGGCGCGTACGTGTCCAGGACGACCCAGGGATGGAAGCCCTGAACGTTCAAGCCAACCGACGTCGGGGCCTGGCTCTGCTGTCCCACGAAGAAGAGGGCATAGTCGCCCTCTGGCATCAATGGAACCGTGAAGCGCCCCGCTACGTTGCCCCCAGCGTTGGCACTGACTGTGGCCAGTACTTGAGCCAGTCCCTGACCCGTTGTGCCCAGGCGCACCTCCACCGTCTCGTTCGGCAGGAAACCAGAGCCAGCGAAGCCGACGTCCTGTTCAGGCTTGACGGTGTACGTGTCCAATTGCACCGTGGGCGGGATCCAATGGAGGTGGAAGCTGGCTTGTGCCGAGCGGTGACTGCTCTCCCCTTGCACGAGCAGCATATGAGTACCAGGCGAAAGATTTATGGGGATCGCTTCCGTGGCTGTGCTGATCTGCCCGGCCTGGTCTGCACTCAAGGGCGCAAGCTGCGCCTCCGGTTGCCCCGCGTGATCCTGGATGGTCACTACCAGCGCTTCCCCTGGCAGGAAGCCGGAGCCCACGAAGCGCAGCGGCACCTTGGGCGTCAGGTCGGTTCCCTGGAGCTGGAGGGACGTGGTCCGGGTGTTCGTCGCGACCCGCGCCGCTCCCGGAGCGGTCGTCAGCCGCCTCCTGACAGGTGGGGCAGGACGGGCAGGGCTCCGGGAGGCCGCTGGCTCCGGTGCTCCTCGGAGCAGAGGCGAGACCCAGCTGGGAGCCAGGTTCACCGTGAAGACCATCAGGTTGTCCAACAGCACCTGCCGCTGGTAGTAGACAGCCAGCGGCGACAGGTTGAAGAGGAAGCTGGCCATCACGGCCGCGATGAGACTGCCAGAGAGGCGACGCGTACTCTGGAAGAGCAAGAAGACGCTCGCCACATGCACCAGGAGCATCAAGACACGCCCCGGGTTGATGGCGTTGCCAAAGGCCTCGAACTGGTGGGGCAGGATGCTCACCCAGCCGGCAATGACGAGCCATCCGGCAGGTGCATGGTCATAGGAGTAGGTGTAGGGGGAGAGCCGACCCTGGCGCAGCACCGACCACGCCTGCTGCATATAGATGCCCTCATCCGTGATGTAGAGCGGGTAGAGGAACAGGTGGTAGCCATGCGAGATCGCAGCTGTTATCAGCGAGAACAGCAGCAGGACGCGGCCGAACACGGTCAGGCGGTCACCCCTTTGTGCTGGCGACTGCTGGAGATGCGGTTCATCGTAATCCTGCTTGAGGCGTTCTTTCTGGCCTCTCGGTTGTGGAACTCGTATCATTTCCTCTTGAATGACTTGCATCTATTTCTCCTTAGGTGGGTGACGATGTCGCGAGCTTCGACGGCAATTTGCTATGCATGTTGTGCCATATCTCTCTCACTGTCATCCGTTCATCTTTATGTCCTAACATCACTGTGTCTAGTTGCCAGAAGCCAGGAGTTGTTGACGTCCTGGACCCAGCTGCTGGTCTGCGTAGACACGATGTACGTGCGCAGCCCGACCCAGCCATCGGCTTGCCCTGCCCCACCCCTCTGTTGGGAACCCTGTCTGGGGACAGGTAACCTCATCGCTCCTTCCACGATCGGCTGCACATCGTTGATGCTAGTATGACGGGGGCGCGTCATGAAAACGTCATGAGTATCGTCATGAACGGGAAGGGCCTATACACGAGCAGACATTTGGAGAGAAGACTTCCCGTGAGCGGACGTGAGAGCTGTCCTGCCTGTCATCCTGAGCGAAGCGAAGGATCTGGCTTGCCGGACGGAGAGATCCTTCGCTTCGCTCAGGATGACAGGCATTATCTCCAAATGTCTATACACGAGGCCACATTGCTGACACCTGTTTTCAGCTCCACTGCCTTATGGCGTTGTGTCCAGGGGGCAGGTGAACGGGGGCTGTGGAGGTACCTGGACCGGGGTCGGCGCGGCTGAGACCTGCATTGCTGCGGTGGCGGTGCCCCCACTCTTGCTTCCGATCAGCACGAACACAAGCGGACCCACCTGGGCGTTGCCCGGAATGACGTAGGAACCGGCGGCCCCAGCATTGCCCTGGTCATTGGTGCGGAAGCAGCTCACCATGGTGCCTGCGCTGTTCTGCGTTCGTCCCACGTACACATGCACGACCTCGTTGCGAGCAAAGCCGGTCGCGTAGAAGGTCACGGTCGTCCCGGGGAACCCCCCGTAGGTGCTGGGTTGGACGCTTGGCGTGTAGGGGAGAATCGTAAAGCTGACGACGCTGGAGGCTCGGCTCTGTTCCCCCGTGAAGATGAGCGTTTGCTGCCCTTTCAAGACGAAGGGAATGACGAAGCCGCCCGCCTTGCTGAAGGACCCATCGGCGTTGGTCTGGATGGTCGCGATGGGCTGATCGTTGGGATTGTTCAGGTAGACGAGCACACGCTCCCCTGGTCCGAAGCCACTTCCTGTGAAGCTCAGGAGATTGTCTGCCTGAATGGCATAGCTGGAGAGGGTCACGGTCGGATACAGGGAGAGCAAGAGGATGGAGGCGACGGCCAGCGCCTGGCTCTTGCTACCCACGAACAGGAACGTGTTGGTCCCCACAGTCCCGAAGGGCACCTCTACTGTGGCCTGAGCCACCGCGCCACTGCCATCGGCATGCAGGGTAGCGATGGGTTGGCCGCTCATGCTATTCCAATAAATGTTGATGGGTTCGCCTGGGCGAAAGCCATGGACGGAGAACGCGATCACATCCCCCGGTGTGCCCACCTGGGTGCCCAGCTTCACCTGGGGCATGTCCTCCACGACGGTGCCCACCACATGGGCGACCTTGTCGCTATTGCGCTGGTGAGCTTCCACAATGAAGGTGCCGGAACGAAGCTCCGTGGGCAACGTGAGACTGACCCCGTCGAAGGTGCCACTCTTGTCTGTTTGCACAAAGGTGGAGGCCAGGCTGGTGCCCGAAGCCTGCCGTTTGAGCACCAGGTCGATGGTGGCTTTGGCACCAAAGCCGCTGCCCGTCACGCTGAGACTGGAGCCCTGACGCACGATGCCGGGGTTGAGCAAGAGGAGCGGGCCCGGCGTCAGGCTCGTCGGCACCCCCTGCGTTGTACTCGCTTTCGGTGTGGGGCTAGCACGCTTTGAGGTGGGTCTACTGGTCGGCAGAGGCGTGCTGGCCGGGATGGGCGTGGTCTGGTGGAGGTCGGTGCCCGTCGTGTCTACGGCCCCTGAGCCAGGTGATTGGTTGAGAAGCCCGAGCACCACCGAGATGGTCACGATCCCCCCCAGCACGATCCACAGCAGCTTGCGGTGGATCCGACGGCCCTTCGGTCGCTTTATCGCCGATTCTACAATTGTCGGCCCTTCTATTATCTCTTCGACAATTGCCGACTGGTCTATTATATGGAGCCCGTCCTGGTCCATATCGACAGCTTCTTGGACATATCTTGCCTCGTCTTGTCTGATCTGCATCGAATCCTCCTCAATTGGGGGCAATAATGCCGCCCCTAGTGACGTTGCTCACCACTCCTGAGAGCCTCCACCTGGCGATGAGCGCCGATATGCTGGGTCTTCTCCCAGTTATTGATGCCTTGCAACTGGCGGAGCGTCGCACGCAAGGAGGCATAGGAAAGGACCCACTGATAAGGCAGATAGCCCAGGGCCATCAGCAGCAGCGTCTTCCAGGTCGGCTTGAGCCTGTGTGCGTTGGTGAACTCGTAGAGCCCGATGACGTTGAGGGTGAAGTGGGCCGCCAGCAGGTAGAACGGCAGGTCCAGGATGATGGCGGCGAGCACCGGGGCCTTCACCATGAACATCATGAGTAGCGAGGCCAGCGTGTAGAGCCCCAGCACGGCCTGGGCGACGGGATACCCCAGCGTGTAGAGAGCCAGCAGCCGCTGTGGAAGCGTGGGGAGTCGCTTCCACTCTCCTTTGAGCAGCGTCTGCAAGAACCCCTGGCTCCAGCGCGTGCGCTGCTTGATGAACTGACCCAGGGTGGGCGGCGTCTCCTCCCGCGTGACGTAGCGGTCGTCGTAGACGACGCGGATCGGCTCGCCCAGGAGACTGATGCGGATGCCAATATCGGCGTCTTCCGTCAGATCCCGCTCATCCCAGCCACCCACGCGCTGGAGCACGTCACGCCTGAAGAACACGGTGTTGCCTCCCAGGGGGGGCATGCCCAGCCGGGCATGGTAGTGCAGGCGACTCTTGAACCAGAAGAAGTATTCCAGCACGTTGAGGGCCGAGTACCAGTTGGATTGGTAGTTCATGAGCTGCACTCCGCACTGGACAACAGCGACCTGCTCGTTCAAGAGCACGGTGTTGACCACATTGAAGATGTCCGGGTGGATGTCGTCCTCGGCGTCGAAGATAGTCACCACCTCGTTGTGGGTGTTGCGCAAGCCCACGTTCAGACCGTGAGGCTTGTTGATGGGCTTGTTCTTGTAGGCGAGCACGCGCACATTCTCGACTCCCTGGCTCCGCAGTTGCGCGATCTTCTGCTGGGCCCTGGCGATCGTGCCGGTATCGTCGACCGAGCAGATCACCACCACCTCCAGCAGGGACAGGGGGTAGTTGGCTCGCACCACCCGCTCGATGGTCGTCTGGATGACGTCCTCTTCGTGGCGGGCAGGCAGCATCACGGTGAAGGACTTGCGCGACGGCAGAAAGCGTGAGGGGGCCTTCGCCCTCCGCGAGGCCTCTGGCCGATCCCACGTATACAGCATGATGTAGAGGGTATAGACAGACTGGATCGTCAGCAGGATGGACAGCGCCACCGCACCGGAGAGCAGGAACGCCAGCAACACCTGACCAACAGCGAGTACGGCAAGGCCCAGGTTCATTGCGCACCTCCCCAGGTCCACAACGAGTTCGCCGTGAAGTTCCAGACGGTCGCCAAGGCGATGCTCACCAGATTGGCTGCCAAGTAGTAGAGACCCAGGTGACGCACCAGGACCCACAGGGCGCATGTGGTGATGACCAGGCCAGCCAGCGATACCAGGTTGAACTGGGCGAAGCGGAGAAGCGAGAGCTGTGTGCGCCTGAAGGTCCAGCGGTCATTCCACCAGAAGTTGTTGACGATGCCCAGCTCTGCCGACAGGGCCGAGGCAACCACCAGGGGCAGATGCGCCCACTGGAAGAGGATCAGCAGAGCAAGGCTGTTCACCAGCACCCCTGTCCCTCCTACCACCAGAAATTTGCTCAACCTGCGAAGGTCGGCGCGTTGGCGCTGTCCGGGCCGCCGCACGCAGCCTGGCAGCGCAGAAGAACGGCCTGTGACGGGCATCCTCTGGTCATACTGGCCTGGTTCTGCCAAGGAATCTGCTCTGCCTGATGCATGCGTGATGATGATGTTGTCGTAGTCTACGTGTGCCATCGCTTTATATGTCTCTCTTACTGTCATCCGTTCATTTGTATGTCATGATGTAATTATGTCAGCTTGTCAGGAGCTAGGTGTTGTCGACATCCTCGACACAGCCGCTGGCCTGGGTATACACGATGTACGTGCGTAGCCCGACCCAGCCATCGGGTCGACGGGCCGTGACCACGTAGAGGCGGATCTGACCTCCCTGCGGTCGCGAGTGGTCCCCGATATAGTCCACCGTGAGCGTCAGACCCTGCCTGGACTCAGCGATGCGCTGCTGCTCGACCTGGCTGGCGAGCGCCGAGAGGGTTTCCTGTGCCTGCAGCGCCGGACAGAGCTGGTGCCAGCCCAAGGCCCCATCACGTTTGACCACCGATTGCATGAACTCATCGGCGGGAGTAGGAGCGTTGGCCTGGACAGCCCACTGGGTTCCCCCAATGAGGGTGGCCGTTGCCAGCACGGCCGCCAGACCTAGCCACACGATCGGGAAGCGCAGAACTTGCAAGATCGTAGACTGGGAATGGTTCCGCGAACGTTCTAAAGAAGTGTTGTGTGACATGGTTCGACCTTTCTCGTGATTCCCTTGTTCGTCCTCAAATCTGCTCAGAGAATGTCGTCGTCTCACCCCTCTGGTGAGATCGACACCAGGCGAAGATCAGCTCACCTTGTGGACCTGGCAGTGCATTCTGCACGTTCCATCCAAGCAAAACCTGGAGCTGCTCTCGCAGCCAGCCATCAAACGCACGCTACCAGACCCCACACATGGGTTGGGAACCCTGTCTGGGGGACAGGCAATCTCATCGCTGCTTCCACAACCGGCTGCACCTCGTCCTCTCTCCTGCTAGTATGACGGGGGCGCGTCACGAAAACGTCATGAGCATCGTCATGAACGGGAAGGGCCTCCATATCAGTCCACCTTTCTGCCACAGGAAGAGGTTTCGTCAGGCGGGTGTATGAAACAGTTGTGTTGTAGGGACGATTGCATACACCGGGATTTTGGCAGGGGACATGGGTAGGGAGCGGTGAGCTACAAGAGGTTGAGAGCCCTGGCACGGATGATGGCTTGTGTGCGGCTCTGCACCCCGAGTTTGCCACAGACGTTATAGACGTGGCGCTTGACCGTGTTCACGCTCAGGACGAGGCAACGAGCGATCTCGCGGTTGGAGGCTCCCTCAAGCAGCAATTGCAGCACCTCGCGTTCGCGCTCGGTGAGCGGTTCCGCAAGCGGACTGGGGCGAGGAGAGGTGAGAGGGAGATTCGAGACGTTCTGCTCACCAAAGGCTTTCAAGAGGGTAGAGACGTACCCGGGTACGATGCTACGTGCATACGCGTGGCGCAGCAAGGCCCGCATCGGCGTGCCCTCATCGACGAAGAGCCGGATGTAGCCCTCGGGTTCGGCGAGCACGAGCACCCGTTCCAGGGTGGAGAGGGCACCCGTTCGATTCCCTTGTGCCTCCAGGGCCAGCGCCCGTAGCACGAGGATTTCCAGCACACTACCCATGCGTGCTTTCGTCTCGGCATCTTGGAGCAACCGATCCAGCAGGCGCAGGACCTCCTGGAGGAAAGGACTTGCCGGATCGTTGCGTGCCTGGGCGATGCGCACCCGCGCCAGGGCCAGGTACTCGCCCTCGCGAGGATACGGCAGGTCCTCATCCTCGCTGGACAGGCCACTGCTGTTGGCCCAGCGGATGGCTGCCGCCACGTTGCCCTGCGCCAGCTCGAGCTGCGCCCGTACGGCGGCCCCTTGGGCCACCAGGTGAGGAGGGAAGTGACGCTGCTGGGCCAGGTGCGCCAGGGCGTCCAGGGTCGCGAGTGCTTCACGGGTGTTCCCATGCGCCTGCTCGAGGCGGGCCAGGGCGATGTGGCCCCGTATCGCCACAAAAGGCTCAACCGTCAGCGTCTCGTTGACCAGCGCCATGCCTTGTGCCAGGTGCCGCTCAGCCGCATCCAGCTCGTTCCACTCGCGCAGCAGGTCGCCCAGCTCGAAATAGTAGTAGAGGCTGGTGAACAAGGTGTGCAACACTTCTGGTCGTGGAACCGCCTGCACCACCTGTGCATAGGTGGCGGCGGCCTG
>WNGD01003937.1_pt1 | contig 14812 bp, 17 predicted proteins | sample 5400671 | NCBI WGS metagenome assembly WNGD01 (sample SAMN13153369, study PRJNA577476) | soil metagenome | isolation source: 40 cm soil or saprolite under grassland replicate 2 | place: USA:California | collected 2016-06-15 | reverse complement strand
CCCTCTGCAGAAGATCAAGAGCGATCGCCGCCTGGTTCGCGAACAGGCCGAGGAGCTCCATCTGGCCGAGCGAGAACTCGATCTCCTGCGAACGGTCGAGCACGTTGAGCACTCCGAGCGCACGCTCTCCGTGCAGGAGCGGGACCGACATCATCGCCTTGGGCACATAGCCGGTGCTCTTGGCGGTCTCCCGGGAGTGCCGGGGATCCTGTTCCAGATCGTCGATCACGAGCGGCTGGCGCGTGACCAGCACCCAGCCGGCAATGCCCGTACTGGACGGGAAGCGGGTCCCGATCAGGTTGTCCGAGCCCTCGCCGGCGACGGCCTCGAACACGAGCTCGTCGGCCTCCTCTTCGTGCAGGAAGATCGAGGCGGCCTGTGCCGAGAAGATCGCCCGCGCGACCTCGACGATCGATTGCAGCAGGGCGCGGTGCTCGTCCTCGGCGGACATCACTCCTGCCGAGACGGCGGCTTGCAGGTTGTGGTTGGTCATTCGGCCCCTCCGACGTTCGACGCGCTCAAGTAGAGCACGCTCTTGAGCTGAAACGGGGTCAGCTCAGGGTGTTTCGCCAGGATCAGCGCGCAGATCCCGCTCATGTGCGGTGTCGCGAAGCTGTTGCCCGAGGAGCGGATCTTGGCGCCGCCGATCCAGGCGACGTCGACGTTGACGCCCCGGGCGAAGAACTCGACTGGGGGAGAGGGGTTGTAGAAGAACGTCAGCGGATCCTGTTCCTCGTGGCTCCCCACTGAGATCACGGAGGAGAAGCGCCAGGGGTAGCTCTCGACCGGCATGTTGTGCGCCGAGGCCACGAGCACCGTTCGCCGGAAGTACGCGCTGTCGGCGAGCTCGTGCAGCCAGCCCGAGAACTGCTTCTTGGTCGTCGAGAGGCTCATGTTGATCACGTCGAACCCCTCGCCGATTGCCCAGCGCAGCCCTCCGAGCAGTACCGACCCGCTGCCCTTGAAGCCGGCTCCCAGCACGCGAACGCTGAAGAGGCGACAGTCCGGCGCGAGCGCGCGAACGATTCCGGCGCAAGCGGTGCCGTGGCCGCAGAGGTCGCCCTCGGTGTCGTCCTCGACCACGATCTCGCCGTCCTCGGTCTTCCGGAGCGCCACCGCGCCCTCGAGCGAGCCGACGAGCGGGTGATCGGCCTGGACGCCGCTGTCGAGGATGCAGACCCGAATCCCGGCGCCGGTCGAGCCGCCGAGCGCCCAGTGGCGGGTGACGCGCTCCGGCCACTCGGCGCCGATCCCGATCGTCTCCGCAGCCGCCGCGGGCAGGCTCCAGGCCGGCAGGGTCTCGCCCGTGTACCGCTCGGGCTGCTTCTCGGCTTGAGCCATGCAGCGATCCTAAACAGCGGCCGTGGGGGTCACGTCCGCGCGTAGGGACGACGCCCGACCAGCCCTTGACGAACCGCGGTGTCCGACACCGGTTCTTGTCAAGGGCACATTGCGCCGAAAGTGTGACAATCGCGACGAACCGCGGTGTCCGACACCGGTTTTTGTCAAGGGCAGATTGCGCCGAAAGTGTGACAATCGCGCACGCAGGATCGTTCGCTTACGAGGCGGCGAAGCGCTTGCGGAGGGCGTCGAGAAGCGGACGGTCGGGCTCGTAACCCTCCTGCGCCAACGTCGCCTCGAGGTCGGCGATGAGCGCCTGGCGGAACTCGGCGTCCGCTTCCGCCCTGGCGACGATCCCGTCGAATTCGCTGCGGGCGAGAGGCAGCTCCTGCGCCGCGCGCACCCACGCTTCGGGCGCCGGCGGGAGGGCCCCGATCAGCTCAGCCAGTCTGTCTTCGTTGAATGCGCTCATGCGTTCACCTGCCCACCAGACTGTGCAGGGACCGGTTTTCTTCCCTCGAGCTCCTCGCGCAGCTTGACGAGGCAGCGGGAAATGCGGCTCGCGATCGTGCCGGCGGGCAGTTCGAGCGCCTCGCCGATCGTGCGATAGGTCTCGTCGCGGGCGAAGAAGCGGTCGAGGATCTCCCGGCAGTTCTCGGGCAGGCCCGCCATCGCGTCGTGAACATCGAGCGCCTCGTCGATCCTTGCGATCGCGTCCTCGTCCGGATCTGCCGCGAGCTCGCTCTCATCGGTCGTCTCCTCGCGGGAGCCCGATCGCAGCCGGTCGACACAGACGCGTCTGGTGAGCTGGGCGATCCAGGGCTGGATCGCCTCGTCGCTGCGGAGCGTGTCGAGCCGCTCGTAGACCTTGGCGAAGACCTCCTGGAAGACGTCTTCGGCGTCCTGGTCGCGCAGCCGGAAGCCTTGGCTCGCGATCGCGTAGACATAGCGGGAGAACCGCTCGACGAGAGCCGCCCACGCCTCCTGGTCGCCGTTACGGCAGCGGGCGACGAGTTGCGTGGCCGAAACCGTCTGGGCCACGGGCGTCCGGTCCTAGATCGAGATTTGCTGCTGCTCCGCCTCGCGGAGCCGCTTGGCCATCACCTGGAGGAGCTTCCAGGCGATCTCTGCATTCGTCTCCACGAGCGGCCTGAACTCCCACGACGTGAGCCCGTAACAGGTGAGATCGGTGTCGGCCGTGATCGTCGCGGTGCGGCGCGCCTCGTCGTCGATCAGAGCGATCTCGCCGAAGTAGTTGCCGGGGCCGAGCTGGCCCCGCTGCTCGCCATGCACGTCGACGCTCGCCGTTCCTTCGCCGATCACGAAGAAGCCGACGCCGCCTGCGCCTTCCGCAGCCACGGTATCGCCGGCCTTGAAGTGGCGCTCCTTGAAAGAGCGGGCGATTCGCCCGAGCTCGTTGGACGACAGGCCCTTGAAGAGCGGGACTTGCTCGAGCAGCTCGATCGGCGCGTCGGCCATTGGCCGATTCTATGCGCCAACGTGAGAACCGCCTAGGGCTTTGCCGCCTCCACCCGGCTCGCGAGCTGCTCGATCTTGCCCTGCGCCGAGTCGAGCTTGCCCAGGCAGAAGCGGTAGAGCTCCTCGCCTCGCTCCCAGAGGGCAATCGCCTCGTCGAGGCCTGTCTCGCCGCTTTCGAGCCGTTGCACGATCTGCTCGAGCTCCTTCTGCGCCGCCTCGAAGGTTGGCTCAGTCGACACGGGCACCAAACCTTCCGTCGCCGACCTCGACGTCGATTCGATCGCCGCTCTCCACGCTCGTCGCCGAGCGGACGATCGCCTCGTCGGCGCGGACGATCGCGTAGCCGCGGTTCAGGGTCGCCCGTGGAGAGAGAGCTCGCAGTCGCCCGGCGGCCTGCTCCAGCCCGGCCCGGCGGCGCTCGACCAGGAGGGCCGGCGCCCGACGTAGCCGCTCGTGAGCCTGCTCGAGCCGTCCGACCTTCAATTCGAGCGAGCGGCGGGCGCCTCGTTCGAGGCCGGAGCGGGCGCGGTCGAGGCGTTCGTGCAGCTCGCCGAGGTCCGGCACGACGAGCCGCGCGGCCGCGGTGGGCGTGGAGGCTCGAACGTCTGCGGCGAGATCGCAGAGGGGGGTGTCCTGTTCGTGACCGACCGCGGAGACGACCGGGACCGGGCAGGACGCAATCGCTCGGACGAGGCGTTCGTCGCTGAAGGGCAGGAGGTCTTCGAAACTCCCGCCGCCGCGTGCCACGACGACGACGTCGAGCTCCGGCACCTCGCAGAGACGGCGCAGCGACTCGACGACCGCGCCCGCAGCGCGCGGGCCCTGGACGTACGTCTCGGCGACGACGATGTGCGCCGGCGGAAAGCGCGTTTGTATCCCGGTCAGGACGTCGCGCTTCGCGGCCGCGTCGTTGCCCGTGACAAGCCCGATCGTGCGCGGCCAGATGGGCAGCACCCGCTTGCGCTCCGCGGAGAACAGTCCTTCCGCCGCCAGCTTGCGCTTCAGCCGCTCCAGAGCAGCCAGGTGATCGCCGAGGCCGAACCTCTCGAGCGAGAGAGCTCGCAGCCTGAACTCGCCCCGCGCCGCGTAGAGCTCGGGGCGCCCGTAGGCGTGGACGCGATCGCCGTCTGCAAGCTCGAGCCGCAGCCCGTCGAACTGCCCCCGCGGCATCGAGACCCCGAGGCAGGCGCCGTCGGCCGGGTCCTTCAGTGTGAAGAAGACGCTTTGCCAGCGCTGGTGTCGCTTCAGCTCGGTCACCTCGCCCTCGACCCAGACGGTCGGCAGACGCTGAAGCCAGGTGGCGATCCCGCGGTTGAACGCAGAGACCGAGAACACCTTGCGGTCACCGTAGAGGCTCGCCTCGACCTTCACGAGGCGATCGTAGCCCCCGTCTCGCTAGGAGCGTTTAGCGAAACAGAGTGCGTCCGTCTGAACGCCCTGTCGCCCCGTGTGAATCCATCCCGACCGCTACAGGTAGCGCTCGAACCAGTCGACGATCCGCTCGAGCCGGTCGACCCTCCGGTCGGGGCGCCCGGAATCGAGAAGGAGGTGGAACTCGTCGGGGTAGCGCACCATCTCCACGGTCCGGCCGAGACGGCGGAGGATGGTGAAGGCGATCTCCGTTTGCACGTCAGGACAGCGTTGGTCGCCCTCCGCCTGAAGGAGGAGGAGTGGCGCTATGTTCCGGTGCAGCTGCGAGCCCGGCGAGCGGTCGAGGAGACGCGCGAAGTCGTCCCAGGGCTCCTCGATGCCGGTGACCTGTTTGGCGATCGTGAAGCCGTAGTCCGAGCTGCCGTAGAACGAGAGGAGGTCGATCACCGGGTTCTCGCTGACAGCAGCGGCGAACCTGCCCGGATGGTGGCCGAGGAGCCAGTTCGTCATGTAGCCGCCGTACGAGAGCCCGAGCAGCCCCACGCGGTCGCGGTCTGCGATGCCCTTCCGGATCGCCCAGTCGACGAGCCGCATGCAGTCCGAGTCGTCAGCCACGCCCCAGTTGCCTTCGATCGCCTTCGCGAAGGTCTCGCCGTAGCCGACCGAGCCGCGCGGGTTTCCGTAGAGGACGGTGAACCCCGCGTCGGCGAGCGCGAGCATCTCGAGCCACGGCGCCGGGCCGTGCGCGAGATGGGGCCCGCCATGGATCTGCAGGACGAGGCCGCGGCTGCGGCGCGCGCGAGGGCGGACGAGCCAGGCGTCGAGCTCGTGCCCTTCCTTGTGGCGGACGGCGTGGTGCTCTGGGTCGCGGCGATACGGTGCGAGCCAGCGGCCGCCGTTCTGCGACAGGCGGCGCAGGGCGCCGTCCTCGACGGCGAAGACGTCCTGCGCGGCCCCGGCCACGCTCGCGGCGACAACGATCCTGCCGCCCGCCTCGGCGACCGTCGAGCACACGATCTCCTCGCCCTCGACGAGCCGCTCGAAGGAGCCGTCGAGCCCGAGGCGGTACGGGACACACGTGCCCCGGTCGGTGACGAGCGAGAGAAGGTTGTCGTCGTCGAGCCAATGGAGGGGCGGCGGGAAGCGAGCGCCGACGTCGAAGAGGTCGCCGGCGACGGCGAACCAGAACTGGCGATCGAGCTTCTCGCCGAGGCGGCGGAGGTTCCGGCCCTCCTTCACCCAGACTCCGACGTTCGATGCGCCGCTGTAGCTTGGGTCGTCGAGGCCGTTGATCGCGAGCCTCCCACCGGGCGACCACACCGCCGAGGCGACCTCGCCGGCGAGCTCCGCGAGCTTCGTCGGCCGACCCCCGCCCGCGGGCACCGACCAAGCCTGGGGCAGCTCGAGGATTCCCGCTTCCGGCCTTGGGTCGGCGAGGAAGCCAATGCGCTTGTTGTCGGGTGACCAAAACGCGTAGGCGACTTCGTAGCGGGGCTCCGTCAGCCGCTTCGGACGGCCTCCGCGTGCTGGGACGACCCAGAGGCTCGTGTACTGGTCGCGGACGCCGACCATGTCGAGCCGCCAGTTGAGATCGGTGATCCGGCGCGCGGTCGGCTGCTCGGGATCGCCGATCCGGAAGCGTTCCTCACCGCTCTCGGCAAGGACCGCGACGTTCCGCCGGTCCGGTGACCAGTCCGCGGCGCCGACCTGGCCCACGAACTCCGCGAGCTGAGTCGGCTCCCCGCCCGCGAGAGGGAGGAGCCAGGGCTGCGACTTGCCCGAGCGCGTCGAGAGAAAGAGGAGGGTCCGGCCGTCCGGAGAGAACCGAGGCCGTTTGTCCACGTCGCCGTTCGTGATCTGCTCCGGTCGGCCGCGATCCGTCGGCACGCGCCAGAGCCTCGAGCGGTACTCGTTCCCCTCGATCGTCCTCCTGGCGTACACGACCGAGGAGCCATCGGGAGCGACGTCGACCTTCGTTATCAGGGTCTCGCGAAGGACCTCCCGGCCAGCGAACAGGCGCGCCATGCGCGCATCCTCCCACGCTGTCCGACCGAACCGCCACGGCAACCGCTCAGGATCCGGCAGCGCTCAGGACGTCCTGAGAACCGGCGCAGCGGGCTTTGCAAACCCTCCTAGAGCAGAATCCGCGCCGCGGTCTCGTGGTCGCAGCCGCTCAGAACCATCTCGACTGCGCGGTGCAGGTCTGCCTCGCTGTGGGCAAGCTTCTCGGCCAGCGGGAGGGGAAAACCGGCCTCCATCAGCACATGGAGCCGCCAGCTTTCGACCTTCGTTCGCTCGTCCTGTGGTGTCTCGGTGATCTGGGCCATGAAGTGCCTCGTTTCGTCCTCTTCTAGACGAACCCTGCCGGTTGAAGTTTGTGCCCCGAGGCTACTCCGTGCGAAACGCGCCTTCGAGGCTCGATTCGGCCGCTGTCACTGCACTCTCCAGGCGGCGCGTCAGGTCGAGCACCCGGGCCTCGAGCACGGCGCGCTCGGCCTCGGCGTCGGCGCCGATTGTCCGGATTTGCGATCTGAGCTCGGCCTCGGCATCCGAGATTCGGCGCTGGAAATCGGTCAGGAACTCGTCCCGGCGCTGCTCGATCCGCCCGACGATCTGGGTCAGCTTCCGGTCGATCCGCGCGGCGCCCGCGTCCGAGACCTGGGCGAGCCGCTCGGCGAGCACGGACTGCGCGTCGTGGGCGAACTGGGCGACCGCCCGGTCGAGCTCGCGAGAGAGCCGCTTGGCCGCGTCTTCACGGGCCGCCTTGACAGCGGCCGAGAACTGCTCGACCGACGCCTCGGAAAGCCGGTTCGCCGTCCGGTCGACGATTCGGCTGAGCTGGTCGATTTGCCGTCGTTCGACGTCGGAGAAGCCGGCCTGGATCCGGCGTACGGCTTCTGTCTCCTCTGCGGCGATGCGCTCCCGGAGCTCGCGCTCTCGCTGGCGTAGGCGCTCCGAGACCTCGTGCAGGGCGCGCCGGCGCTCGGCCTCGTGCACCTCGACCTCGCGGCGGGCCGCCGTCCCGGCCTCTTGCGCGGCGCGTTCGAACTCCTCCCGAAGCTTGGCCAGGATCGTCCGCTGCTCCTCGCTCGCTGACTTGAGCTGCTCGGTGTCAGCTTCCAACCTCGTCTGTGCCTCGGCGACGGCGTTGCGCTGCCTCTGCGCCAGCTCGGCGAGACGCGTCGTCAGCGCCTGCTGCATCCGGTCGAGATCGCCCGACCACTCGGTGAGCCGCTGCTCCACGCGGCGCTCGACGAGCCCGAGCGCCTCGCCGAGCTCGCTTGCGACCCGCCGCTCCCTTTGAGTCATCTCGTTTCGACGGGCGTCCGCGAGCTTCCGTTCCTCTTCGGCGATCCGCGAGGACGAATCGGCGCGTGCGCGCGTGAGAGTGCGCTCGAGCTCCTCGGTCCGCTGCGCTGTCTCACTCTCGACCAGCTCGTGCAGCCTGGCCTCGGCGTCTTCCAGCTCAGCGTCGATCCGCCGGCTCCGCGCGAGTCCCGCGCGGAGCGGGATCGTAAGTAGCGCCGCGGCAAAGCAGACGGTCAGCCCGCCCGCGGCAACGGCTGTGCCTCGGTCGACGTCGAACGCGAAGACGGACCAAGCAGCCGCCGCTCCGAGGCCCAGCAGGCCGGCGATTCCTGCGAGCAGGCGACGAGAGCCTCGTTCGGACAACGCCGCCGCGATCGCGACGCCAACGAGGAGAACTCCGGCGGCGAAGCCGATCTGAACGATGGTTTCGGCAGTCACGACGACAGATGGTAGTTCAGCCGAATCGAAGCACGAGCAACGCCAGGGCTAAGGAGATGCTCGCGGCCGACATGAAGCGGAGCGCGGTCTCGGGCGGGCCGGTCAGGGTCTCCGGCCAGATCGGGATGCTCGAGCCGTCCGTTCGCTCGATCGTGCCGGTGACCGAAACCGTCCGGCGGCGCACGTCCCGGACCGGCGTCGAGAGCACCTGCTGCGCTCGGATCAGCAGCGCCGCATAGAGCGCCGCCAGGGCGGCTTCGCCGGTAATGCGGTCGGCTACGGCGAAATACGCCGTCAGCACCGGGAACGCTCCCCATGCGGCTGCGAGCCAGAAGCCGTTGTGGAAGCGGCCCCCGAAGAGCTCGAGGTTGTACGCGACGGCAATGAAGGCGCCGAAAGCGACAAAGGGCAGGAGCCAGAGGTCGTGGGTGACGGCGACCACGATCCCGATCGCGCTTGCCGCACCGAGCGAGCCCGCCGCGAGCGCGATCAGTACCCCGGTCGGGATTCGCGTGTTCAGCGGGCGGCCGTTCAGCTCGTCGAGCGCGTGCGCGCCGACGCCAAGCCCGAGGAAGAACGCGAGGACGGTGAGCGCGAGCCGCCCGGCCGGCACGTGCGGCGCGAGACAGGCGCCGATGACGACATAGCTCAGGTGCCAGAGCGTGTAAGGCAGGTGCAGCAGGGTCACGTAGTCGCGCCAGCCGCCCGGGGCGAGCGCGTAGAACGCCGGCCGCTCGCTCCGTGTTTTAGGAGGGTTTGACGAAATGCAGTCTGTGCCGCCGGGCCGCGCTGCTCGCCCCCTGGCATCGTCCTCAGTCGCGCCCATATCTACGGATATGGACGCCCCCTGCGTCCTCCCCAGGGAACGAGCATCGCACCCCGGCGACGAGCGGTATTCCGCCAAACCCTCCTAGTTGCCAAGCCGTCCCCAGATGACGATGCCGCCGCCGAGGCTCAGCCGCCGGCACCGCACATCCTCGATGCCGGCTACGCGCCAGAGCTCGAGCTGACGCTCGAGCGGGTAGCGGCGCCAGAACTCGCGGATGCTGCCGCCGAGAAAGCGCCCGACTTCGTGCCAGGCTGGGGAGACGATTCGCCCGGCGCCGGGGAGCACGGCACCGACGTACGCGCGCCAGAGCGGCCGCCAGATTCCCTCGGGGACGGCGAACTCGAGGCTCGCGATCGACCGGCCCGGCCGCACCACGCGCGCCAGCTCGCGCAGGGTTGCGCCCGGGTCGTCCATGTAGCGGAGCAGATAAGTGAAGGTGAGGCCATCGAACGAGTCGTCCTCGAAAGGCAGGCTCTCAGCACTTGCCTCGACCAACTCCACCTCCGCGGGCAGGTGCTCGCGCGCGACCGAGAGCATCTCCGGGCTCTGGTCGACGCCCACGACGGCGCAACCCTTTTGCCGGAGCAGCTCCTGTGCGACCGCACCGGTGCCTGTCGCGACGTCGAGCACGCGATCGCCCGGACCGGCCTCGACGCGGGAGACGAGAAAACGACGCCAGCGGGGGTCCTGCCCGAGCGAGAGCACGCGCGCGTAGCGCTCGTAGGTCGGGCCGAGCGGGGCGAACAGCTCGAGGGCGCGGCGCGTCCGGGCTGAGGCGGCCTCGGCCACCCGGTGAGTCTATTCTCGCCGCGTGGCCTTGACCGAGGATCTGCGGCGGATCGCCGAGGCCGCGGTTCGCTACGCGGATCCGGGCGAGGAGGTCGTCGGCATCGTCCCGGCCGAGCCGTCCTCCGGCTCACGGGCCTACCTCTGCGCCTACCGGGACGACAGCGAGGAGCCGAGCTGGCTCGTGCTCGACGACGAAGGGCGGCCTGTCGAAGACCGCGCGCGGATCCGCGAGGTCGTCTCGATCGCCGCGCTCGTCGAGCTTGCGGAGGAGACGGCCGGCGGAGGCGACCTCGACGAGCTCCGCTCCCAGCTCGTCGCGCTGCGGGTGATTGAGAACCCGGCCGGGATCGAGGAGGCCGAGGAGGCCGCGCTTGCGCTGCAAGCCGTGATCGGTGGCGATCCGCGCGTCGCAACTCCGGAACGGCTCGACGAGATCGGCGTCGCGACGCTCAGGCTCGAGCGCGTCCTCGGCGGGCAGGGCTCGCCATTCACGGTCGCGATGAAGGAGGCGACCGCGACGGTCGACCAGCTGACCCGCGACGTGGAGGCCGGCTACAAGCTGGCCTTGCGTGGCTAAAGTGGAAGTATGGAAGGCAGCGGCTTCCCATTCGGAGGCGATCCCGAGGATCTGATGCGCAGCCTGCGCGAATTCGCCGAGCAGCAGGCCGAGACCGTGCAGGAGGCTCAGCGCGAGCAGTTCGCGACTCTGACGCTGAACACCGCCGTCGAGCTGACCTCCGCAGCGCTGCAACAGGTGCACGTCGAGGGCAGCGCCGACGAGCAGTCGATCGCGCTCCGCGACGCGATGCGGGTGCTTTTTCCCGAGGCCGTGGCGCTTGTAAGTGCCGCGCGTCAAGGGTTCATGCGCGAGAGCTAACCCTCCGATCGCTCGAAGACGATCTCGGCCGCCTCGCAGACTCGCCGGTAGCCGATCTGCTCGTAGATCTTGTTCGCCGTCGGGTTCGCGAGATCCGTGAAGAGGAAGCAGAACCGCCGCTCGGCGAGCAGCCGCTCCGAGAGCTCGGCAACCAGGGCAGAGGCGTACCCGCGACGCCGGTACTCCGGCGGCGTGTAGACGGGGCCGATCCGGATTCCGTTCGGCGTCGGGTTTCCGAACGAGGCCAGCGAAACAGCGCGGCCGTCTTCCCAGAGGGCGACGCCCGCGTCTTCGGCCTCGAGCCGGTGGTCGGCGGCGTGGGCCACGGACTCGTCGTCGGGCGACTCGCCGATCGCCTCCTCCGCGAAGGCCCGAAACCAGTCGAGTACGAGCGGGCGGTCGCCGGCTCCAGCGTCACGCATCCGGCCGGACGTTGGCGCTGGCGGCTCGACGCGCTCGAGCGCGAAGACGCCTTGGCCGCGATTTGCGCGTGGCGTCGTGCCGGTCTTCGCAGACCAAGCCGCGGCGAAGGCCTCGGCCTCGGGCTGCGCCGCGACGACGCCGGGAAGCTCGTCGTCGATCGCGGCGGCCAGCGCCTCGAGCGCGGAATCGTCACGCGGACGGGCGAGGACGAGGTTGTGCGGCGGCGTTCGGAGGGCGGCACCGACCGGCTCCGAGCCATCCTCGGCCAGCCAGAGACCGAACTCCGGGTAGTGGGAAGGATGGTCTCGCAGCGTCCCAGCAATCCCGAAGATCAGGTTGTGCCGGGCTTCGTCGGCACGAAGAAGCGGCGAGGCGGCCTCGAGGAAAGCGGCCGGATCATCGAAGCGGAGAACGTTCATCCGGGGATCGTAGGGGCACCACGCAACTACAATCCGCCGCGCTCGTGATCCTGGATCGAACGATCGCGCGGATGCTGCCGGCGGTGCCGAAGCCGGTCGTGCACCTGCTCGCGCAGCGCTACATCGCCGGGCCCACGCTCGAGGACGCCTGCCGCGAGGTCGAAGCGGCGAACCGCTACGGGAAGCTGGCGACGATCGACGTCCTCGGTGAGGAGATCAACCGAGACGAAGAGGCGCGGGCGATCGCGCAGGCCTACCGCGACGTCTTCGAGACGATCGAGCGCAGGGAGCTCGACTCGAACGTGAGCGTGAAGCTCACCGCGCTGGGGCTGAAGCTCGACTACGAGCTTTGCCGGGAAAACCTCGAGGCCGTCGTGCGTGAGGCGGCACGCCGGGACAACTTCGTCCGGATCGACATGGAGGACTCCTCGACGACCTCCGACACGCTGCGGCTCTACCGCGAACTGCGCGAGGCCGGGCACGAGAATCTCGGCATCGTTCTCCAGGCGTACCTGCGGAGGACGATCGAGGACATCCGCTCGCTCGCCGACCTGCAGCCGAGCGTCAGGATCTGCAAGGGCATCTACGTCGAGCCGCCGGAGCTCGCCTATCAGGGCTACGAGGAGGTTCGGACGAACTTCCTGCGAGCGCTCGAGGCGCTGCTCGACGCCGGCTGCTACGTCGGGATCGCGACGCACGAGGAATGGCTTGTCTCGGAGGGTCGGCGGATCGTGGCCAGGCGGGGGCTCGGCCGGGACGAGTACGAGTTCCAGATGCTGCTCGGCGTCGCCGAGCCACTCGGCGACCGGCTCGTCCGCGAGGGCCACCGGCTGCGCATCTACGTGCCGTTCGGCGAGCACTGGTACGCCTACTCGCTGCGGCGCCTGCAGGAGAACCCGAAGATCGCCGGCTACATCGCCGCGGACACGCTCGGGCGGCTGGTGCCGCGCCGCAACGGCTCCGCGTGATCTGGGCTCAGGCCGAGGGCTGCCGCGTCGTCGACGCCGACGGCCGGGAGTACCTCGACCTCTCCGGCGGCTTCGGGGTCGCCGTGCTCGGGCACAGGAATCCGAAGATCCTCGAGGCCTGGCGCGCTCAGCCGGTCGTGCACGCGCTCGGCGATCTGGCCGACGCGGAGGTGACGGTGAATCTCCGCAACAGTCTGCCCCGGCCTTCGAAGCTCGGGGTGACCGGCGAGGACGCGGTCGAGATCGCGCTCCGCACCGCCCTGCTCGCGACGGGCAAGCCGGGGATTCTCGCCTTCGAAGGCGCCTACCACGGGACCGGCCTGCTCGCGCTCGCCGCTACGTCCATCGACGCCTTTCGCCTGCCGTTTCGCACCTGGCTCCCCGGTCCCGTCTATCGCCGCCGGTTCGGTGAGGATCCCGGCCCGTTGCCGGCCCGTTGCGGCTGCGTGATCGTCGAGCCGGTGCAGGGGCGAGGCGGGGCGCAGGTGCCGCCGCCCGATTTCCTGCGCGTTCTCCGTCGCCGTTGCACCGCGCGCGGGGCGCTACTCATCGTGGATGCGATCTATGCGGGGCTCGGCCGCACCGGTGAGCTCTGGCCGGGAGCCGAGTTCGCCGACGTGTTGGTGATCGGCAAGGCGCTCGGCCACGGCTTGCCGATCTCGGCCGCGCTCTTCTACCGCGAGGGGCTCGAGGAGGTCTGGGAGCTCGGCAGCGAGGACGTCTACACACATACGCACGTTGGCAATCCGCTCGCGTGCGCTGCCGCTCTCGTCGTGCTCGACGAAGTGCCGAAGCTGCTCGATCGCGTCCAGGAAGCCGGTGATCAGTTCGAGCGGCAGGGCTGGCACGGGAAGGGTCTCTTGCGCGCGCGCGAAGGCGACGCGGACGAGGCGCGCCGACGCGGCGTGATCGTTGTCCCAGCCGGCCCGGGCGGTCGGCTCATCTCGGCGACGCCGCCGCTCACGATCACCGACGCCGAGCTCGACGAGGCTTTTTCGCGGCTCGGCTAGCTCGGCTTGACCGCCAAGAGCACGAACTGGCCGGGCACTCGCGGGTCCTTCTCGCGCCAGTAGGTCTCGTAGATGGTCGAGAACTCCTCCAGCGACCGGATCGTGAGCCCGGCGCTCGCGACGGCGGTGACGATCTGGCCGAGGCGCCAGAAGCGCTCGTACTTCTGCTCCTTGGCCGGCTCCCCCGGCAGGTCGAAGTGCCTCCAGCCGACTTCGACGATCGGGCTCTCGTCGAAATAGTCCTCGCGCCAGTGCGAGGCCTGGTCGACACAGGCGGAGACCGGGTGGTCGTCGTAGGCGAGCAGGAGGCCGCCGGGCTTCAGGGCGGAGGCGATCCCGCCAGCCCAGGCGTCGAGGTCGTGCAGCCAATGGAAGATGCCACCACCGGTGTAGACGAGATCGAAGCGGCCGCGTTCCAGCTGCAGCGGGAGCTGCTGGACGTCGGCCTCGAGGAAGACCGCATTCGGGACGCGCTCGCGCGCGACCGCCGTTGCCTCCGCGGAGATGTCGACCGCGGTGACGAGGGCGCCGAGCTCCGCGAGCTCGGCTGTCGACTCTCCGGTCGCGCACTGAAGATGGAGTACGTGCTTGCCCTTCACGTCCGGCAGCCGTTCGCGGATCGCCTCCGGAATCCCGAGCTGATCGGCCATCGCGTCGGCGCGGCGCCGGTGGATCTCGTCCCATGCTCGCCGGTTGTAGTCCGTCGGCTCCACGGGCTTAACGCGCGAGCAGCGAGAATCCGCCGTCGACGACCAGCGTCTGGCCGCGCACCATCTCGGCGCCCGGTGTACAGAGCCAGACGACCGCGTTCGCGATGTCGTCGGGTTGGACCAACCGTCCCGCCGGTGTTCGCTCGGTGCCCATCTTTAGCATCTCGTCCTTGTTCGGGAAGTGGTCGAGCGCTTCGGTTTCGACGACTCCCCCTGAGACCGCGTTGACGCGAATCCCACGCGGGGCGAGCTCGACGGCGAGGTAGCGCACCAGCGACTCGAGTGCCGCTTTCGAGGCGCCGACGACCACGTAGTTCTCGAGCACACGGATGGAGCCGAGGCTGGAGAGGCCGACGATCGACGCGCCGGCTTGCATCTGCGGCACCACCGCTTTCGCGAGCGCCAGCAGCGCATAGGCGTTTGCGTCGAGCGTCCAGTCCCAGTGCTTCTTTTCCATCTCGAGCGCCGGTCGGATGACGCCCGTCGCAGCGTTGTGGATCAGGGCGTTGAGCGGCCCGAGGTCGGCGACCTCCCGCGCAACCCGCTCCGAGGAGACGTTTCCGCGCACGAGCAGAGGCTCGGCGCCGGCGGCGCGCACCTCCTCGGCGGTCGCCTCGGCGGCGCTGTCGTTTCGCAGGTACCCGATCGCGACCCGAGCCGCGCCGAGCTCCGCGAACCGGAGCGCGATCGCCTTCCCGATCCCGCGCGACCCGCCGGTCACGAAGACCGAGGCGCCGTCGAAGCTCACGACCGCTTTAGGGACAGTCCTCCAGGGACTGTCCCTGAGACCGCACCGAACTTCATTTCGCGCGCGGCAGCGGCTCGGCCGCCGGCGCCGAGCTCGGCAGC
>WNGD01003936.1_pt1 | contig 14813 bp, 13 predicted proteins | sample 5400671 | NCBI WGS metagenome assembly WNGD01 (sample SAMN13153369, study PRJNA577476) | soil metagenome | isolation source: 40 cm soil or saprolite under grassland replicate 2 | place: USA:California | collected 2016-06-15 | reverse complement strand
CAGTGCTTTCCCAGGATAATCCACTCCTGCAAGCTCAATAGTCTCAGAAAACGAAGGGTAGACAAAGTGATGCTATAGGGCTAAAATGGAAAGTGCATTCCGACAAATGACGGGTAATGTCCGTTTCTTCAAGAGGGGCAATCTCTTGTGATAGCCCTAATAAACAGGGGAGTTCGCGCATGAGCAAGATTAAGATGCGCTGCACCACCTGCGGCAAGTGGTTTCAGTCGGCAAATGCTAAAGAAATAACTTGCCCCGATTGCGTGCAGAAGGCCAGAAAAGAGAAGTTGGCAGCTAAGTCAGCACTACCATCTTCTTCGACCAAAACACCAGGGCAGGGGACGGTGAGTTCCCCAAGACCATCACCTCCGCCTCCACCTAAACCCAAAACGGCTACCAGTGGCACAAGCCATTGGATCGATACAATTGAGGGCGTAAAGGTCAGTGAACCAGAGCAGCCACAACGTCCCAAATCGCCTTCCTCCCCTACCCCAAGAGATGTGCGAGGCGGACAGGGGTCGGAGCGTTATGGCAATCGAGGCCCTGGCGGTTATCGCGAAGAGCGTGGTCCTGGTTCTTATCGTGAAGGAGTCAATCGAGGCCCCGGTGGTTATCGACCAGGCGGGCCAGGCATCTCTGGTGGCACAGGTCAACGCCCGCGACAGCCAATGGAGGGTGGTTTTGGCAGTAGTTCGCGATCAGGAACAGTTAGTGAGCCTCGTCCCGAGAGTAAAAAGGCAAGCAAACCCGCAAAGGCCAAAGCGCCTAAGCCTCCAACTCCACCCAAGCCTAAGCGTGAGAAGATTCCGCCTCCAGCACCGTTTACGCCTACGCCAGAACAGATTGCACAGGTCGAAGCTCGCTACATGGAACTGGCGGTGCCAAACGAGTTTGATGGGATTCGCACACAGATTGCGCAAGAGATGGCGATACCCAAGAAAGCCGTTAAAAAGATTGTTAAGGAATTGCGTGAGCGACAGGATATTCCAAGCTGGTGGGAACTGCAAACCTATAAGGGCAGCAGCGAGGAACTGGCTAAAATCAGAGCTGCCTATGAACCCTACCTGCCTTTGCCACCCATTGGCGTGCACAAAAAGATTGCTGAGGAACTTTCGCTCAAAGCTGGGGACGTCTACCAGGCCATCAAAAGTATTCGCCTGGAGATGAATTTACCCCAGTATAATGACCCCACTTTGCACGAATCAGATTTGGCTTCTAATGGCAAGAAGCATGCTGCTGCACCGGGGGAAGAGACAAAAGAATCCGCAGAGGAGCAAATTGAGGCTTCTGCTGCAGCAACAGAGATAGCTGCTGAACCAGCAGAAGTTACAGCTACTCCTGCTGCGGATAGCACTGACACTCAAGAAAAATAATTTAGAGGAAGCCGTATGGAGAACTGCCTGTTCTGCAAGATTGCAGCCGGCCAGATACCGAGTAAAATTGTCTATCAAGACCAGGATGTAGTAGCGTTTGAGGACATCAACCCGCAAGCGCCACACCATGTGCTGCTCATTCCACGCCGTCATATTGCCTCCATGTCAGACCTGACACTCGAGGATGGGCCTGTTCTGGCCCACCTCTTCATGACAGCGGCGAAGCTTGCGCATGACATGGGTATTGCCGAAAGTGGTTACCGTTTCCTGACCAACGTTGGTCCAAACGCCGGGCAAAGTGTCTTCCACCTGCACTTTCACCTGCTTGGAGGTCGCAGATTAGGCTGGCCACCAGGATAGGATTCTAGGTATTTCCATGCGTATTGCCATTGACTATACAGCCGCCATCCGGCAGGGAGCAGGTATTGGGAACTATGTGCGCAATTTAGTGGATGCCTTGCTTGCGCAGGATTCCAAAAACCAGTACACACTGTTAACCAGCGGACGCCCCACACGGGAGCGTCCGTTTCCTAAAGCGGAGAATGTACGGGCGCGCAGCATCATTAATCCTGACCGCTATCTCAATATTCTCTGGTACCGCTGGCGACTACCTCTCCACGCAACCTTTTTCACTGGTCAGGTAGATATCTATCATGGCCCTGATTTCGTTCTGCCACCCATTAATGGAAAAGTATGCAAGATTGTCACTGTTCACGATCTCGCCTTCATAGAGCATCCCGAGTATGCCTTGCCTCAAATGGTGGCTTTTCTCAACAAAGTCGTTCCCGAAGCGGTAGGCGCTGCCGATGTTGTAGCTGCTGTTTCACAGGCAACTCGTCAAACGCTGATAGAACATCTCAAAACACCCCCTGAGAAGATTACCATCATCCCTAATGGCGTCCGGCCACACTTCCGGCGTATCACCGATCCTATTTTGCTAGCAGCGACGCGCCATAAATTTGGCTTGAAACATCCGCTCGTCCTCGGCGTTGGAACGCTGGAACCACGCAAAAATCACTCTGGCCTGATTAAGGCTTTCCACAAAGCTCAGAGCGCGGCTGGAAAGCAACAGCGACCAGCAATGCTCGCCCTGGCAGGCGGACCCGGTTGGCTCTATGAAGAAACGCAACAGCTTATAGCAAAACTCAAGCTTGAGAAAAAAGTTCGTTTCCTGGGACGTGTAAATGAGCTTGAATTGATCACGCTCTATAGCATGGCGGACGTGTTCGCTTTTCCCTCTTTCTTTGAAGGTTTCGGCGTGCCTCCCTTGGAGGCCATGGCTTGCGGAGCACCTGTCATCACATCGAATACATCATCCTTGCCAGAGGTCGTGGGCGATGCGGCTCTCCTGATCGACCCACACAATACCAGTGAGCTTGCCCAGGCCATGATACGCCTGCTTGAAGATGAGACGTTACGAGAAGAGATACGGCAGAAAGGCTATACGCGAGCGCAGCTCTTCACTTGGCCCAAATCGGCAAGCAAGATGCTCTCTGTGTACCAGGGGCTTTACAATGGAGTAACAAGCTTTACTGACGAGGTCAGTACAATATGAAAATTGGCATCAATACGCTCTTCTTCAAATATCCAGCCAGTGGTAGCGGCCAATATCTCTTGCACCTGTTACGAGCACTGACAGAGGTTGACCAGGAAAATCAGTACATTTTGCTGAGTCCCTATCCCATGCCACAAAAGAGTGGCTTCCTCACCAGATTTCAATACCTGGAGACGCCCCTGCCTGCTTTTGCTGCAGGCAATGAGAGATTAGAGAAGCTGATCGGGGAACAATTCACAGCCCCATCAGCCGCACGTAAAGCCGGAGTTGATCTCTTTCACATTCCCTATTTTGGACCACCATTTTTCCCACGCAGGCCTGTTGTCATCACGATTCATGATGTCATCCCACTGCGCCTGCCGGATTATCACACAAGAGTCACGATGAAGGCATACCTGCAATTAATTGCACACGCTGCGCATAATGCCACACTGATTATCACGGTCTCGCAACATGCCAGGCAGGATATGATGGAGGCACTAAAGTTGCCTTCTGAGCGTATTCGCGTTATTAATGAGGCTGCGGGAGATGAGTATCAACCGATTACTGATGCCCCCAGATTGGCAGGAATGCGCACACGTTATGGACTGAATGAACGTTATATACTTTATCTTGGCGGACTCGATCAACGCAAAAATGTGCCGCAACTGGTGCGGGCTTTCGCCCACCTGTACGGGCAAATGCACGATCCCGACTTGCAATTGCTGATTGCTGGCAACCCCGACCAGCAGACAGGGCCGCTCTTTCCTGATCCACGCCCGCTTGCCTCTAACCTGGATATGACAGACCAGATCATCTATCGCTTCATTGAAGAGGAAGACAAACCTGCCGTCTACAGTGGAGCAAGTGTCTTTGTCTTCCCATCACTCTACGAAGGCTTTGGCCTCACACCGCTAGAGGCTATGAGCTGCGGGACACCGGTTATCTGCTCAAACCGCACCTCATTGCCAGAGGTGGTGGGAGACGCAGCCATCAGCCTGGATCCGGAGAACCTGCACGAAATGGTTGAAGCAATGCACAGCGTTCTGACGAACAGCGAACTTCGAGCTGATCTGCGTGCGCGTTCATTGCAACGAGCTGCTCTATTCAGTTGGCGCAAGACCGCGATAGAAACCGTCGCTGCCTACAAAGAGGCATTTGCAAGGAGCAAGCATTAGCATGCGTGTATTGATGATTTCAAAGGCCCTGGTTGCAGGAACCTCACAACGCAAGCTCGAAGAACTGGCGAAATGCCCGGGCGTCGAACTGACACTGCTAACGCCACCGTACTGGCTGAGCGATGATGGCAGTAAACAAGTTCTCGAACGCCTCTACACAGAGGGCTATCGCATGATCATCACGCCGCTGGCCCTGAATGGTAACTTTCACCTGCATTTCTATCCAAAACTGGGCAAAATTATGCGCGAGGTACGCCCCGATGTTGTACATATTGACGAGGAGCCATATAATTTCGCAACCTTCCAGGCCATGCGTCTGGCTCACAAGCAAAAGGCACGTGCGCTATTCTTCACCTGGCAGAACCTCTATCGCAGCTATCCGCCACCTTTTCGCCAGATAGAACTCTATAACTATCGCCATGCAGCCGCTGCTCTGGCAGGCAACCGCGATGCCCAAGATGTTTTGAAACGCAAGGGGTTCCGCGGACCAATTCATCTCATTCCACAGTTTGGCTTTGACCCAGAAATCTACAAGCGCAGCAGGCCACGTCAGGTACGAATTGCTGATGCTCCTTTCATACTCGGCTACCTTGGTCGCCTGGTCGAGAGCAAGGGACTGCCTTTGCTGATAGAGGCTCTAGTAAGACTGCCAGACTATTGCCGCGTCGTCTTCATTGGCAATGGTCCCATGAAGAGCGAGCTGGAAGCGCTGGCTGTATGCCTGGGAGTTTCCCGGCGCGTTACCTTTAAAGCCGGTGTTCCGACCTATGAAGTCCCCAGGGAGTTGGAGCAGATGGATGTGCTTGTGCTGCCATCGCTGACCCGTCCCAACTGGAAGGAACAGTTTGGCCGCGTGCTTGTCGAATCTATGGCCTGCGAAACGCCCGTGATTGGCTCCAGTTCTGGCGAGATTCCTTACGTCATCAGCGATGCCGGCTTGGTCTTCACAGAAGGAAATGTGCAGGAGTTAGCGGCTTGTATACGTCGACTGCTTGATGACCCAGAACTCTACGCGACGCAGGCCGCCAGGGGACGACAGCGCGTGCTGGAGCACTATACGCAGGAGCGGATCGCCAGGCAAACCTACCAGGTATACCTGGAGATGATGGGATAGAGATTTCGATAAAATTGATGGGATCACCCGATTAGAACCAGCATTCTGAATGCATGATTCAGATAGGATACAATACCCATACATAAACTCTTTTGCTACCTTGCCCGTTTCTTCAATAAGACGGGGTAAAAGGTCAAAGTGAGGGGACTCACAGGCCAGCCAATCCCAACATTCCTTGCTGTCGGGCCTGCCTATCATTGTCCTATGTTACGTAAATAAAATAGAAATATTTGAAAAACTATGACCAAAGATTAGGAGCAATGACATTCATTGCTGAATGATGTATAATAGCCGCGAAGTGTTGCCTTTCAGAAGGAGCTATTCACATGAGTGGTGACATGATAGGCCATATCATCAAAGGGCGTTACAAATTCATTGATGAGCTAGGACGGGGCAGTTTTGCAACCGTCTACATTGCACGTGACACGAAAAACAATCACATCTATGCCGTGAAGGTCATGCACAGTGAATTCTCGGATGATGGGGAGTTATTGGCACGTTTCCAGCGGGAGGCTCATATCCTCTTGCATCTCAATGATCCGCATATTGTCCGCATTTTTGATTATGGGGACGAAGATGACATCCACTATATTGTGATGGATTATATTGACGGCCAGAACCTGAAGTACTATACGTTGACTCACGGGCAAATGGAAGCATCGCGCGCCCTGGATTACGCTAGGCAAATTGCCGAGGGGCTAGACACGGCTTATAAGCATGGTGTGGTTCATCGTGACATCAAGCCACAGAATATTGTCATCAGTAGTAAAGGTGTAGTGAAGATCACTGATTTTGGTTTAGCACGTAGCCGGGAAACTATAACACTGACACAATCTAATGTCTTTATGGGTACAGCTTACTATATCCCCCCAGAACAAGCTGAAAGCGGGCGTTTAGCCGACATCCGCTCTGATCTATATTCCCTTGCCACTGTTTTTTTCGAGATGCTCGCGGGCCATCCCCCATTTGAGGGAGAAACCGCTGTAGATATCGTAGTAAAACACATCAATGAAAAAGTTCCTTCACTCTGTCATATCCGATCTGATTTACCCCCTGAGATGGATCAGTTCATGCAAAAAGCGATGGCAAAATCTCCAGCGGACCGCTTCAGCACACCACAAGAGTTTATTTCCGCTATCGAACAATTACAGCAGCATATTCAGGTTATCCAGACTGAACGCCAGGAGGTTGCTGAACAAAATGCGGTAGCAGAAATTGGCTACGAACAGAAACAGGGGCAAGGCATACGAGAAGCTCAGCCAGTGAGTGCGCAAGGCTTGCAGGAACCTGGACGCCAGAGAGCGAAAGTGGAGGCAGACCTGGCAAAGCCACCCGCAACTGCGCAAAAGCAGGCCATTTTCTACGTTCTAGCGAGTAATCAGTCCATTCCATTAACAAGAGAATTGATGGTTGTCGGGCGTCAGGATCCGGTGCTGGGCATCTTTCCAGAGATCAACCTGCCGGACAAGACAGTTGGACGACGTCACGCTTATATGCGCAACCAGCATGGGCACTATACTGTCGAAGATCTTAATGCCCTGAATAAAACGCGATTAAATGGAGTAATTTTAACGCCGCATGAGGAGCGCCCTCTCAAAGACGGCGACATTCTACGTTTTGGCAGTGTTGAGGTACGTTTTGAATTGCGATAGATGCAGTTATAGGGGCGCAAAATTTCGAGCCCACGGCATGAGCGGGCGCAACTATTACGAACATTTGCGCTCCTACAAGGAAGAGAGGTGAAGGATATGGGAGAGATTCTCAGACTTGCAAGCATGGTCATTGTCGCAGACCAACCGTTTTACAAAAATCTGTATGTCATAGTGCCTGCAGCTTTGGTGGTAGCAGTCATTATCCTTGTGGTAGCGCTACTACTCTTCCGCAGTAGCGGAAAGAAGAAACGAGCTGGGGCTGCTGGATCATCGGATTGGCAGCGCCAGGCACAGCAGGGCGCACCTGGGGGATGGAACCAACAAGGAATGGGTATGCCTGCCGCTGGTCAGTGGGGCCAACAAGGACAACAACCTAACATGTGGGGTGCACAGCAGCAAGGAGGTTGGGACGCACAAAGTCCTGCTCAGCAGCCCGGTGCATGGGGAGCGCAAAACCCTGCCCAGCAGCAAGCTGGCGGATGGGCACAAAGCTCCGCGCCTCAGCAACAGCAGCCCGGTGCATGGGGAGCGCAAAACCCTGCCCAGCAGCAAGCTGGCGGATGGGCACAAAGCCCCGCGCCTCAGCAACCAGTTGGGTGGGATGCTCAAAATTTCGCACAACAGCAAGCTGGTGGATGGGGAGCGCAAAGCCCCGCGCCTCAGCAACCAGTCGGATGGGGTAACCAAGGCGCGGGAAGTGCTGGTGGACAGCAATCCTTGGATGCTCCAGCATCTAAAGATGCCTGGGCGCAACAACAACAGGGAGCATCGCCATGGGGTGCCCAGAGTAATCAGCCTGCGCCTACGGCATACGGTGGAAGTGGCTCAGGCCAATCCTGGCCTCAACCGGCGCAAGTCGCCGATCAATGGGGACAGCCCGGTCAGCAACCTGCCCAACCAGCACAACAAGGAGGCTGGCCTGCCAATTATCAACAGCCTTCTAGTTCAACTCCTCCAGGTGGTAATGCGCCGTGGCAGCAGCCAGGGCAAGGCTTTGGGCAGGGACAGCAGGGTTCCATGGCCAGCCCATTTGAAAGTGCTGACGGAGATAGGACGATGCTACGCAGTACTGGTGGCCCACAAGGCATCGGTATCGTGCGTATTGAAGAAGGCAAGGAGCCAGGACGTGTCTACGAGGTACGTAAAGAAACGCTCAGCATCGGGCGCAGCCGGGAAAGCGATATCTTTCTCGAAGACCTGGCGGTTTCGCGACTCCATGCATCCATTGTTAACCTGGGTAATAACAATTACGCACTGAGGGACGAGGGTAGCGCCAATGGCACCAAGGTCAATGGCCAGATGGTAAACAAATACCAGCCCTATCCTCTACAAGAGGGTGATAAGATCCAGCTCGGCCAGACCGTTTTAGTTTTTGGCAAACGTTGATTACACGATAGGGGTACACATCCCAGGCTATGCAGCAGGACCCCTTGATTGGTACTACTCTTGGTAAATATAAAATCCTGGCACCCCTTGGACAGGGAGGCATGGCGCATGTCTACAGAGCACACCAGGAGAACCTTGATCGCGAGGTTGCGATCAAGGTTCTCCCGCCATGGTATGCGGCTGATCGCAATTTTGTCGAGCGTTTCAACCAGGAGGCTCGACTGGTTGCTCGTCTCTCCCATCCCAACATCGTAACAATCCACGATTTCAGCGAGCAAGACGGTCATCTCTACATTGTAATGCAATTGGTCGACGGTGGCACCCTGAGACAACTGCTGGATGCATTTCGTACAGGAAATCAGAATAGCCCCCAGGGAACAGGCGCGTTGGATATATTAGAGGCTAACCGTATCTTCCAGCAAATCGCCAGCGCGCTGGCATATGCTCATGAAAATGGGATTATTCATCGCGACATTAAACCTGTCAACGTCTTAATGGATCGCGCAAATCGTCCTATCCTCTCTGATTTCGGCATCGCAAAAGTGCTTGCAGGCGCCAAAGACTTGACTCGCCCAGGTGCAGGGGTTGGAACACCTGAATATATGTCACCTGAACAATGCAAAGGCGAGCATGTAGATCGTCGAGCGGATATCTACGCCCTTGGTATTATGTTATATGAGGCGCTGACCGGGAGGACGCCTTTTGTCGGAGATAACTACCCGGCCCTCGCTCATAGCCATATCTACGAGGAACCGCCAGACCCGCGCATTTTTAATCGCCACATTTCCTTACCACTACAAAATATTATGCTGAGAGCGCTACAAAAAAAACCTGAGCACCGTTATCAGCATACCAGCGAGATGGCTAAAGCTCTCGAACGTGCAGTCCAGGCGGGAGATAATTACACAGAGCAGACAATTAGACCGGCTTCGATCGATCGCACTCCTACATCGCCAATTTACCTCTGCCCCAAATGCGAACGCCCTAATAAACCGGATACATATTATTGTACGCGCTGTGGTTCGCTGCTCAATCCTTGTCCCAACTGTCGTAACCAGAACAGAGCCAGAGATCGCTTCTGCACAAAGTGCGGCTACACCTTGAAGCCTTTCTAATGAACTTCGCGAAGTATCAGGATTGCAGCGGTTGCAGTAAGTGCCGTGTGAGGGGAAAACGTACTTCAGCACAGGTGCGAGGGGGTGCCTCATCCGTGCGTCGTAAGAGAAACTGTCCTCTGATGTCACCCATGAGATTGCGGATAAGTGAGAGACCCAGGCCTTCCTCGAAGAGCTCAGGTGGACCATTGCCTGTATCGAGTACCTCGACTATAACCATGCCGTCCTCTTCTCGTCCACGTATCGTAACCGTTCCCTCCACAATTCCTGCCACACCATGCTCGATAGCATTCGATACTATCTCATTGAGCACTAATGCGAGGATGAAAACAGCACGCGACGGGATGACGATGGGACAGGGCTCGACCTCAAAAGTGATGCCCGATTCCGGCGGTTGCAGATTTGCGCTGGCAAGTCCTACGATTTTGCGAGCAATTTCATCAACACGCGCTTCGCTGAGCTCCTCATAGGAAAGCAGGTCATGCGCAGCCGCTAATCCTTGCACGCGGTTCACGCTCTCAGCCAGGATGTGACGGACTTCAGGAGACCTGGTTCGCCGGCGCTGCAAAGAAAGGATGCTCGCGACAGTGGCGAGGTTGTTCTTAACACGGTGATGAAGCTCTCGTAGTAAGAGGGACTTGAGTTCAAGCCCACGACGGGTCTCTTCATATAAACGTGCATTATCGATAGCGATGGCTGCCTCGTTCGCGAACGTTATGACGAGCTGCATCTGTTCTGGACTTAACTGGTGGCGATGGCTGCTGTAAATGCAGATACAGCCGAGTATATTTCGTTTCACCTCAAGAGGTACGCACAGGACAGAATGAATTTCAGATGAGATCAAGGGGTCTTGATGAAGAAGACACTGTTCATCAGCACCTGGACAATCTACGGCCATGCTGGGCAAGCCAGTCTGCACAGCACGCCCGGCGCAACAATGACCGACGGGAATCTGGATATCACGGACATCGGAACTATCGAGTCCATAGTGCGCCACAATATGTAGATGCTCTTTTCCGGCATCTAATTCGAAGATACAGGAGCGTTCAGCCCCACTAAGCTGCACAGCCTGCGTAGTGATGATTTGTAGAACACGATCCAGGTCAAGCGTCGAAGCAATAATGCCCGAAACACGGTGGATAGTAGCGAGTTCGTGGACTTTGCGCCGCAACTGCTCGTCGGTCTGCTCATAGAGTAGTCCATTTTCGATATTGATGGCAATAATGCCCGCGACCACTTCGACAAAGTCCATTTCCTCACTGGTAAAGTCACGCGGCTCCAGTGATTGGACACTGATAACCCCTATCAGGCGTTCTACAGTACCGAAGAAAATGATCGGTAAGGCCAGCAGTCCACGGTACTCAGGACCACAGGCACGCGCTTCTGCCGCAAAATTTGCATCAGTAAGAGCATCGCGAACGAGCAGAGGACGACCTTTGTCCGCTACCCAGCCACTGTACCCTTCGTCCAGATGGAGCATATAGTGCATGCCACCTAGAGGACGAGGGCCATTTGTAGCGCGTAGCGTAATGGTACGCTGCAATTCGTCATAGAAGAAGATAGAACAGTAATCCGCCTCTAACTCCTCAGCAACTTTCCTGGCTGTAATTTCGAGAGTTTGATCCAGGTCCATAGTCGAATTGCTGACGTTGTTGATGCGATGCAATGCTTGCAAGCGATTCGCAAGATGCTGCTCCATTTGTTTGCGCTCAAGCAAGAGGCGATCGATTATCCCCTGGTAACCCCGGATGAGCGCCGACAGGCAGAGGGATTGCAGTTGATAGAGGCGTGAAGTGGCTTCAACCAGGAGCTGAGGCTCTGTTTGCGCCTCGTTGAAGAGCTCATTACACTCGTGGGCAAGGGTATCAATGTAGGATTGCAAGCCCTGGACGCGTGCCTCTAATTTTCCGCCCTGTTCAGCAAGAGCGCGACCAGATTGTTCAAAACGCGCGATAAGAGCAGGTCGGTCATTACTGATGAAGGCATTGAGAAGCAACCAGGCATCGCTACCTTCTTCTGGCCCGGAGAGTGTGCCTGAAGCACGTTGTAAAGAGATACGCAACCTGGCGACATGCTGCGCCAGTATTTTTTCAACCTGCTCCGCCATAGTGCTGTGTATCAAGGTTTTTTCCTGTACTTATCCTGGCTCGTACATGTATATACCGGCTAAATGCTTCCCACCATCTATCATCTTCCACGTCCCATCTGCTTGCACCATTGTAGTTTGGTCACCCACTTCTGTCAAGGAAACCCAATAGCCTTTTCAGCAACTCATTACTAATCCCTCAGAGCTATTCGTTGAGAATAGTAATGATAATTGTGCCAATTTATGATATGGGAGATTTACCATGAAATGCACAAGTTGCGGATGGCCCATTTCGCCAGCACGTACAACTACAAACTGCCCACGCTGCGGTACGCCCACAGGCTCAGGTCAGAAGGCTACGCCTACTCCAGCACAGCAGCAGCAAGTTTTTGTGGAGAACGCAGGTGTTGTGCAGGTAGAGGCAGGCACATCTCTCCCAAAAAACCAGTGGAGGCAAGCTGCGCAACATTCCGCCTATAATACGCCACCTGTACGAACACCTCAACAGCTATCACAAGCAGGTCAGGTCTGGTTACAAGGACCAGTTTCACAACCAAGCTTTTTTTCTGCTGGGACACCATCGCGCCTGCAGGCAAAATCCCCACGCAAAAGCCGGAAGATGAAGTTGGGATTTACCGTGGCCGGGCTATTTGTTCTCATTGGTGGCTTGATCCTGATCTTTGTTTACTTTATGGCGATAGGTTTTCCAGGAGGTAGCTCGAATAATACCGCTACAACCAACAGCACTTCGAATGGATCTACGCTCCCAAAGGCTCCCACCACTACAGGTGCCCTCTCTCCTGCTGCTACAGCAACCGCCCATCCTGGCCAGCAATATATAGATAATGCTCAGATGGCAAGCGCTATAGATACAACCACTAAGCAACCAAAACAACTCACCACCACTTTCAAAACCAATCAAAACATTTATGTCACTTTCCAACTCCATCCCCCAGGGCATGGTGGGGCTGTTTGCTTACTCTGGTATCTGAATGGCAAACAGGTCACACACTTTAGTTTCCCGGCCAGCCCCTATAGCAAACTCAGCTATGCCTACGCTGTCTATGGCGAAGCAGGCGCGGGATACGTGGAAATTTCCTGGGCGAGTACAACACAATGTACAGACCAGGTACTGGCCCAACATATTGATTTTACAGTAACCACCTGACTCAGGCTTCCGCGAGCAACCGCCTGGGCACCTTACCGACAAAATTTTTAGGCAGTTCTGAACGAAACTCAATCTGGCGCAGCACTTTGGAGGCGTCAAGTCTCTCACGGCAGAACGCAAGGAGGTCTTTTTTACCATCAACAATAGTGAAGAAGCTCCTACACCCTGTTTAAGATTTCTGCAAGTTGATTGCGCTCGTGCTCTGTTAAAGGCAAAAGAGGTGAGCGTGGACGACCGCCATACCCGGCAGTGATCTCGAGCGCTGCCTTCAGGCCTGGTACACTATAGGTTGTCGTGACTGCCGTGTTAGCAGGGACCAGGCGCGCCTGTAAGAGTCGAGCTTCTTCTAGTTTGCCAGCATTGAAGAGCTCTTGCAGACGGCAGACCTCGCGGGGAAAGACATTGGCAAGCGCAGCAACCGCCCCCTCTGCACCGACAGCTAGCGCGGGCAGCAGGTAACCCGCGCTACCCGCGAAGATGCGAAAACGCGAAGGCGTTTCAGAGTAGATCTGCGCCAGCTTCGCCATATTACCTGCACTATCTTTGACGCCAATGATGTTGGAATGTTCTGCAAGGGTCCTGATGGTCGTGGCATCGAGATCCAGGCCAGCAGCATTGGCGGGCATATTATAGATAACTACAGGAACAGGACTGCTATCAGCAACGGCGCGAAAATGTGCAGTCAGGGCAGGGGAGTCCATGCGGCCTTTGAAATAGTAAGGAGGCAAGACCAGCGCTGCATTTGCGCCAGAGCGTGCTGCTTGCTGGCAATTGGCGATGGTTGCCCGCGTAGATTGCTCACCACAGCCCGCAAGAATCAGAGCATGCTCCCCGGTAGCGACACGTGCAGTCTCAATTACCTGTGCGCGTTCTTCTTTGGTAAGATGGACAGCTTCGCCATTTGTACCCATAACAACGTAGCCGGCAACTCCAGTCTCCGCTAATCGTTGAATATGTCGCCGTAGAGTGACCAGGTCCAGCTCATCCTGCTGGTCAAAAAAAGTGGGCAGTGGAGGATAAATACCACTTCGTAGAATAGGGGATTCTGTCATGATAGTCTACTTCTCCTCTCAATGCGCGCTCATAGTGGTGATTATAACACATCGAATAGGTACGACCTCACATTTATACAGTGCGATGAGGCATAGTAATGCCAAAAAAAATGGGTTATAGTCGTACATAGTAAAGAGATATATGGGCGTAACATAGTGCGCCAGATAAAACTTAAGAAGGAGATGCTTTATGTATCAAAAAATGGTTAAACAAATTGTGGTGGGTATAGTAGCGCTGGTCCTGATGGTCCTTGTTACGGCTTGTGCCGGAGTTGGCACCAGTACCAACGGAGCCCCAAGTAACCTCGCTCTATCAGGTTCAGTGGTTTCTGTCGATCTCAACAATCATAGTGTGACGCTAAATGTAAACGGGCAAACAAAAACGATCAATAATGTTCCTAACGACATTTTAACCTCATTGCAGAGCCAGGTGGGTAAAGTGTATGCGATCCGGGTGACACAGAACTCCGATGGTTCGTATACCTTCCAGTCGGGGACTAATGTTACACCTGAAGCCAACGAGACGCCAAGCAACAACGAGACTTCCAGTACCAACCAACCTGGCAGTATCGATTTTATTGGCAAAGTGCTATCTGTTACTAGCAGTAGCATTATAGTGAGCATGCCCGGTGGCTCAACTCTGCCGATGAGCATCGTAAATGGCCAGTCTGATCTTTCAAAATTCAACGGGACCTTGCCAGATCCCGGCCAGTTGATCAGGGTAAGCGCTATAGCCAACACCAGCAATGGAACTTTCACTGCAGCAGACCTGAAGCCAACGGACAGTGGTGATTTGAAGGATCAGAATACGGTGGCTTATAAAGGCGTCACAACAAGTGCGGTTGGTTCTGATCGTGTGATTCACTTTGCGGTTGGTAACAAAAGTTTCAGCTTCCAAATCGCCTCTACTGCGAACCTAAAAGATTTTAACAATAACGCTCAGTCTATCGGGAACAATGTGGGTGTGAAGGTAACCGCGCAGTTCAGCGGGACGACTGGGGCAGCAATCAAGGTTGAGACGCAAAATGGCCAGTAATCGATAATGTAGAGGCGCAATGAGGAATTGTGCTCCTATAGATACCAGCTTAACAGAAAACATGTAAGATGGGCACCCGTAATGGATGCCTATCTTGCTGTTTTAGCCTGCCTGTCACA
>WNGD01008219.1_pt1 | contig 14814 bp, 16 predicted proteins | sample 5400671 | NCBI WGS metagenome assembly WNGD01 (sample SAMN13153369, study PRJNA577476) | soil metagenome | isolation source: 40 cm soil or saprolite under grassland replicate 2 | place: USA:California | collected 2016-06-15 | reverse complement strand
ATCAGCACCCCGGCGAGCGTGATCGCCCTCGCTATCGTGCAGCTGTACTTCATCGTCTCGCCGCGCCTACCGCGAGCCGGAAAGAACGCGACGTCGTGACAGCCAGGCCGGTTAGCCAGCCAGCCGGCCTCCTTCGGATCCAGGCTCGCCACTAATCAGGTCATATCACCTCAAGATCAGGAGGATTATCCGTTGATGGGCATGCCATCAGGGAAAACTAGCCAAGCCAGGCAGTCAGCCAGGTTCAGCGGGCCTTCATCCGGCTCGCCGGGTAGTACGAGCCGATGATGTCGGCAGCCGTCGGCACCGGGGGCGTGGCGACCCGGGCGGCTGAGTCCCGGCCGAATTCCTTGAACGCCGCCAGCTCAGGCAACGGGTTCGACCCGTCCGGCGTGTCCGCCGTCGACACGTGCACGAACGACACCCCGTCGTCGAGGCGGACGACCTTGTACTCGACGTTGTCCGGCTGCTCGGCACGCAGCTGCTCGAATATCGCCTCGATCAGGCGTACGTGCTCGGCGACGGCCTCGGGCCGCACCTGGTAGCTGACGACTACGCTGCTGATCACGCGCCGCTCCCTTGGGGTTGTGTCTCACCTTTGGCTTCGAGCTTGAAGGCGCGCCGCATGCCGCTCTCGAACGCACCGGCCGGGAGCAGCCGCCGCAGCAGCGTGAACTGGGTCGCCTCCTTGGTGACCTTGTTGCGGAGCGCAGGGTGAGAGTTATCCGCGATGGCCGCGACCTTGGCGGCCACGATCTCTGGTCCGGGCGCGTTGCGTTCGAACTTGGCCATGGCGGCGAACGCCCGCCCGCGGGGCCCGGCGTAGGCATCCATCCCGGCCGCTTGCGGCCGCGCGTAGAACGGTGTCTTGATATTGCCGGGCTCGACCAGGGCGACCTGGATGCCGAACGGTCGCACCTCGTGCCGCAATGTCTCCATCAGGCCCTCGACGGCGAACTTGCTCGCGTTGTACTGCCCCCAGTACGGCACCGGCACCAGCCCCGCGAGCGAGCTCACGGTGATGATGTGCCCCCGGCGGCGCGCACGCATCCCTGGCAGCACGGCGGAGGTCATCCGGAGGACGCCGAAGTAGTTCGTCTCGAACTGCGCCTTCGCATCGGCGATCGAGATTTCCTCGACCGCGCCCGCGCACAGGTAGCCCGCGCCGTTGACCAGGAGATCGATGCGGCCCGCGTCGCGTAGCACGCCCGCCACGCCGTCGCGGACGGACGAGTCGTCGTCGACGTCGACGACGATGTGCTCGATCCCGCTGCCGAGGTCTGCCGGTGCCCTGCGGCTCGCGCCGAACACGCGGAAACCAGCCGCGGCGAGCCGGCGCACGACCGCATCGCCGATTCCCGACGACGCCCCCGTCACCATTGCCACTCGCTTCTCAGCCACAGCTAGTCCTCCTCGTAAGCCGCCATGGTGCCGGCGCTGCTCAGCTCTCGGTCCGATGACCCTCACCGGGACCGTTCGCGATGTCCTCCGGTGCTGTCGCGCAGGCCGGATGCGCCTATCCGGTCAGTGAGTAGCATTTTGCTATGGGCGACAGTAGCAGTCGTTAGTAGCATGATGCAATGCACAGAGCCAACCTTGCCGCGCTGCCCTGCTCGCTAGCCCGGACCCTGCAGATCGTCGGCGAATGGTGGACGCTGCTCGTGCTGCGGGACATCTGCTTCGGCTGGAACCGCTTCGACGAGATCCACGACCATCTCGGCATTGCCCGCAACATACTCAAGGCGCGCCTGGACACCCTCCTCGACCAGGGCATGGTCGAGCGCCGCCGCTACCAGCAGCATCCGGACCGGTACCAGTACGTGCCCACCGACAAGGCCATCGACTTCGTACCGGCGCTGCTGGCGCTGGTCGCCTGGGGAGACCGCTGGACCGCCCACGACGGCCCCCCGATCCTGTTCTCGCACCGGGCCTGCGGCCACGACACCGTCGCGACCGTCGTCTGCTCGGCCTGCTCGGCGCGACTCGCCCGCGACGACATCGACTTCCGCCCCGGCCCCGGAATGCCCAGTCCGGCAGTTGCTGAAGAACCGCGCTAACCAAGCGCCAGCTATGAGGCCCCGGCAATAGGACTGCCGGGCTCGCGGGCCCCCGCATCCCCGCTGGCGGCGTTGCCGTCGTCGCGAGTAGCTCCGCTACGCGCTCCTCCGCCGCCTTGCCAGCCGGGCGCGGATGACCCGCTCCCCGATCCAGCGCCCCATTGCCGGGGCCTCTAAGCCGAGTCACCCGACTCGCCCTCCGGTGTTTCCTGAGATCAGGGCCAAGCCATGCGGAACGGACTGCGCGGCCGGGCCGGGAGTGCTATGTTCCGGAATCGGCTCCCACGTGGTAAGCGGAGGGAGAGTTGAGCCTGTGCGGCGCTCGTGTTCCACCCATAGCAGCCCCGTCGCTGCGCAGCGCCCGCCTCGTCTGAGTGCGGGCAGGAGCGTCGCGGCAGTTACCGCGGTCGTCGTCGGTTCGCTGTTGGCCCCGTCGGCCGGGAATGCGGCTCCGGCCGCCCGGCCTGCGCTGGATGTCTCGGCTGCCCAGCTACTCGGCGCTGATTCGCATGTGGCGCTGGCAAGGCTGGAAGCCCGCGCTGGCCGGCTATCCAGGCAGTACCGCGGTCAGCTGGTGAAGCTCACGGAGGCGGAGACCGCCGCCGAGGCGGCGACGGCCAGGGCGCTGTCGCTGCGCCGCCAGTTCAGCCGCGCGCACCGTCATATCGCCAGGCTTGCCGCGGCGAGCTACATGGACGGCGGGGCGGACCCGGCGCTTGCGCTGCTGTTCAGCGGTGACCCGCAGCGGGTGCTCGACGGGAACGCGACCGTCGAATACCTCGCGCGGCAGCGCAGCGCCAGGGAGCAGGAGCTGCAGCGGCTGCTGGTGGCCGGCGCGCGTGCCGGGCAGACGGCCAGGGACAAGGTCGCTGAGGTGCGCCGGATGATCGCCAACCTGGTGAGCCAGCGGCGGACGGTCGAGCGCCTGATGGCCAAGTTCCAGCCTCAGTCACCGACCATCGGCGGGGATCGCATTACCCCCCGCATGCGGCAGGTGCGGGACGAGGTCGACCGGAGGTTCGGCCCGTTCGCTTCCATCGGCTGCTACCGGCCAGAGAGTTCCGGCGAGCATCCCCTGGGCAGGGCATGCGATTTCATGCTGAGTACCGGCGGCGTGATGCCGTCCGGTTCCGGGGTGAAGCTGGGTTACGCCATCGCGGCCTGGGCGCAGGCGAACGCTTCCCGGCTCGGGATCATGTACATCATCTACCGGCAGCGAATCTGGGATATCCGGATGGCGTCGTCGGGCTGGGTTCCCATGGAGGACCGCGGCAGCATCACCGCGAACCACTTCGACCACGTGCACATCTCCGTGTTCTAGGTCAGCGGTCCGACGCGGCGGCTGGCAGCCGCGCCGAGCCACAGATCTGATCGCGCCGCCTGGCGGCATAGAAATCGTTTGCCGGCGGACTGACCTGGATCCATTGCCGCGAACCTGACGCTGATCTATTGTCCGATTAAGTTCAACTGTGTGCGATCACGTTTGATCTCGTTCCGTTTGCCGCGGCGTGCCTTCCGCGAGTGGAATCGCGGGTCGGATGCTCTCCAGGCAGGGCGAGCCGAGTGCACAAGGAGACCCCCGATGAACGATGCCCCCCGCCACTCGACCTACCGCGAGGTTCTCGCCAGCCTCCGGCACACCGCAGTCCTGCTGCGCCGCGCCAGACCACGCAGGCGCGGGCCGCTGAGCCGCCGGCTGACGATCACCGTTGCGCCTGTCGTCTTGGTGCTCCCGCTGGTGGCGATCCTGGTCGGCCCGGCGGCCTCGCCGAAGGCGGCAGGCCTGGCTCAGCGCGGCCCGGCGCCTACTATCAACTGGGCGTTGTCCGGCCAGGCCAGCGCGAGTTCGTCGGGTTCCAGCGCCCCGGCGGCGAACGCGATTGACGGCGATGCGGGCACGGACTGGTGTCCGTCGTCGTGGACCGGAAGCCTCGTGGTTGACCTGGGCAAGGTCCGGTCGCTTACCGACCTGGGCATCACGCTGGACGCGACCAGCCCGTCGGCGAACGCCACGATCGACATCGCGAGCCAGGCGGGGAACTGGCAGGCCGTGCCGGCTGCCCGCAACGTCGCGCTGGACCCAGGGAATCCGATGTACTTCCCGCTGCCGCCGGGCACGCAGGCCCGGTTCGCGCGGCTGACCGTCTACAGCGGCACCGGCGCCCCCGTCTGCGTCGGCGAGCTTCGCGGCCTGGGGCCCGACCCGGCAGCCGCTGGCATGGCCGTTGGCGCCGACCTCTCCTTCACCCCGCAGGAAGTCGCGGCCGGCGCGGTCTTCACCGACCGGGGCGCTCCGGCGAGCCCGGTCACGATCATGAAGGACAACGGCGCCAACTACGTGCGCATGCGCCTGTGGGTAGACCCGCCGCCTGGCTACAGCAACCTGGCCAGTGACCTGGCCCTGGCCAGCAAGGTGCACGCCGCGGGCATGAAGATCTACCTGGACATCATGTACTCGGACTTCTGGGCTGATCCGCAGCACCAGGACATCCCCGCCGCCTGGCAGGGCCAGAACCTGTCCCAGCTGACGACCACCGTGCAGTCCTACACCCAGCAGGTGATCTCGGCGTTCGCCAAGCAGGGCACGCCCGTCGACACAGTCTCCATAGGCAACGAGATACGGAACGGGATCCTGTGGCCGGTCGGCCAGGTGGACCCCTCCACCGGCGCGGGCTACGACGCGCTGGCCACCCTGCTCAAGGCGGGCGTCGCTGGCGCCAGGGCCGGGAACCCGGCCGGGCATCAGCTGCAGATCATGATGCATTATGACCAGGGCGGCAACAACAACCTCAGTCAGGCCTTCTTCCAGAACCTGGTGTCACGGGACGTGCCGTTCGACCTGATCGGACTGTCCTACTACCCGTTCTTCCACGGCACGATGTCCCAGCTGAGGGCGAACGTCGACGCGCTAGCCACGCAGTTCCACAAGAAGATCATCATCGCCGAGACGCAGTACGCGTGGACGCTGGCAAACGGAGACAGCACTGGTGACTTCGTCTGGCAGACCAGCCAGGTATCGGCCGGTTACCCGGCGAGTCCTGGAGTGGATTCCGGGGGTGGGCTGGGAACCCGGCGCGGGAACGCCGAACGACAACCTCACGCTCTTCAATTTCCAGGGCACGGCACTCCCGTCGATCGGGATCTTCCAGAACCCGGCCGCCGTGTGCCAGAGCTATGACCGCTACGACGTCCCGTGCGTGATCGGTTAGTGACGACAGTCGCCCGTCTGCCGCAACTGCCGTTGCTGTCGTAGGCAGCAGACCTGGTGGCAGGATGAGGAGATGACGAGCGAGCGGCTGGAGGTGCAGCGGACGATAGCGGCCGCCCCGGCAACGATCTTCCGGCTGCTCTGCGACCCGCAGGGACATGTGGCGATCGACAGTTCCGGGATGCTGATGGCCGCCACGGGCTCGCCCGTGGCGGCCGTCGGCGACAGCTTCGTCGTGCACATGGATCGCGAGGCGCTGAACGACTACCCGATGGGCCGTTATGACGTGACCATCACCATCGCGACGCTGGTGCCCGACCGCGAGATCGCGTGGACGGTCGTCGGCAAGATCCGCCCGCCGATCGGCCACGTCTACGGCTACCTGCTCGAGCCCGCCGACGACGGCACGCTCGTAACCTCGTATTACGACTGGTCGTCCATCGATCCGGCCTGGCAGAAAGCGGGGATCTTCCCGGTCCTGTCAGCCGGGGCGCTGCGGGCCACTCTGGGCATCCTGGCCCGGACGGTGGTACGCGGCTACCCCGGCTCGCCAGCCTGAGCCTGCCAGCCAGCGTTGCAGGCTGCCGTCTCTCAGTAGCTGAACGTGACGGCGCCCTCGTCGCCGATCCACTGCCACAGCGGCACCGTGCCGCCGATCTCGGCGTTGGCGACCAGGTTGCCCTTGTCCAGCTGCCTGGAGTCGAAGCAGATCGGGCACACCAGGAAACGCCCGCCCGCTGTCTCGTACCGGCCGAGCAGGTCAGCCAGCGACGGGCAGCCGTCGCAGGCCACGCCCACGGCGACGCCGGGCACGGCGAGCCGGACCGCTTCCTTGGTCAAGAACATCAGGGCCGGCCGGCCCTGCTCGGCCGCACCGACCGCGACCAGGAACGCCACGGTCACCTTCTCCGTGTCCTCCAGGCCGGTGGTCAGGCTGATTACCGCCTTACCAGGCATGATTCCTCCTCTGTCGACGCCGATTCGCAGCTGCCAGGCTGGCTCTGCGTGGTGCCGGCTCCCGCCGGAATCTGCCGGCCGGAAATTCCGCCTGGGCGCATCCCTGCCCTGGCCGGCCGTGCAGGCGAGGACGCTAGCCGCAAGATGTTGAACGAAGCTTGCGGAGACCTTGAATCGCCTGGCCGGAACCCTGTGCTGACGACGACGGGATCTCTCTAGCTCGCGCTCGGCTTTGCGCCCTCGGTTCATGATCCCGGAGGGTTTTGGGTGTCGGCGCACCCGAAAGTCTCCGTGATCATGGCCCCGCGCTGTCGCGCGCGGCCCGGCCGGCCCGCCAGCTCGTCTCGGGCCCACGCCAGGGTGCCCCGGTCCCGGCTCGGTCCCGGCGCGGGGGCCGGCGCGGGGCCGCTGGATGTGCACTTCGCTAGGCCTATAGCCCCAGCGAAGTGCACATCCATAGTCGTCGGCGAACACGGCGCCGGGGCACGCCCACGGGGGCCTTGCGGCGCCGGGGTGGTCACCGAGGCTTAGTGGCTGGTCTAGCCGCCTGGATGATGGCGGAGTGCAGGCCGCCGCCCGCGGCGTTGGTGCGGCTGATGCTGATGTCGGCGAACCCCGCTGCCGTCAGCAGGTCGCGGTATTCGGGCTGGGTCAGCGCGCCGCTGGTGCAGCCGACACGCTGCTCGGCCTCGGCGAGCTGGCCGGCGTCGAGGCCTTCGTCGGCGGTGACGTCGCTGATGCCCAGGCGCCCGCCGGGCCGCAGCACGCGGAATGCCTCGGCGAGGACGCGTGCCTTGTCGGCCGACAGGTTGACGACGCAGTTGGAGATGATCACGTCGATGTGCGCGTCCGGCAGCGGGATGTCCTCGATGTGGCCGTGCAGGAAGCGGACGTTGGTGAGGCCGGCCTGGGCCGCGTTGGCGCGGGCGAGGGCGAGCATGTCGGGGCTGGCGTCCAGTCCGTAGGCGGTGCCCGTGGGCCCGACTCTGCGGGCGGAGAGCAGGACGTCGAGGCCGCCGCCGGAGCCGAGGTCCAGGACGGTCTCGCCCGGCCGGAGGTCGGCGACCGCCAGCGGGTTGCCACAGCCGAGGCTGGCGCGCAGCGCCGCATCGGGGACATCGGCGGTGTCGGGGTAGGCGGCGGCGCCGAAGCACCCGCTGGTGAAGGCGTTGGGCTCGCAGTCCACGGGCGCGCCGCCGGCCAGCGCGGTCCGCGCCAGGCCGGAGTAGCGGTCAATGACCGCGTCCCGGATGTCGCCGGTGCTTGCGGTGTGGTCGTGGGTCATCGGGCTGCTCCTGACGATTGCCCCGTGCTTGCCGGGATGCCCGTGCTTGCCGGGATGCCCGTGCTTGCCGGGATGCCCGTGCTTGCCGGGATGGCTGCGCGGGCCGGGATGGCTGCGCGGCCCGGGAATGGCTGGGCGGGAACCGGGCGTCCCATCACGATGTCGGCGGCGGTCGGGAAGCAGTCCACGCACACGTCGTTGATCCGGTAGTAGCTGGCGGTGCCCCGGTGCTCGGCGAGCACGAAACCGACCTCGGCGAGCACCTTGAGATGGGCGGATACGGTGGACTGGCCGACACCGACGGCGGCGACGATCTCGCCTACGTTCATCGGCGCGCCGCGGCGCGCGAGCAAGGAGACGATCTGGATCCTGGTGGGATCGGCGAGCGCCTTGAACCAGGTGGCGTACTCGGCGGCGGTGGCCCGGCCGAGAGGCTGGATAAGCTCATTCATCGTTCATCGACGATAACAGATTAACGAGTGTAAGGGAAGCCGTGTATTCCCCCGGCGCCGGTCTACTGCCGGGCGCCGGCGCCGGCCGCGCCGGGGGAGAAGAGTCCCTGCCCGGGCGTTCAGCGCTGCCGGGCGCCGGCGCCGGCCGGGCCGGGGGAGAAGAGCCCTGCCAGGGCGTTCAGCGCTGCCGGGACAGTCCGGTAGTAGACCCAGGTGCCGCGCCGCTGGGACCGGATCAGCCCGGCTTCGCGCAGCACCTTGAGATGGTGCGAGATCGTCGGGCCGGTCAGGTCGAATCCGGCGGTCAGGTCGCATACGCACGCCTCGCCGCCCGGATGCGCGCCGATCAGCGACAGCAGCCGCAGCCGGACCGGATCGGCCAGCGCCTTGAGCACCTGCGCCAGCTCCGCCGCTTCGCCTTCGCCCAGCGGTGCTTGGGTCAGCGGCGGGCAGCACGCCCGCTGGCCCGGGTCCAGCACCGGCAGCACAGCCTGATTCGACATGACTCTAATTTGACACACATCAAGACAAGATGCCAAACTCGGAGCTGATTAGACAACGGTCGAATCAAGGACGGCGGCCGCTACGCCCGCCGGATCCCGGTCCGCACGTGAAGGAGAAACCCGATGTCCCGTGTCCAGCTCGCGCTCAGGGTCGCCGACCTTGAGGCCTCCATCGACTTCTACGCCAAGCTGTTCGGTGCCGCGCCGGCCAAGCGCCGTCCGGGTTACGCGAACTTCGCCATAGCCGAGCCGCCGCTGAAGCTGGTCCTGCTCGAAGGCGGGCAGGGACAGCCGACGGTAATGGATCACCTCGGGGTCGAGGTCGAGACCACCGGGCAGGTCACCGCCGCCACCAGCCGCCTGGCCGACGCGGGCCTGGCCACCGAGGTCGAGGAAGACACCACCTGCTGTTACGCGGTCCAGGACAAGGTCTGGGTGCACGGCCCGGGCAGTGAGCCGTGGGAAGTGTACGTCGTCAAGGCTGACGCCGACGTGCTAGCCAAGGACGAGGACAGCACGTGCTGCACGCCCGCCGCCCAGGCCGCGGACGCCGACGGCGGAAAGGAGCCGGCCTCGGCCTGCTGCTGATTACCGCGTGTGTGGGCGGTCGGCCAGTTGTCCCGCGCGGGGCCTGCTGGTCGCAGGGACTCCATCGGCGACATCGGGAAGTCACCGTTCGCTGACCACTGCGCATAGCGGAGCGGCTGGCCGGCCGCTCCGCTACGCGCTACCCGGCGCTACCAGCAGATCGGCTAATCGACGGCTCATCGTTGCGCTTCATTCTTCCTGTGTTCAACAACCTGTCACCTTGAGCGCCTAGAACTGGGGCTGGGCCGCACCAGGCGGCCCAGCAGCGGGGCAGCTTGAGGGCGAGGCCGAAGGTGTCGATCGAAGCCGGTCAGTCGGGATCCGTCCAAGGCACCGGAAGCACTGTCGCCCAGACGGGAACCGTCGGGCAGATGGACGTGACCGGCGTGCAGGGGTCATCGAATGCGGCCACCGCGCTGCGGGCGGTCGACCTGACGCTCAGCTTCGGCCCGCGCGCGGTGCTGAGCAACATCTCGCTGGAAGTCCAGCATGGCGTGGTGACCGCGCTGCTTGGGCCGACTGGCTCGGGCAAGACCACCCTGCTGCGGACATTCAACCGGATGAACGACAAGGTGACCGGCTACCGGCACGCCGGCGACGTGCTGCTGGACGGGCGGAGCATCTGGCACCCGGGCGTTGAGCTGATGTCCTTGCGGCGCAAGGTCGGCATGCTCTTCCAGCGGCCCAATCCGTTCCCGATGTCGATCATGGACAACGTGGTCGCGGGGGCCCGTGCCCACCGGCTGGCCAATCGGCACGGGCTCAGGGAAATCGCGCGGCACCGGCTGGCCGAGGTAGGTCTCTGGGATGCCGTCGGCGACCGGCTCAAGGACTCGCCGTTCCGGCTTTCCGGCGGCCAGCAGCAACTGCTCTGCCTGGCCAGAGCCCTTGCGATCGAGCCCGAGATATTGCTGCTGGACGAGCCGACGTCCTCGCTTGATCCAAACGCCACTGAGTCGATCGAGGCGCTCATCCGCACCCTGGTGCCGCGGCTGACCGTGGTGATCGTCACCCACAATCTCGCCCAGGCCCGCCGGGTCTCCGACCGGACGGTCTTCCTTAACCAAGGGCGGCTAGTCGAGCACGGCGAGACCAAGCAGGTATTCGAGAACCCCGCGGAGGAGGAAACCGCTCACTACGTCGGCGGCCGGTTCGGCTAGCCGCCAGACCCGCCCGCGGGGAGGACAGCACTCCTCCCGCGCGGGGGCAAGGCCCGCGCGAAGCCGCGCGGACCTCATCGCACGCAGTCGCGCGCGAGTCCTGTTTGCGCACGTGTGAACGTGCAGGAACGAAGGAGTATTCCGAGGTGCCCAATAAAATCCGCATGGTGTGCACGGTAGCCGCAGTGCTCCCGCTCGCCCTGCTGGCGGCCTGCGGCAGTTCCGGTCCATCCACGACCGGTACAAGTCCGTCGGCGGCCGCGAGCCCATCGTCGAAAAGCGTATCGCTGACCGAGACCGGGAGCACGCTGATGTTCCCGCTGTTCGGCGCCTGGCAGACCGCCTATAACACCGACGTTACTGATGTCACGATTACCACGGCCGGCACTGGCTCGGGTACGGGTATCGCTGACGCCGCCACGGGCATCGTGACGATCGGCGCGTCCGATGCCTACCTGTCCTCGGCGGACATCTCCCAGTACCCGGGCCTGATGAACATCCCCCTGGTCGTGTCCGCTCTCATGGTCAACTACAACGTTCCCGGGGTGACGAAGCCGCTGAACCTCAACGGCACGGTGTTGGCCAAGATCTACAAGGGCACGATCAAGACCTGGAACGACCCGGCAATTAAGTCGCTCAACCCGGGCGTGACGCTGCCCAGCACGAAGATCACCACCCTGCACCGCGCGGACAGTTCGGGCAGTACGTTCCTGGTCACTTCGTACATGAATGCCCAGGATCCAGCTGACTGGCCGGCCGCGGACGTGAACACCACGGTGAGCTGGCCGTCCGGGGCCAAGCAGGCTGCCGAGACCGGCAGCGGCGGCATGGTGACCGGCTGCCAGGGCATCAAGGGCTGCATCGCCTACATCGGCATCAGCTACCTGGCCAAGACCACTGACGCCAAGCTCGGCACGGCGTCGCTGGCCAATAAGGCCGGCAAGTACGCGCAGCCGACGGGCAAGACGATCAACGCGGCGCTGGGCGGCTTCTCTGGTTCCACGCCGGCCAACGGGTCCCAGTCGCTGATCAACACGTCGGTAGCCAAGGGTTACCCGATCATCAACTACGAGTACGCGGTCGTGAAGAAGGCACAGCCGAGCGCGGCCGTCGCCTCGGCGCTCAAGGCCTTCCTCACATGGACGATCACCAAGGGCGCTGACACGACGTTCCTCGCGCCGGTCGGCTTCGAGCCGCTGCCATCGAATGTGAACACCATCGCCCAGAACCAGATCGCGTCGATCAGCGGCGGATGATTTAGTGGCGACCTCGGCACCGACCGTAGGGCCGGACGGAGGGGCGGGCCCCCCGCCCCTCCGCCGGCTCGGCGGCGCGATCCGCAACAGCCTGCGGAACGGCGACGTGATCCGCTGGACCGGCCTCGTCGGCGCGGTCATCCCGCTGCTCATGCTCGGTTTTATACTGATCACGCTGCTGGTCGAGGCGATCCCGGCGATCAAGTTCAACGGCTGGAACTTCCTGACCGGGAGCAAGTGGAGCTTCGGTGCTGGTTATGGCACGCCAATTACGACCGGTGGCATCGTGCACCTCCCGGGAGAGGTCTTCGGGGCGCTGCCGCAGGTGATCGGAACGCTGGAGTCCTCGGTGATCGCGCTGGTCATCGCGATCCCGGTCTCTGTCGGGGCCGCGCTGGTCATTGTCGAGCGGCTGCCAAAGCGGCTGGCGAACGTGATCGGGACGTTCCTGGAAATGCTGGCCGGTATCCCCAGCGTGGTCATCGGCCTGTGGGGCGCCGTGACCTTCGGGCCGATCCTGGCCAAGCACGTGTACCCGTTCCTTGCCAGCCACGCGCCTGACGTGCCCGTGCTCAGATTCTTCCGCGGTGACACGGGCAACGGCCAGGGACTGCTGACCTCGGGCCTCATCCTGGCGGTGATGGTGATCCCGATCATCGCCGCGACCTCCCGTGACCTTATCCGCGGGGTCCCGATCCTGCCGCGCGAGGGAGCGGTCGCGCTGGGCCTGTCCGACTGGGAATGCGCGCGGCGGGTAACCCTGCCCTGGGTAGGCGCCGGCATCATCGGCGCGGCCGTGCTCGGCCTCGGCCGGGCCCTCGGCGAGACCATCGCCGTCGCCATGGTCTGCGGGGTCGCGCTCGGCCAGATCCCGACCAACATCTACGGGGTGATGAGCACGATCGCCGCCAACATCGTGCAAAACCTCGAAACCGCGATCACCGGGCCCCTTGGCGTCAAGACCTACGCCGAGCTGGCCCTGGCGCTCATGGTCATCACGCTCGGCGCGAACGTGGCCGCGCGGCTGCTGGTCCGCCGGGTATCGGGTACCGCGCTGCCCGTCGGCAGAGGGCTGTAGCGATGAGCCGTCTGGACAGCGCGTCGGCCACCCCGCCAGGTGCGGCAGCGACGGCCGGCGGGACAAGCGACTGGCCCGCGATCCCGAGGCGCAGGAAGATCGCCAACGCCGCGTTCTGGGCTGCCTGCGCCGCCTGCCTGGCCGTGATCGTCGTGCCGACGGTCTGGCTGGCCGGCGGCGTCATAGTGCGAGCCGTGCCCGTCTTCGAGTGGAGCGTGCTCACCACGGACACCACCGGGGTTGGCGGCGGGTTGCTGAACGCGATCCTCGGCACGCTCGCCATCACCGTGGGCGTGGTGATCATCAGCGGCACCGTCAGCATGCTCACCGGCCTCTACCTGGCCGAGTTCGCCGTCGGCAGGCACCGCAGCATCCTGCGTGGCGCCTACGAGGTGCTCGCTGGCATCCCGTCCATCGTGATGGGCTACGTGGGCTTCATCACGCTGGTGGTGGGCCTGCACTGGGGGTTCGGCCTGCTGCCCGCCGTGCTGGTGCTGTCAGTGATCACGATTCCCTACATCACGAAGTCCGTCGAAAGCTCGCTGTCACAGGTGCCGGCGTCCTACCGGGAGGGCGCCGAGGCGCTGGGCATACCGCCCCTCTGGACGCTGCGAAAGATCGTGCTGAAGTCAGCAGTGCCCGGGATCATCACCGGGCTGCTCGTCGCCATCGCGATCTCGGTAGGCGAGACGGCGCCGCTGCTCTACACGGCGGGCTGGAACCAGGCCAACCCGTCGACCGCGCTGACCCACCACCAGATCGGCTTCCTCACCTATCCCGTCTGGAGCTTCTTCGACTCGCCGACGCGCGGGCTGCAGGTGCTTTCCTATGACGCGGCGCTGCTGCTGCTCGTGTTCGTGCTGCTGATCATCATCGTGGGACGGGTGATCGTCGCGATCTCCCGGCGACATGCCGAGTGACCGCCGTGCCGGGAGCAAGCGAGAAACCGGTGCTGGCCGACGGCGACCTGGAGTACCCGCCAGCGGAGCCGCTCCCGGCGGATGACGCCGCGGTGGCCGGATCCCCGCAGGCCGGGCCGGCGCCGGGCAAGGCCGCCAAGGCCAGGCCGGCCGCCAAGGCCAGGCCGGCCATCAGGATCCTGGCGGACAGGATGGCGGCTGCCCTGGTCCACCACGAGCCGGGCTGGCGGCTGCCGCGTCATACCGTCCTCGCCCGCCGCTACCACGTCAGCACCGACGAGATCGACGCGGCGATCGGGGAGCTTGCCGCCCGGCACATCATCCGGCGCCTGCCGGACGGTCAGCTTTACCGGGCCAGCCCGGCCGAATACCTGATCCCGCTGGAGGGCGTCACGGGCTTCACACATGTCGACCCGATGGGCGGCGAGATCGTCTGCCGGAGCCGGCACGTGTCCTGGCGCCGCGTGCCGGAAGACATCGGCTATGCCCTCGGCATCGCCGCGGGCGGGTCCGTGTGCGTCGTCCGGTCACTCTGGACCGCGAGCGCGGAACCTGCCGCCGTCGCGACGACCTACCTGGCTGCCCACATCGCGCAGGAGCCGGCCGGCGGCCAGGACATAACGCCGCTGCACCCGGCCAGGACGCTGCCCCTGCTGCAGATCCCCGAGGGAGTCGGCAGCGACCAGCAATCTGCCGCCGCGGCGGAGTACTCGCCGCGCGCGGTCTCCATCGAGATGCAGCCGCCGCCGCCCTCGATCGCCAGGAGCCTGCAGCTCTCGGCCAGCCAGCCGGCGACGATGATCACCGTGCGATTCGATGATCCTGCGCAGGGCAGCCCAGCCGCCGTGACCGTCGTGGTGCTGCGCGCGGACTTGTTCAGAATCGTGGTCGAGACACCCGCCGGCCCGTTGCCAAAGGGCAGTGCCGGCGGTTTCCCTGGTAACTGGACGCGCGCCGTGGCGGAGCCGGAACCATAACCGCCGCAAGCTCCGAGCCGTCCCGGCCGGCGGGCAGCGGCCAAGGCGGTGAGCACCGAAACAGGCAGCCCGATGGATGTGCACATCGGTAGGCAGATAGACCCCAGCAATGTGCACATCCATCGCTGCGTCAGCGGCCGGCCTCGCGTCGGCGGCGGTATCGCCTTTCCGGCAAAGCCGGCCCAACCGGCGTGCCGCGGGCGGGCGCGCTCGACCCTTCAGGCTGCGAGGCTGAGCATCAGGATCGGCCTGGATGTCGGGTGATGTGAGCCGCCGGCGGGTTCGACGGTGAGGCCTACCCAGTCACCGGCGGCGAGGCCGGTGGCGATCACGGGACCGTCCATGCCGGCCCGCGGTGCTGGCAGCATGCCTG